>Ga0209447_10000106_pt1 | contig 20536 bp, 20 predicted proteins | sample BogFormECP04_OM3_FD_188243 | JGI IMG/M metagenome (GOLD analysis project Ga0209447, IMG submission 188243) | Bog forest soil microbial communities from Calvert Island, British Columbia, Canada - ECP04_OM3 (SPAdes) (version 2) | ecosystem: Environmental > Aquatic > Freshwater > Wetlands > Bog ... | reverse complement strand
CGGAAGACCTGCGACGGCCGCTCGGTGAGCTTTCCGCCGATCCATGGACCGTTGCGGCCCATCCCGCGGCTCTTGTCCATGTGGATGACGAACTGTGGCACCCACTCGGCGCCGTGCTCGGCCACTAGGACCTTCAAGCCAGGGAAGCGACCGAACAGGTTGTCGAAGATCAGCGCCGACAGGGTGTCCTCGATGGGACGTTGACCGTAGACGTTCATCCATTGCCAGGCCGACATGTGCCAGGCGGCGGGATCTGGATTGTGCCCCCAGTCCGGTGAGATGGCGTTGAAGTACCAGTAAGGCTGGATATGGAACACCAACGTGCAGCCGGCTTCCTGCAGTCGCGCGTAGATCGGGTCGAAGTACGGATCCCCCGGCGACCGGCCATAGGCGGGTCCGGTGGGCAGCAGCACGATGCGCGCGCCCTGCTTGATAATCGCTTCGGTCTCGGCGATGGACGACTCCAGATCGCGCAGCGAGAGCAGCGCCGTTGCGTAGATCGTGTCCTGATAGTCGAAGCCCCACGTCTCGTCGAACCATCGGTTGAAGGATCGCAGGTTGGCGTAGAGAGCCTCGGTGTCGTCGACGTAATGCTCAGCGGCAAGCGCCATTCCGGCCGGGAAGATGACGGCGCGCTCGACGTTCTGCTGCGCCATGACCTTCAAGCGGGGCCCCCGTTCGAGGAACTCCGGTTGCATCGGCTGGGGCTCGTAGCTCTCGTCGGGATTGCCGGAGCCCATCTGCTTGAGCATCTCCTTGAGCGAGCCTGGCCGGTATGCGAGGTCGAAACCCAATCCCGCTTCGCTGTTGAAGGTGGCGATCCGGCTCCCCGCGAGGATGACCTCTTTGCCGTCGGCGCCACGTACCGGCGCGATGGCTCGATCGTGAAATTCCTTGGGTAGGTATCGGGTAAACGCATCCCGCGTCTCGTAGCAGTGCGTGTCGCAATCAAAGATCCCGTAGTCAAGTTTCGCCGTCACGTGCAGCTCCCTCCGGCGAGAATGGATATTCTCTGATTTCAGAAAACATACTATCCTGGTCCGGGAATGCCTATCTCGGGGTCGGGAGACGGGTTCTAGGAATGTCCGTCCACGCACGGCTACACACGTGAGGAAGACATGACCGCGTCAACGCCCAAGCCCGATGACTGAGCTCGATGACCTTCGGGCGGCCGTCCGGGAGTTCCTGCAGGCCGCATCACCCAGCGGTACCGTGCGTCAACTCATGGCCACCGAGGCGGGCTACGACCAGAGCGTGTGGCGCCAAATGGCCTGCGAGCTCGGCCTTCACGGTATCGCCGTGCCCGAGGAGTGGGGCGGAGCCGGCGCGGGCATGCCCGAACTGGTCGTCGTCTTCGAAGAGATGGGCGCCGCGCTGCTGTGCTCGCCGTTCTTCTCGACCGTGGCATTGGCGACTCAGGCCATTCTGACCAGCGGTGACCGCGCCGCGATGGAGGAATTCCTGCCGACATTCGTCGATGGCACCTGCACTGCGACGCTGATCCTCAACGGGCAACTGAACGCATGGGACGCCGCCGCGGTGACGTTGACCGCGGCGCACGACGGCGACGGTTATCGGGTATCGGGCGATGCGCCGCTGGTGCTCGACGGCCACACTGTCGACCTGTTGCTCGTCGTGGCCAACACCCACGCCGGCACATCTTTATTCGCGATCGCCGCGGATTCCCCCGGAGTCGAGCGCGAGCCACTCGCAAGTCTGGACCGCACTCGCAAGGTCGCGCGCATTCGGTTCGAAGGCGCACCTGGACGGCTCATCGGAACCGATGGCAGCGCGGCGCCAGGACTGGCCCGCACATCGGATCTCGCGGTGGTGGCGCTGGCTGCAGAGCAGGTCGGAGCGGCGCAACGGTGCCTCGACATGGCGGTGGGCTACGCCAAGGACCGCATCCAGTTCGGCCGGGCGATCGGAAGCTTCCAGGCGATCAAGCACCGGTGCGCGGACATGTTGGTGTTGGTCGAGGGGGCGCGCTCGGCCGTCGTACACGCCGCGGAGGTGGCCGACGGTCCTGACCTGGCGACGGCGGCGGCGGTGGCGGTGGCCAAAATGACCTGTTCGGACGCATTCCTGCAAGTCGCGTTGGACAACATGCGCATTCACGGTGGCATCGGCTTCACGTGGGAGCACGACGCGCACCTATATGTCCGAAGAGCCAAGACAACCGAGCTGATCTTCGGCACTCCCGATTACCACGCTCAGCGCCTGGCAGATCTTGTCTCCACCTGAAAGGACCACCGTGACAGTCTCGTACTCCCTAGAACTACCCACCCAGCGGATCGATGCCCCGGCGGAGTTCGTGTCCGCTGCAGCCATCGCCGACATCGCGCGGGCGGCCGAAACCAGCGGCTACGCCGCGGTCCACGTCACCGACCACCCTGCGCCCGACACGAAATGGCTCGATCACGGCGGCCACCACGCCCTCGACCCGTTCGTAGCATTGTCTTTTGCGGCCGCTGCGACGACTGATATCAAGCTCCTCACCAATGTCTACATCGCGGCCTACCGCAATCCATTTCTAGGCGCCAAGTCAATCCAGAGCCTTCAAGTGCTGTCGGGAGGACGACTGATCCTCGGAACCGCTGCGGGCTACCTCAAACCCGAGTTCCGCTCCCTTGGAATCGATTTCGACAACCGCGGCGTGCTCCTCGACGAGGCACTAGACGTACTGGAAAAGGTGCTGTCAGGCGAGGACATCGCGTATGAGGGCACGTCATTCGCCGCCCGCGGCGTTCGCCTGCGGCCCGTGCCCGCCGCCGCACCTCCGATCTGGGTGGGCGGCAACAGCAAGCCTGCAGTGCGCCGGGCGGTGACACGCGGTCAGGGCTGGGCGCCGTTCAATACCTTCGGCTACGCGGCGGCCTCGCGGACGGCGGAGATCTCAACACTCGACGACTTGGAATCCGCGATCTCGTGGGCCAAGAACTACGCAACCGAGATCGGCAGAACGGAACCGCTGGACATCTGCTTCTCGGCCGGAAACTTGTTGGACGACAGCCGGTCGACCGACGAACGCCACGCCGCAATCGAGCGGCTGGCGGCGGCGGGGGTCACCTGGCTGCCCATCGCCCCAGTCGGCAACGACCGCACTGAAGTCATCGAGCGCGCACAGGCATTCGCGAAAGAGTTCATCGCAAGCTGATCTGCGTTCACCCCGCCATCAGGCTGCCGGGTGAGAACGCGTCGACGCTGATCCGGCGGCGCGCGAACAGCCACTGGTCGTCCGCGGGGATCAACTCGTCGCGGTAGCGGCCCCAATGGTCGAGACCGATGTCGGTGTGGACAGCGAAGTAGCTGCTGACCACCACGCGATCCCGCGCGACCGAGCCGAACCGGACGCTGGAAACGTGGTGGCGGACGTGTGTGGGCGCCGTCCCCTTCCGGTTGGGTTCTCTGGTCATCGCAGCCAATAGTCCCGCCTCAATCGCCGCTGGACCCATCAGCGGTTCGGTACCGCCGGTGAACTCGAGGACGCCGTCCGGACCGAAGCACGCTGCAAGCGCGCGAAGATCAAACCGATCGGTGGCGGCGGTGTAATCGGCAAGCGTCTGGCGTACGGATTCACGAATATCGAGCTCCCATAGCATCATCTGCACTCCTCTGGAAAACATCTTCCGGCACACGATAACGTCTATTCTCATGCCGCAACCCAGCCTTCACGACTTACTCGATCCGGCGACCACTGCACTGGTGACCCAGGAATGCCAGGGCGGCGTGATAGGCCCTCAAGCCGGACTACCGATGCTGGCCGAAGAGGCACGCCGCGAGGCGATTCCAAACATCGCGGAGCTGCTTGCAGCTGCCCGCACTGCCGGGGTCTCGGTCATACACTGTCTGATGCAGAAACGTCCGGACAACCGCGGGTCGAACACCAACGCCAGGCTCTTCATGGCTGGGAAATCGTTTGCCGCTGACCTGACTCCCGGCAGTCCAGGTGCATCGGTACTGCCAGAGCTCGGTCAGGTGCCCAGCGACATTGTGCTCACCCGGACGCATGGCGTCGGGCCGATGACTGGCACCGATCTCGATTCCGTGCTTCGCAATCTGAACGTCAAGACGATTGTGGGAGTTGGTGTCTCGGTCAACATCGCCATTCAGAACTTCGCCATGGACGCGGTGAACCGCAGCTATCAGTTCGTGTTGCCGCGCGATGCAGTGAGCGGCTATCCGCGCGAATATGCAGAGTCGATCATCGACAACACCCTGGCCCTGCTGACCACGGTGACCACCACCGACGCAGTGCTGAACACGTGGAGAGCTTTCCGGAACTTGACCTGATCTGGATGTTGCGTGGCAGTGGTGATAACGTCATTTCCACCTGGCGTAAATGGTCATATCCGCAGCTCTAAGGAAGGGATTCAGCCACATGTCTCCCCGCTCACTGCCTTACCCGGTCTTCGACATCGACAACCACATGTACGAGACCGAAGAGGCGCTTACGAAGTATCTGCCGAAGGAACACCGCGGGAAGGTGGGCTATGTCGAGGTCAAAGGGCGACCCAAGCTCGTCGTCAAGGACCACATCAGCCACATGATCCCCAACCCCACGTTCGCGCGAGTGGCTAGGCCGGGCAGCGCCGAGGATTACTTTCTCGGAAACAACCCGGATGGCCTAGACTTCCGCGAGTTCGTCGGCGACGCAATGGATGTCATCCCCGCTTACCAGGCGCCGGCGCCCCGTGTCGAATTGATGGACGAGTTAGGCATTGACCGCTGCGTGATGTACCCGACGCTCGCCAGCCTCATCGAGGAACGCACCACCGACGATGTGATTCTCACCCACGCCGTCATCCACGCTCTCAATGAGTGGATGCACGAGCACTGGACGTTCAATTACGAGGACCGCATCTTCTCCACACCCGTCATCTGCCTGCCGCTGGTCGACGAGGCGATCAAGGAGTTGCACTGGTGCCTCGAACGCAACATCAAAACATTTTTGATCCGACCGGCGCCGGTCCCGAGTCGCTTCGGTGGATCCCGGTCGATGGGCCTGCCCGAGTTCGATCCGTTTTGGCAAGAAGTAGTGAACGCCGGCATTCCCGTCACCATGCACGCCTCGGACAGCGGGTACCAGAAGCACCTGATGGAGTGGGAGGGCGGCGGCGAGTACCTGTCCTTCAAACCGAGCGCATTGCGGGAGGTCGTCATGGGGCACCGCGCCATCGAGGACAGCCTGGCGGCAATGATCTGCCACGGTGCCCTATCCCGATTCCCAGACCTGAAGATCCTGTGCGTCGAGAATGGCAGCGGCTGGGTGAGGAATCTGCTCGAGCAGCTCCACACGGCGTACAAGATCATGCCGAAGGAGTTCGCCGAGCATCCGGTCGAGGTGTTCAAGCGCAACATTTACATTCACCCGTTCCTGGAGGACGACCTCAAGGGGATCATCGACATCATGGGCGAGGACCACGTGATGTTCGGCTCGGACTTCCCCCATCCCGAGGGCATCGGAGATCCCTTGAGCTTTGTAGACCGCCTCGGCGCCTTCTCCGAGACGGCGAAGGCGAAGATCATGGGTGGCAATGCCATGGAACAGCTCGGCATCAAGGTGCCCGCCTGATGGATCCCGTCGTCTACGAAGGGATCTCGGGTTTCGAGGCCCACGTCGGCGAGCATCTCGGCTACAGCGATTGGCGTCGGGTCACGCAGCAGGAAATCGACCTGTTCGCCGACGCGACGGGTGATCACCAATGGATCCATGTCGATCCGCAGAAGGCTGCTACGGGTCCCTACGGTAGGACCATCGCGCATGGCTATCTGACGCTCTCGCTGGTTCCGATACTGGTGCAGCAGATCTATAAAGTGACCGGACTGTCGATGCAAGTCAACTACGGATCGGACAAGCTTCGGTTCCCCGCACCGGTGCCGGTGGACTCACGGATTCGCGCCGGCGCCCAGCTCGTCAAGGTGGAGCGCAACGACAAGGGCGGTCGCGCTACCGTCCGGGTCACGGTCGAGGTCGAGGGTTCCGACCGCCCAGCATGTGTGGTCGATACCATTGCGGCGATGGTCGACTAGGACCTGCAAATCTCTTACCGCACAACAACAATCGTGCGCTAAGCGTTCAAGACCCGTTCACCGATGACTCGCTGCTGACGCAGCGTGGCGATCTCTTCCGCTGTGAGCCCCAGCGATTGAAGCACTTCGGCATTGTGCTGTCCAAGCGTCGGCGACGGCAGTCGGTGGTGGCGTACCGGCCCCGGCACAATGCGAAATGGCCAGCCGGGAAATCGATGTCGGCCGGTGATCGGATGCACCAACTCCTCGTAATAGCCGCGAGCGTCGAGTTGGTCAACGTCGTACATCCGGTCGGCGGCGAGCACCCGATCGGCCGGTACGCCTCGCCGGACGAGCTCCTCTACGACCTCGTCTGGCTCGCGCTTGCCAATCCAAGTGGCAAGCACCTCGTCGAACGCGTCGTGGTCTTCGAGCCGGGCCTCCTGCGATGCGAATCGCGGGTCATCCCGCAGGTCGGCAAGACCAATCGCCTCGACGACGGCTGCCCAATCCGAATCGTGTCGGACGGAGACGGCCACCCACTCGTTCTGGCCGCTGGCTGGGTAGACACCCTGCGCGTAGACCCGGTGTCGGTTTCCCTCACGTGGGCGGACTTTCCCCGTCAGCGAGTACTCGATGACGGGCTCGGCGGTGACCGCCGCACCGACCTCGATCTGTGCGACCTCGATGAGCTGGCCTTCGCCCGTGCGGCGTTTGTGTTCGAGGGCGGCCAGCAGGGCAACAGCGGCGTGCACACCCGCGACGGGATCAGCGGGCCCCTGAAGATTGCACGGTGGGCCGTCGGCATAACCCGTGCAGGCCGACATCCCTGACAGCTGTTCGATATTGAGCGCCCAACCCACGTAGTCGCGCCACGGGCCGGCCAGCCCAAATCCCGGCATGCGCACCATGACGACGTCAGGGTTGACCTTGACCAACGAGTCGTAGTCCAAGCCGAATTGCTCCACGACCCGTGGCGAGAAGTTCTCGACCACGACGTCGGCCTGGCTGGCCAGCCTCAGGGCAAGCTCGCGGCCGGCCTCGGAAGTGAGATCCAGCGTGATGTCTCGCTTATTGAGATTAGTTCCCTGCCAGAGGGGTCCACGTTCATACCAGTCGTCTCCCTCGCGGAGCAGCGCGCCGGAGTAGCGATGTCCGTCGGGACGCTGGATCGACTCGATCTTGATGACATCGGCACCGAACGCACCGAGGTAGCACGTCAAGTACGCTCCCGCCCAGAACGTACTCAGGTCGAATACCTTCAGGCCCGCGAAGGGCAGTGCCACATCGACAGCCACCGCTTCGATCGGCGCCGCCCTATCGTCGGTCCAGCCGGCGCCGACAACCGCGCCCAGCTGCGGGGCGGGCAACGGCGAAGCCACTTGCGTCTTCGACAGCCGGAAGGGGGCTCCTGGTCTTCGAAACCGCCCCACGTCCCGACCGCCTTCGATGAAGAAGCCACGCTCGGCGTATTGCGGGCACGCCAAAATGGACTCGCCGTCGGTCACCGGCGCGGCGGGAATGCGCATGGCCTGGCTGAGCTCGACGAGTTCGGTCACGGTCATCGCGTCGAGCCACGGCTGGGCCTTATCGAAGAACTCGTCGCGTTCGGGTCCACCCAGCATGATCGCGAGCTGATGTTCGCCGAACTCCGGCAGCCCCATCATGGCGCACACGTCCAGCCAGTGCTGTCCGGTAAGGCAGTTGATCCCGATCCAGCCATCGGCCGCCCGCACGATTCCCAGCATGGGCGCAGCCTTGGAATTGGTAGGTCGCCCAGCACTTTTCATGCGCTCGGCCATGAGCATCGGGTAAGGCAGAGACGACAGCAGCGCTTCGACGGTCGAAACGTCCACTTCGATGACGCGATTCGTTCCGGTGGCGATCCGCAGTGCAGTCAGGGCGCCCAGCGCCGCGTACGCACCGGCTACATATTCGGGTACCCGCGCACCTGCCTGCACGGGTGCGCGATCTGGATCGCGCACGCTGATCCAGCCCGCCGCGGCCTGCATGGTGAGCGGGGTCGACCGACGGTCGCGAAGTGGCCCCTCCTGACCGAAGCTTGAGATGCGAACAGTGACGAGGTGAGGATTGATCCGCTGCAGGCTATCTCTGTCGAGGCCCAGCTCCCGGCGGTCGAGCAATCCCGGAGGCAGGTTTTCCACCAGGAGGTCGGCGCGGGCGATCAACTCGTGGGCAGACGTTAAGTCACTCTCGCACGCGAAATCAACTGTGAAACCGTGTTTTCCGGCGTTGATGTACTCGAAGAGCCCGCTGCCTTCAGGGTCCGGTTCGATGCCGGCGAAGGGTCCCCAGCGACGTAACGCATCTCCCGCCGGTGACTCGATCTTGTACACGTCCGCGCCTAGGTCGACGAGCAGCTTCGTGCAGTAAGGGCCTGCGATCTCGGTGCCGAGTTCGACGACCCGCAATCCAGCCAGCGGCCCGCTCACGCAGGAACCCCGATTGCCTTGGGTTCCATGTACGCTCGCAGCCCCATCAAACCTCCCTCGCGGCCGATGCCGCTCTGCCTGAAGCCGCCGAAAGGAGCGTCGCCGGGAATAGTGCCGTTGATCGAAATTTGGCCAGTTCTGACTTTGCGCGCGACGGCGAGTGCGCGGTTCACATCCGCGCCCCACACCGCACCGCCGAGCCCGTAGGCAGAGTTGTTGGCGATCGCTACCGCGTCCTCGTCGTCGCGGTAGCGGAGCACGGCTAAAACCGGACCGAAAACTTCTTCTTGGGCGATGAAGGACTCGGCGCTAACGTCGGTCAGGATCGTCGGCTCGAAGTAATAGCCGGTAGCGAGGTCCTTCGGACGACGTCCGCCGGTAACCACCGTCGCGCCGTCACTTTCCGCACGCTTGACGAAACCCTCGACGCGGTCGCGGTGTGCGGCGCTGATCAGCGGCCCCACCGCAATGGCCTGGTCACGTGGATCCCCGATCGCAACATTGCGGGCCAGTTCGGCTAACCGACTGACGACGTCGTCGTGAATCGAGTCGGGTAGCAGTAATCGACTGTTCAGGATGCAGGCCTGACCTGCGTGCATCGTGCAGCCTTCGAACAACACCCGCTCAAGAAGTTCGTCGGTGACATCGAGGTCGTCAAGGAAGATGCTCGCCGACTTGCCGCCACACTCGAGCAGGATGCGCTTCATGGTGGTAGCCGCACCCGCCATCACATCGCGGCCCACGGCTGAGCTTCCAGTGAAGCTGACCATGTCCACGCGTTGATCCAGCGTCAGGACCTTGCTGGCCTCAACGCTGGTGGGCGTGACCACATTGACGACCCCCGGTGGGATGTCGGTCTCTTCGTGAATTATCCGTGCCAATGCCAGGCCGGCGATCGGCGTCAAAGGAGAAGGCTTGAGTACCAGCGTGTTCCCGGCCGCCAGTGCCGCGCCGAGCTTCATGACGTTAATGGTGTGGGGGAAGTTCCACGGCGTCATCGCTGTTACGACGCCGAGCGGCTCGTAGCGCAGCAGCGTGGTTCCTGCTGCGCCCCAGGCGTCCATCGGCGCCTCGGCAGGTTCGAGCGCGAGCTCTGCGGCGCGCCCAACCATGACGGCGGGACCCTCGACGTGGATCAACCGCTCGTTTGCTGTGCAGCCCCACTCGACCTGCGCCATGGCGTAAATCTCCTCGCCACGGGCCAGCAGTGCGTCGCTGAGCTGTTGCAGGCAGCGTGCCCGCACGGCAGGCTCCGCGGTCGGCCATGGTCCAGAGTCGAACGCGTGGCGGGCAGCGGCGATCGCCTGCTCGACTTGTGCCACGCTCGCATTTGGGGCAGTTGCGATGACCTGCTCGTTGGCGGGATTGCTCACGTCGTAACGTCCGCTGCCCGGTTCGACCCATTGGCCGTCGATGTACAGGCCGTACTCATCAACGAGTGCGCGCGATTCCGCCATCATTCTCGCCTTTCCGACTGCAGCAGTTAGCTGGCGACAACATTCTCGGATTTGAGAGCATACATATCCACTCTGTGTGTACACCGACTATGGACGCGCCGTCAACGATCAATGATTAATGGATATGCGCTGCTCATTGGTGTTTGACACGTGCACCGACCGTACGGTAGACACAACGGAAACGGACATTTCCCTTACCTATGTCTGATTCGAGCAGGTGTGAGAAAGGCGTGCGGTGCCCACGACTTCAATTCCTCTCCACTCTCCCGACTTCTACGCCGGCGATCCGTACCCGGCGTATCGCGAACTTCGGGCGACCACCCCCGTGGTGTGGAATGACGTAACCAATTTCTGGGCCTTGACCAAGTACGAAGACATTCGCTTCGTGTCGGGCAACCCCGGCAAGTTCACATCGACCAAGGGCATCACCATCCCCGACCCGGCCCAACCGTCACCCGTTCAAGAGGGCAACCTTATCTTCAGCGACCCGCCCCGGCATCGGCAGCTCCGCAAGCTCATCAACTCGGGTTTCACCCGGCGCCAGGTGGCGTTGCTGGAGCCGAAGGTCCGCGAGATCGTCAAAGGCATCCTCGACGACGTCGACCCGTCCCAGCCCCTTGAGTTCGCCGACGTAATCGCCTCGCCGCTGCCTACTCGCCTGATCGCCGAGATGCTCGGAGCACCAACCGACGATTGGGAGCGCTTCCGGGAGTGGTCCGATGCCGCGGTGGGTACCGCCGATCCCGACATTGAAATGGATAGCGTGGTGGCTCTGGGCGAGCTGTACGCGTACTTCACGAAGCTGATCGAGGCGCGGCGCACGGGCGTTGTCACCGGACAGGACGACCTGCTGAGCATTCTTGCCGCGGCGGAGGTCGACGGCGAGATGCTCAGTGACGCGGACCTGCTCAACTTCTCCTTCCTGCTTCTGGTGGCAGGTAACGAGACCACCCGCAACCTCATCGCGCTGGGCACCTTGGCGCTGCTCGACCACCCCGACCAGTTCGCGATGCTAAGGGGTGATCCTTCGCTGCTCCCCGGCGCCGTCGAGGAGATGCTGCGGTTCACCAGCCCCGTCACCCACATGGCGCGCGAGGCCACTGAAGACGTGGAGATCCGGGGTCAACTCATCAAGACGGGCGACACGGTCGTGATGCTCTACGGCGCGGCGAATCGGGACGAGGACATCTTCGGAAAGACTGCCGAGCAGTTCGATATCACCCGAAGTCCCAACCCGCACATCGCCTTTGGCGCAGGCGAACATGCCTGCATTGGCGCGCAACTGGCGCGGCTGGAAGCGCGAGTGATGTTCGAGGTTTTGCTGAGCGCCTTTCCGTCGATCGAACTCGTCGGCGACGTCACGCGCTTACGCGCAACGATGACCCCCGGCGTCAAGAAGATGCCCGTGCGACTGGGAGCGACTATCTGATGGACTTCGACTACACCCCCGAACAAGATCGGCTTCGCAAGGACTACCGGGCTCGCCTCGAAGCGGTCATGACACCCGAGCGGCGGGCCTCCGTGGCCACGCCCACCGAGGGCGGGGCGGCCGTCGCTGACTGCCGACGCGCCCTTGGCGAGGCCGGCCTGCTCGGCGTCGCGTGGCCGACCGAGTACGGCGGGGGCGGCCTGACCGCGTTGGAGCAGTACATCTTCGGCGAAGAGGCGCGCCGAGTCAGCGCACCGCTGCCCATGATCACCCTGAACACGGTCGGGCCCACGCTCATTCAGTTCGGTACCGATGAACAGAAGGAGAAGTTCCTTCCGGCCATCCTCAAGGGCACCGTCGAGTTCGCCATCGGCTACTCCGAACCTGGTGCGGGTAGCGATCTCGCGTCGCTACGCACCAGCGCGCTGCGCGACGGCGACGATTTCGTCATCAACGGGTCCAAAATGTTCACCAGCGGTGCGGAGTTCGCCGATTACATCTGGCTGGCCGCGCGCACCGACCCAGAGGCCAAGAAGCACAAGGGGATCACCGTTTTCATGGTGCCGACCGACGCCGAGGGCTTCTCCTGGAAGCCGTTGCACACCATGCCGGGCGTGTCGACCTATTACACCTTCTACGACGACGTCCGCGTCCCGGCGAGCTCGATCGTGCTCGGCGAGAACGAGGGCTGGAAGCTGATCACCAACCAGCTGAACCTCGAGCGCGCCGCGCTCGGCAATCTCGGCGCACTCGAGCCACTCTTCCGAAAGACTCTGAACTGGGCCAAGGCCACCCCTTTGGATGGCGGGACGGTCATCGACAAGCTTTGGGTACAACAAGCTCTGGCTCGAGTCGAGGCTCAAGTGGCGGCCTACGAGCTGCTGAACTTGCGGGTGAATGCCTCGATGAGCAGCGGTGCACTCAGCATGGGAGAAGCATCGGCCGCCAAGGTATTCGGCACCGAACTCACTCAGCAGGTGGCCCGTGAACTGCTTGAAGTGCTTGGCCAGGACGGAACGCGTACCGGCTCGGCGGCCCCGCTGAAGGGTGAACTTGAACACGCCTACCGCATAGCCGTCATCAATACCTTCGGCGGCGGCGCCAACGAGCTCCAACGCGACATCATCGCCATGGCCGGGCTCGGCATGCCACGGGCCCCCCGCGACATGCGTGCCACGGCGAGCTAGCAACGATCGACGAAAGGAACAACTAAGTGTCCGACGATGGGAAAGCCGCACTCCGCCAACGTCTCGACGCGCTCGTCGGTAAACCCGTGGGGTCCAGCAAGCCGGCGATGGCTCCAGACCCAGTCAACCAAGCCATGATTCGGCACTGGGCCTATGCGCTCAGCGAAATGAACCCCGCGTATCTCGACCCCGAGTTCGCCGAGGGTTCCCGGTACGGGGGTATCGTCTCGCCACCGGTCATGCTGCAGACCTGGACGATGGCGCCGCCCAAGCTGGAGGGCATTCAGGAACGCGGTGGGGTGCCCGTCGAGCTACCCAAGAACAACCCACTCGAGTTCCTCACCGAAGCAGGCTATAAGGGGATCATCGCCACCAACTCGGAGTTCGAGATGGAACGCTATCCCAAGGTCGGTGACGTGATCACCTCCGACACCGTCTTCGAATCCATCTCCGACGAAAAGCAGACGGCCATGGGCGCGGGCTTTTTCGTCACGTGGGCCAGCACCTATCGAGATCAGCACGGCGAAGTCATTGGGCGCCAACGCTTCCGCACGCTGCGATTCAAGACGGGCAACTGATGGTCAGCAGACTCGCGCCTTCGATCAGTCCCGACACCGAATTCTTCTGGTCCGGCCTCAAAGAACGCCAGCTGCGGATACAGCGTTGCACGGACTGCCAGACGTTGCGTGTCCCGCCGCGGCCGATGTGCGGCAATTGCCAATCACTGAATTGGGATTACCTGGTGTCATCGGGACGCGGCACGGTGTACAGCTTCGTGATGCCCAAGTATCCGCCGCTGCCGTTCATTCAATATCCCTACGTCGTCGCGCTCATCGAGCTCGACGAAGGCGTGCGGATCGTGTCAAACCTGTGTCACATCGAACCGGAAGCCATCAAGAACGGGCTCCCGGTCGAGGTGTTTTACGAGACTTTCGAGGCCCTACCGAGCGGTGAGGAGCTCGTGCTGCACCAGTTCCGACCCGCCCGCTAACCGACTGGACATCAAGGACAATGGACTTCTCCTTCACCGAAGAACAAGAAACCGTACGCAAGGTCGCGCGGCAGCTCTTCGAACACCGCGCTACCCCTGAACATCTCGCCGAGCTTGAGTCCGGCGAAAACCGCTTCGATGCTGCCTTGTGGGCCGAACTGGCTTCCTCGGACCTGCTCGGCATTGCGTTGCCTGAATCAGCCGGGGGAAGCGGCGGCGGTTTCCTCGAGCTCGGCGTGTTACTCGCCGAGGTCGGCTGGAGCGTCGCGCCGGTGCCGCTCTATCCGACACTCGTTCTTGGCGCGGACACCATTGCCCGACATGGTGATTCGGCGCTTCAAGCACAATATCTGTCCAGCGTGGTGGACGGAGGCACCATCTTGACTGCCGCCCTTGTGGAGTCGGGCAACTCCGACCCCACCTCTCCGCGCGCCACCGCGCGCGGCGACGGCGATAGCTGGCGGCTCGATGGCGGCAAGCAGCTCGTACCCGCTGCGCAATTGGCCAACGCGATCATCGTGTCCGCTCAGACCGATCATGGCCCCAACCTATTCGTCGTCGACACCGACGACGACGGGGTAGCCGTTGAGCCGGTACGGACCACCAACGGTGAACCCCATGCCGACGTCGTGCTGGCAGGAGCAGTGGGACGCCGATTGGGTGACGGCGGCGGAGCGGAGCTCATTGAGTCGCTGTACGACCGGGCGCTCCTGGGGCTGTGCGCAATTCAGGTCGGTGTCGCAGAGCGTGCGCTCCGCATTGCGGCGTCGTACACCAGCGAACGCGAACAGTTCGGCAGACCCATCGGGTCATTCCAGGCCGTCCAGCAGCGGATGGCTGACGCCTTCATCGACGTCGAGGCCATCCGCTGGACCACCTGGCACGCGGCCTGGCTGATCGCCGAGGGCCGACCCGCAGCCCGTGCGGCTGCTATTGCCAAATTCTGGGCCGCGGAAGCCGGAGCCCGGGTGACGGCAACGGCTCAGCAAGTTCACGGCGGCATGGGGATCGACATCACCTACCCCGTCTCGCGGTACTTCCTGTGGGCCAAGCAAATCGAACTCGCCCTCGGGTCTGCCCCGCAACAGCTCGTCCGCCTCGGGAGTGCCTATTTGGAAGGAATCGAATGACCGCCACACTCGGCCGTACCACCACGCTGGCGTGGAACGCGATCAACGTCGGCGACGAGGTCACCCCGATGGACGTCCCCGTGACGACCACGCTGATCGTAGCCGGCGCCATCGCGTCGCGTGACTATATGCCAGTCCACCACGACCGGGACTTCGCCAATTCGCAAGGCTCGAAAGACATCTTCCTCAACATCCTGACCACCAACGGACTATGCGTGAAGTTTCTCCACGACTGGGCCGGACCGGAGGCGATGGTCAAGAAGCTCGCCATCCGGCTCGGCGTACCCGCTTATCCGAACGACCCCATGCGGTTCGCCGGAAGCGTCACGGGCAAGTCGTCCGAGAACGGCGAGGGCCTTATCGAGGTTTCCTTCAAAGGCACCAACAGCCTCGGCGACCACGTCACCGGCACCGCGGCGCTCAGCCTCCTCAACGGAGTGGATGCGTGAGCGGTCTGGGAGGCAAGGCCGCCATCGTCGGGATCGGCCAGACCGAGTTCTCCAAGGAGTCGGGACGCAGTGAGATGCAACTGGCCTGCGAGGCGGTGAAGGCCGCGATCGCCGATGCCGGACTCACGCCAAGCGACGTGGACGGAATGGTGACTTTCACCGCCGAAGAGAACGAGGAGATCGAGGTCGCCCGCAATGTCGGAATCAGGGACCTGAACTTCTTCACCCGCGTTCCCCACGGCGGCGGCGCGGCCGCGGGCACCGTCATGCAGGCGGCGATGGCCGTCGCAACGGGCGTCGCCGAGGTCGTGGTCTGCTACCGAGCGTTCAACGAGCGCTCTGGATTTCGATTCGGCGGTGCAGGGCGCCAACCCGGTGTAACGCCCCTCTGGATGGCGCCCTACGCACCGTTCGCCTTGATGACGCCTGCGGGCTGGGTTGCGTTGCACGCTCAGCGATACATGAGCGCCTACGGCGTGACCAACGCCGACTTCGGGAAGATCTCCGTGATCGACCGCAAGCACGCGGCCAAGAATCCCGACGCCTGGTTCTACGAGAAGCCGATAACGCTCGAGCAACACCAGGAATCGCGCTGGATCATCGAACCGGTGCTCCGATTGCTCGACTGCTGCCAGGAAAGTGACGGCGGCGTGGCGATGGTGGTCACCAGCGTCGAGCGCGCACGCGATCTGGCCAAGCCGCCCGCCGTCATCACTGCTGCGGCGCAGGGCGCGGCATACGATGGTGAGGTGATGACGAGTTACTACCGGGACGAGATCACCGGACTGCCCGAGATGGGTGTCGTCGGCGAGAGGCTTTGGGGTGACTCCGGACTCAAGCCGACAGACATCTCGACGGCCTTCCTCTACGACCACTTCACGCCGTTTGTGTTCACCCAACTCGAGGAACTGGGATTCTGCGGGCGCGGCGAGGCGAAGGACTTCGTGTCAGTGGACGAACTCTCGGTCGGCGGGCGCATGCCTATCAACACCAACGGCGGATTGTTAGGCGAGGCGTACATCCATGGCATGAACGGCATCACCGAGGGAGTGCGCCAGGTCCGCGGCACGTCGTACAACCAGGTCGACGGCGTCGAACACGTTCTCGTCACGTCAGGCACCGGGGTCCCGACCAGCGGGCTCATCCTCACGCCCGACCGATGACATCAGGGCACAGACACAAGGAGATCCTGGCCGGCAAATGACGCAAGCGACCGCGACCGACACCCGGGGTGCCATCATCTCGGCCGCTTTCGCGTGCTTTCGCAACGTCGGCCTGCACAAGACCACAATCGTCGACATTGCCCGTGCCGCAGATGTATCCAGAAGCACGTTCTATGAGTACTTCCGGGACAAAGAGACGATTGTCGAGGCTTGTGCGGAGGCCGCGTCTCAGCGTTTCTACCGCAAGTTGGCCAAGGCTATCGATCGGGATGGCGGTAGCACTTTGGAGGACAAGCTGGTGAGGGCGGCCGTGTTCGTGACGCAGGCCCGTCAGGTCGTCGAGCCGGAGGCCTATTTCGACCAGCAAGAAGTGAACCTCATGTTGACCAAGAATGCGGCAACGCTGCTTGCGGAGTGTAGCGAGTTCTTCGCGCCCTACGTCGCTGCCGCACGGGTGACCGGTGAAGTGCGAAGTGCACTCGACATCTCTGCAGCGACGGAGTGGTTCGCGCGAATGTTGTTCTCGCTGTTCACTACTCCCTCACCGTACATCGACATGCGAGACGAAGACGCCGTTGCGGATTTTGTGCAACCATACGTGGTGCGGGGTTTCACCGAAGACCGCGCGACAAGGGCGCGCCGAGGTGACGCTGCGGGATGATCTCACCGCGTCAGTCGCTGGCAGGTAAGGGCTTGGCCTCCTTCAGGACCAGCGGAGTTGAGCCCACGGTCAGCGTGCCGGCTCCTGCCTTGGTAACCAAGACCTCGGCTCCAGTAGCGTCGACGTAGCGCTTACCCATCACCGAGCTGGTTGCGAACTGAGGATCAAGTGTTGCGGCAGAGTCGATCTCAGCATCGAGTGGCACCATCCGGGCGCCACCACAGCACAGATCATCGAGCTCGTCAGACGCCTTGACCACGATCACCTGGGTGTCGCACACCTGGCTCTGCAGCCGAGTTCCCGATTTCACCACTTCGACTCCTTATCGCTCGGCGGATTCCAGGTTCCCACCATCTGACAGACGCCTTTCTGCGGCTATGGACATTCTCATTTTTGCAAGCAATCATTATCGTCATGGTCTCACATCAGCCGGATCACGCATGACCGTGGGATCCACGGAGTACGAAGACGGTTTCGGACGAGAGCAGACATCGCGGCCTAACCAAGGCTGGGCCACCAGACACCGGCTGACGGTACTGGCCGCCGACGCCATCGACGCCGTAACCGGTGCCGGCGGACTCATCTTTGATCGGGCGAGCTCGGGCTGGACGGTTGACGTCTATCTTGCGGAGCCCGGTGACGAACGTCCGCTACGGATCCTGGGTGTCAGTTCCCCCGGGCTGCTACCCGGCGCCCTCGCCGGTCCGACCGACTGTCCAGACGCGTTGGTGATCGCGGGTGAGCTGTACAAAGTGAATAGCAACGTGTGCCATTTCTTTACTGCCGCATCCCGCAATCACCTCACCGAGGTTGCGATCTGGGGAGGCAAGTGGCCTGCCGCGTTGGCGTCGGGCGTCGGCCGGGTCGAGCACCACCTCAGCATCGCAGCGCGGGCGTTCAAAGCGCATTCGATGAACGCAGCAGGTGTTCAACCGCTCGTGGAGGCTACGGAGTCCTTCCACAGCGGAGCACACCTATGCAGCATCGCCGCACCGCTACGGCCGCGGGTATCGGCGACGCAACGCAGTTAGTTCAGCTTGCGGACGGGCACGTTGGACCACCCGCAGACGTTCGACATCGCTACCCGCCGTAATCCGTCGCGATCGACCTCGTATTCGGGGATCAGGTCCAGCAAGGCCTCGAATGCGATGCGGCCCTGCATTCGCGCGAGGGCGGCACCCAAACAGCTGTGAATGCCATATCCCAGTGCAAGATTGAAGCCCATCTTGCGTTCGCGATCGATATCCAGGCGGTCTGGGTCGGCAAACATCCGCTCGTCGCGCGTCGCCGAGCCCGTGACCAGAAGCACTGCACTGCCCGCGGGAATGGTGATGCCGTGCAACGTCACATCGCGCATGGCCGTACGCACCTGATACTGCGACGGTGCCTCGAACCGCAACAACTCCTCAACCGCAGCGGGAATCTTGCTGTGGTCGTCGCGCAGCTTCTGCCACTGGTCGGGAAAATCCGCAAAGGCGACGATCGCGTTGCCGACCAACTTGGTGACGGTTTCCGCGCCGGCGCCGCCAAGCAATGTCGCAAATCCCGCAATGTCGACGTCGGTCAGCTTCTCCACCTGCCCGTCGCGTTCAATCTCGGTCTCGATGAGCCGGCTGATCATGTCGTCCTGCGGCTCGGCGCGCCTCTCTTGAATGAGGTTGTAGTAGTAGATGCCCGTGTTCATTGAGGCCTCGAAACCCGCTGCCGGCACGGCGATCTCGCCGGGATGGCGTTCCAGCAACAGGTCCACCCAGCGCCGGATCTGATCGCGGTCCTCCTTCGGCACCCCGAGCATCGTGGTGATCACGTCGTTTGGAAAGAGCGCCGAGAAGTCCGCGACCACATCGAATGACGACGGGTCAAGCTCTTGAATGCGCTCGTACACCTTCTCGCGAACCATGCTCTCCAACGACGTGATGGCGCGCGGGGTGAATACGTTGCTCACCAGCTTGCGCATCTTCTGGTGCTCCGGCGGGTCCATGGAGATGATTACCTTGGGCACCGGGATGGCGTCGTCATGCGCCTTCACCATGTCGAGGGTGGCACCCTTGGCCGAGGAGTACGTTTCGTGGTCCTTGGTTGCAGGCGCCACGTCGTCATATCTGCTCAAGGCCCAGAAATCCCACTTAGCGTTGTAGTACACCGGCGCCTCGTCGCGCAGGCGACGGTACGTTTCGTACGCCCCGTCGAAGAACTCTTGAGAGAACGGATCGAACTCAACCGAATCCGCATGTGGCGTAATGGTATTCACAGGATCGCTCCGGCTTCCTTGTACTTCTCGATGACGTCCCACGCCATGCCGGCATCCATCAAGACCTCTTCGGTGTGCTGGCCATGTTCCGGCGCTCCGGGCGGCACGACAGGCTGTTCGTCGAACTGCACCGGATTCGTCGGTAATGCGTACGGCAGTCCGTTCATGGTGGTGGTGTGGGCGAGGTACCCGTTGGCCGTTACCGCCGAGTCATCGCAGAGCTCACCCGGCGTCTGAACGACCCCCCAGGCACCCGTGAGCCCGGCCAACGTCTCGCGCCATTCGGCGAGGGTGCGTTGCACGAACGCGTCGTCCAACAGCGCGATCAACTCAACGCGATTCTCGAAACGCGAGGCGGGCTCTGCGAATCGCGGATCGTCGATCAACTCTGCAAGGCCGATAACGCGCATGGCCTCCGCATAGAATTTGTCGAGTTGCAGCATCATCAGTTGGACGTGGCGGTCGTCCTTGGTGCGGTAGGTGCCCACCAGCGGATTGGGAGCATCGGCGTGACCATACTTCGGAATGGCACTGCCACCATGGATTTGGCTCACGGCGACGTCGGGGCTAAGGTTCCACGCCGCCAGCCCGAGAAGCGACACGTCGACCACCGACCCCTTACCGGTGGTCGCCCGCTTGTACAACGCGGCGGCAATTCCGCCCGCGATGGTCATCCCTCCCAGAAGATCCCCGAACGCAGGACGTGACCGCACCAACTCGTCTGTTTCTTCGCTGAGGACGGTGGCGATACCGCCGCGCGCCCAGTAAGACACGCCGTCGTACCCCGGCTTGTCGGAATCCGGCCCCTTCGGGCCGTGACCTGACCCTCGCACGTAGACGATGCCCGGATTGACGGCTCGGATGTCGGCGACATCGATGCCCATCTTCTTGCGGCGGTTCGGCAGGTAGCTAGTGAGAAACACGTCGCACGTTTTGGCGAGTTCGCGAACGACCTCTTGACCGCCTTGGGTCATCAGGTCGACGCCGATGGACTTCTTGCCGCGATTCGGAATCTCGATCATGTAGTTGACCGAGCCGCCCCCGTCGTCCACGATGCCCATCGTCACCAGCCCGCGTTGGGGGTCACCACCGTTCCGTGGTTCCACCTTGATGACCTCGGCGCCCCACTCGGCAAGCACCGCACCGGCAGAGGGGACGAACGTCCAGGCGGCGACCTCCAGCACGCGTACCCCGCTGAGTACCTTGTCGTCGGGAATGGCGTCCTCCATGTTGTCTGTAGGTACCGGCGACGCGCGATGGTGCGGCCGTCGGAACACCCGCCCACCCAGCGATAACGGTTATTTACACTGAGCGAGAATTGCAGTTTCGACTCCGATTGTAAACTCCGTCAGT
>Ga0209447_10000105_pt1 | contig 20741 bp, 19 predicted proteins | sample BogFormECP04_OM3_FD_188243 | JGI IMG/M metagenome (GOLD analysis project Ga0209447, IMG submission 188243) | Bog forest soil microbial communities from Calvert Island, British Columbia, Canada - ECP04_OM3 (SPAdes) (version 2) | ecosystem: Environmental > Aquatic > Freshwater > Wetlands > Bog ... | reverse complement strand
TGGTAATCATCGATGAGGCGACGGCAAGGCGCTACTGGTGGCCGGATCATGATCCGGTGGGCCGAAGGCTGCGCATCCGATTGCGTTTCGGGCAGAATCCTACGAATCCATGGAGCACCGTGGTGGGCGTGGTGAAAAATATCAAGCACGACGGGCTCGATGTCGATGGCGTGCCGCACATCTATGTTCCGTTGAATCAATTTGTCGGGCGGTCGTTGAGCTTGGCGCTGCGAACTTCGTTGCCCGCGAGCGCGCTCGAGGCGCAGATTCGCGGCGCGATTCAGAGCGTGGATCCGGGGCTGCCGGTGTTCAGCGTCACCTCGATGGATGAGGTACTGGATGCGTCGCTGGCATCGCGCAGATTTTCGGCGAATTTGGTGGCGTTATTTGCGGGGGTGGCGCTTTTGCTGGCTTCGATCGGAATTTACGGCTTGCTGGCCTATATGGTTGGCCAAAGATCACGCGAGATTGGTCTGCGGTTGGCGTTGGGTGCCCAGCGAGCGGATGTCTTGCGACTTGTCATGGGAAAAGGTGTAGCCCTGGCTGGCCTCGGAATTGTGGCCGGCGTGATATTTTCCGCTTCTACCGCCTCGATGATGGCAAGTTTGCTCTACGGCGTTCGCCCACATGATCCGGCTGTATTTCTGGTGGCACCTTTACTCTTGCTCATAGTTGCTCTACTGGCTAGCTATATTCCCGCCTGGCGAGCTACGAAGGTGGACCCAATTGCCGCGCTTCGGGAAGTATGAACGTACTGCGCATTCATTCTTCGTACGTATGCGACGATCACGGGTTTGCTGACCGTCGTGGCGTTGATGGCGTGCCTACTGCCGACGCATCGGGCGACGCGGGTGGATCCGCTGATCGCGCTGCGGCATGACTAAAGACAATTTGGCCTGACGCACTCTGGGGAAAACCAAACTCTTGCGAAACAAAAGGTGTAGTGTAGCGTCTTACCTGTAGCTGTCTATAGGAGTGGTGTTGGCGAAGCCGAAGAGCGATGTTCTGCAGGGGACGCTGGCGTTGTTGGTGCTGAAGACGCTGGAGCGCGGGGCGATGCACGGCTACGGGATTACGCTGCATATCCAGCGGGTTTCGAGCGAAGTCTTGCGGGTGGAGGAAGGCTCGCTCTACCCGGCGCTGCACCGTATGGAACAGGGCGGATGGATCAGCGCGGAGTGGGGAGCGTCCGAGAACAATCGTCGTGCGCGCTACTACCAGTTGACGGCGAAGGGCTGGAAACAGCTTGCCGAAGAAGAGAAAAACTGGGCGCGACTCTCCGCGGCCGTGGCCAGCGTTTTGCAGTTCGCGCAATGAGTTGCGCGCAGGAGAGGAGCCGATAACGCATGTCTTTGCTTTCCCGGCTTGCGGGCCTGCTGAAGATCCATCGTCTCGAGCGAGACGTGGAGGATGAACTGCGCGCGCACCTCGAAATGCGCACGCGGGACAACCTCGCTGCCGGGATGTCACCCGAGGAAGCTCGTTACGACGCAAAGCGACGATTTGGAAATTCTACTCTGGTGAAGGAGGACACTCGGGCCATGGACATCGTTGGATGGATCGAAACCACAGGTCAGAATCTGCGCTACGCGGCGCGCATGCTACGGCGGACGCCCGGTTTCACGCTCGTCGCGATTCTTACTCTCGCTCTCGGGATTGGCGCCAACGTCGCCATTTTCACGGTTGTTCATGCCGTGCTTCTCGATCCGCTTCCTTTCCCGCATCCTGAGGAACTCGTGCGCGTGTATGACGACCTGCGCACGTCCAACACGCACGACGTGGGGATGTCGGTGCCGGAGCTTTGGGATATGCGCGACAAATCCGGGGTATTCCAGGACATTTGCGTGATCTTTCCCACGGATGGCAACATCACCGGCGGCGATCATCCGGAGCGCGTGGAAGCCCTCGGGACCAACGCGAACTACTTCACGATGCTCGGCGTGCGCGCCGAGCTGGGCCGGACTTACGTTCCCGCCGACGCGTTGCCAGGCTTCTCTGAACCGGTGGTCATCAGCGACGCTTACTGGCGCCGGGCTTTCGGCGCCGATCCTAAAGTTCTCGGCACAAAAATTCGCCTTGATGGCGATCTCTACACCGTCGCGGGCGTGATGCCGCCGGGTTTCCGGCATCCCGGGCGCACGCTCGATGCCGACGTCGATCTGTGGGCAACCACTGGGTTCGCCGCGCCGCCGTTTCCTGCTCCGGTGGTTCGGGCCGTGCGACTTCTTCCGGGCGTCATGGGCCGCCTCAAACCTGGCCTTACGGTGTCGCAAGCGCAAGCGCAGCTCGACAATTTCGTCGCACAACTGACTCGCCAGTTTCCCGATGAATATCCTGCCGCGGCAGGCTGGTCGATCCGCCTTGTGCCAACTCAGGAAGACGTCGTTGGCAACGTGCGCACCGAGCTCTTCGTGTTGTTCGCGGCGGTCGGCTTCGTTTTGCTGATTGTCTGCGTCAATCTCGCGAACTTGCTGCTGGCCCGGTCAGCAAGCCGCCAGCGCGAAATGGCCATTCGTCTGGCCGTTGGCGCCGGACGTGGGCGCCTCATCGTCCAACTGCTTACGGAAAGCGTCTTGCTGGTGGCCATTTCCGGCGCCGCGGCGCTCCTAACCGTTTTCACTCTTAAGAACTCTCTGCTTCGGTTGGCCCCGGCCGATCTCCCGCGGCTGAACGATGTCTCCCTCAGTCCCGGGGTCTTACTTTTCGCGTTCTTCATCTCGATTCTCACTGGCTTGCTCTTTGGACTCGCGCCGGCACTACAAACGGCTCGCGCGGACCAAACCACCGCGCTTCGCGAAGGCAGCCGGGGAGCGGGCTCCAGCAAACATCAGTTACAATTTTCTCGTTTTCTTGTCGCTTCGGAAATCGCTCTTTCGCTGGTCCTTTTGATTGGGGCCGGGCTTCTTTTCCGCAGCTTCTGGCAGCTTCTCGAAGTCCGTCCCGGCTTTGACCCGCACCACGTCACGACTGCTAAGATTTGGCTTGCGGTTCCCAACGATCCTCAGAACGACCCCTATTTCACTATCGAGAAACGCGCCGCGTTTCATCAAGAAATATTGCGCCGTATCTCGGCACTGCCGGGCGTCGAGCAAGCGGCCATCGGCTCGCCTCCGAGTGCGCCGATGGACGGCAAACCGAGGCAGTCGCCCTTTCTCATCGAAGGCCGCGCTTCCAACCTGGAGCACATTCCCGTTGCGGAAACCGCTTCCGTCACTCCGGCTTATTTCTCGGTGCTTAAAACGGCGCTCATCGCGGGCCGGTTCTTTACGGATGACGACAACGCAAAAGGCCAGCAGGTGGTTCTTATTGACGAAACCCTGGCGCACCGCTATTGGCCAAACTCCGATTCCGATGCGCTGGGTCAGCGCCTCCAGATGGCGGCAGGCCGACGCAGCGAAATGGCGGCTTCTCCGTTGTTCACCATCGTCGGCGTGGTCGGCAATATTAAGTCCGATGGTTTCGACGCCGCGAGTGCTCCGCACATTTATCGAGCGGTCTACCAGGCGCCGCCCTACGGCGCCGTCGTCTACCTTCGCACCACGGCCGATCCCGGGCTTTTGGGGGAAGCTGTTCGCGGCGAAGTGCAGCACGTCGATCCCACGATTCCGGTGTTTGACGTTCGAACGATGGACTTCATTGTCTCCGCGTTTCTGGCCGAACGCCGCTTTGCCCTGGAGCTTTTGGGAATTTTCGCCGGCGTTGCGCTTCTGCTCGCTTCGATCGGCATCTACGGCGTGATGACCTACACGTTCAGCCGCCGCACGAATGAAATTGGCATTCGGATCGCCATGGGCGCGCAGCGGAGCGACATTCTGCGCCTCGCGGTGGGAGAAGGAACGATGACCGTGGCGCTTGGCGTGGTTGCGGGACTTGCGGGGGCGGCGGTGATGACGAGATTTCTGCGGTCGCTGCTATTCGGTGTGAAAGCGACGGATCCGCTGACGTACGCGGCCATCGCTGGATTGTTGACCGCTGTGACGCTGCTGGCGTGTCTGGTGCCGGCGCATCGGGCGACGCGGGTGGATCCGCTGATCGCGCTGCGGCATGACTAAAGACAATTTGGCCTGACGCACTCTGGGGAAAACCGAACTTTTGCGACACAAAAGGTGTAGTGTAGCGTCTTAAAATGGAATGAGGCGGATTTTCCTTGAAAAACCAAGCGGCGATGATTTCGATTCCCATCGCCCGCTCCAGACTCTAAAGCACTTACGCCGGTGGACGAGAGATTCCAAACTTCTTTATCTTGTATGCGAGTCCCGTCCTATTGAGACGCAGCCGAGCGGCTGCTCCGCGGCTCCCCCCGACAACCCAGTTGCTTTCGCGCAGTGCTCTCAGAATCAGCTCTCGCTCCGCTAGCTCCAGCACATTGCTGTCACTGGCGGCCCCGTGATCGGGGGGAGCAAGAATCTCCGTCAACGGTACTCGCAGCGAAGGGCCGGGAGACAGCAGCACGGCTCGCTCCATAAGATTCTGTAACTCCCGGATATTTCCAGGCCAGGTATGGCGGGAAAGGGCTTCCATGGTCTTTTGGGGGATACTCTCAATTTGTTTTCCCATGCGCCGAGCGTACTTGTTGGCGAAGTGGCGGACGAGACGTGGAATGTCATCGCTGCGTTCGCGCAGCGGCGGTACGGCAATCGGAAAAACGTTCAGGCGATAAAAAAGATCAGGGCGAAATGTCTTTTCCGCGACCATCTGAGCAAGGTCGGCATTTGTGGCCGCCAATAACCGTACATCAACCCGCTGCGTGCGTGAACTGCCCAACCGCTCGAACTCTTGCTCTTGCAGGACCCTGAGAAGCTTCGGTTGCAGTTCGGCCGGTATGTCTCCCACTTCATCCATAAATAGAGTTCCTTTGTTCGCTAGTTCGAATCTTCCAATCTTTTGGGCGATCGCGCCCGTGAACGCACCTTTTTCGTGGCCAAACAATTCACTTTCAAGAAGTCCCGAGGGAATAGCCGCACAGTTTATTTTAACGAACGGGCAATTCTTGCGAGGACTCAGGTCGTGAATCGCACGTGCAATCAACTCTTTGCCGGTACCCGTCTCACCGAGAATCAGCACGGACGAATTAACCGGGGCAACGACATGAACGTCTTCGAGCACGGCTTTCAATCGCACATTATTTCCGACAATCTCCCGGAAGCCGTGCTCGACGACAACCTCGTCCTCCAGGGAGACATTCTGTTCAGCCAATTGGTCTCTTGGCTCACCGGCTTGATCGGATTTAAAACGTTTTCTCGAGGGGAAAACGACAGGGGCTGTTCTTTCTTTGCGTCGATTGCCCTCGCTCCGGTCAGGCCATGTTTTCTTGTGTAGGAAGATTGCGTTTGCCATGACTTACTCCAGTTCACGCATATCTGGTTCGCCGCTCCTACTGCCAACGGTCAGCGTGGGCGTTACCATCTACGTGGAGAACCTCTCCGTCTGCTAGACCGGCATTTGCAGGGTAGAGAACAACGTCGACAAAGTCATTTTCTCTGCGATTTTCCCATTGACTGCAGCATCGCGGTCGAACGTATAAACCGACACCTTCGTACTCCCAAGGCGCTCTAAGCGGGTCTTCCGGATAACACCATGGTATTGATGCATTTTCACCCGGCATGGGCACAAAAATGTTCGAAGTCGGCCTCTGCGCAACCCCCATCGCGGTTATTCCTGCAACGATAAAATCCAGGCACTGATTTGAAAACCTGGTGAGCCAGCGAGATGCCGGACCTCTGGCACAACTGTCAGATTTCTGGCTCCTCGAACGGTCCGTGCAACATTCTGTTTAGCCAATCCAGGGCGCTAAATGTTGTTGGTGCAACTACATAAGACAAATCTTCGTGTATTGCGCATTTGGCGCTTCGACTGCAGTATCCCTGTGTGGATGCAAAACTTGAAAGACAAGATTGGATAAAGAGGAGAAGAAAATGTTTGAGTTTCGCAGGTCTATTTGCAGCAGCGGCAATACTCGCTCCCCGCATTCTTCGATCAGGTCCAGACGTCAGGGCGGTTTTAGGATCGCGAGCTTCGTCGTGGCAGTGGTCATCGGTTTGTGCGTCTACGGAATATCCAACAACTCTGCCGCCCAGACATCGGGTACGCCGATCAAGAACATCGTGCTGGTACACGGTGCTTGGGCAGATGGTTCGGGCTGGAGGGGTGTTTACGACATTCTGGTGAAGGATGGCTATAACGTCAGCATCGTGCAGGAGCCGGAGACGACCTTTAAGGAAGATGTGACTGCCACGAAGCGCATTCTTGCTCTGCAAGATGGACCTTGCATTCTTGTCGCTCATAGCTATGGAGGAGCGGTCATTACGGAAGCCGGCACTGATCCATCCGTCGTCGGGCTGGTGTACATCGCGGCCCATATGCCAGATGTCGGCGAGAAAGAGTCAGACGACGGAAAGCGCTTCCCGAGTGACCTCGCCAAATCAGGCGCCATCAAGAAAACGCCGGACGGTTTCACCTATATCGACCCGGCGCAATTTCATGAATTATTCGCGGCTGACCTTCCTGCCGAACAGGCTGCATTCATGGCGCGCTCGCAGGTGCTCAACCTTGCGGATAATTTCTCAGCGACGATCACCACGGCCGCTTGGAGAAGCAAACCCAGCTGGATGGCGGTAGCAACGAAAGACAGAACCATCAATCCCGATCTCGAACGTTGGTATGCGGCACGTGCGAATAGCCACAAGGTGGAAATCGAGGGCGCCAGCCACTCGGTATACGCCTCCAGACCCAAGGAGGTCGCAGCTCTAATCGAAGACGCGGCAAAGCACGCCCGGTGAAATGGCCTAAGACAACTCTGCGCGTTGGCAGAATCTGTTACGACTGAATGAGGAAAAGCCCAATGGACAATAAAGCGCAACAACAGCCGCCGCGCTCCTGGACGACCCGTCGCGACGAGAAAAAAAGACGACTGGAGCTTGTCGCATCCTGGATGGACGGCTCACTGCTGCCACGAGAGAAGCTCGTGGAGGCCCTGGAAGCGCTCATTATGCCGGGTGACCGCATCGTGCTCGAAGGCGACAACCAAAAACAAGCCGATTTCCTTTCACGTTCGCTCGTCAAGGCAGACCCGAAGAGGTTGCACGACCTGCATTTAATCATCTCCAGTATCAGCCGGCCGGAGCAACTCACCCTTTTCGAGTTGGGAATCGCGAAGAAGATAGATTTCGCGTTCGCAGGCCCCCAAAGCCTGCGCTTGTCTCAGTTGCTTGAAGATGGGGTCCTCGAAATCGGCGCCATTCACACATATGTCGAGCTGTACGCCCGGCTGTATGTTGATCTGGCTCCCAACGTGGTGCTGGTTTGCGCAGAGCAGGCCGACAGCGAAGGCAATTTATATACCGGTTCGGGAACCGAAGACACGCCAGTGATCGTGGAGGCCGCAGCATTCCATGACGGGATTGTCATCGTGCAGGTGAACAAGATCGTCGAAAAACTTCCCCGCGTGGACATTCCGTCTTCCTGGGTGGATGTAGTCGTCGAGGCGGACCGCCCGTTTGCAATCGAACCACTGTTCACTCGGGATCCGCGGCAAATCACCGACCTTCAGATTCTTATGGGAATGATGATTATCCGCGGCATTTACGAGCGCCACCAGGTCCGTTCGCTCAATCACGGAATTGGCTTCGATACCGCGGCCATCGAACTTTTGCTGCCCACCTACGGTGAGTCGCTCGGACTCCGCGGAAAGATCTGTGAACATTGGGCGCTCAATCCGCATCCGACGCTGATCCCTGCGATCGAGAGCGGATGGGTGAAGACCGTTCACTGTTTTGGAAGCGAAGTTGGAATGGACGACTACACGCGAGCCCGTCCTGATGTCTTCTTCACTGGCCACGACGGCAGCCTTCGTTCGAACCGTGTCCTCTGCCAGCTCGCGGGCCAGTATGCAGTGGATGCCTTCATTGGATCGACGCTGCAGATCGATGGCGATGCGAATTCATCGACCGTGACCGCAGGTCGAATTGCCGGATTCGGTGGCGCGCCCAACATGGGGCATGACCCGCACGGCCGGCGGCACAGCAGCCCTGCGTGGCTCGACCTAAAGACCAGTTCGTGCCCGACGGCGAGGGGAAGAAAAGTGGTGGTTCAAACGGTCGAGACATTCCAGAAGGGAGGCGTTCCCGCGTTTGTCGAGACCCTGGATGCCGTCGAAGTTGGCAAGAAAGCTGCAATGCCGATCGCACCGATCATGATTTACGGCGACGATGTCAGCCACGTAGTAACAGAAGAGGGGATCGCCTATCTGTACAAAACCGAAGGCATTGAAGAGCGACGTCGAGCGCTGGCCGCGGTCGCGGGAATTAGTCCCATCGGACTGCGCGCAAAGCCCCAGGAAACTGCCGAACTCCGAAAAAGAGGCATCGTTGCGTATCCCGAGGACCTCGGTGTGCAGCGTCTGCGGGCGACGCGTTCATTGCTTGCAGCACGAAGCATGGAGGACCTGGTGGCTTGGTCCGGCGGTCTCTACAATCCGCCTGCAAAATTCAGGAGCTGGTAAATGTACGGGAGCTTTCTCGTAGCAGGTGACAGGCAGCACGGGGCGCAGACGCTGCGGAGTTCCGCTCATCTCGCCGCACTCGCCACGCAATCCTTAATCGCTGAAGCGGAGCTTACGCCGAAGCCCGGCCTCGTTGACCAGCGCGGCTCTGGGGCGCATGACGATCTGTCGCTCGATTTGATGAGGCTCTCCGCGACCGTTCTGGAGCCGTTTTTCGCCGCCATGAGTGAAAACTCGGCAGGCAGAGAAGTCGACGCGCGCTTGCGGGAGGAGCTTGCGGAAATTGGTCGTGGAGCGGAACGTGCCATGTTCAAGGCTACCCGCGGAAGCAATGCGCACAAGGGGGCCATCTGGAGTCTTGGCCTTCTGGTGGCTGCAACTGCATTCAGAGTGGGTCAAACTGCGCGAGAGATCGCAACTGTGGCGGGCGCCATTGCGAGGCTCCCTGATCGAGCGCAGCCGCAGCTCATCACGCACGGCGGCTTGGTGCGAAGCCGTTATGGAGTTGATGGCGCACGTGGCGAAGCCGCGAATGGCTTTCCGCACGTGATTCAGTTCAGCCTTCCCACACTGCGCAGGCAACAAGCGGCGAAATACCCCGAAGAGATATGCCGTCTCGATGCGCTGCTCAGCCTGATGTCCCAGGTAGACGACACTTGCGTTCTGTATCGAGGAGGGGCTCAAGCCTTGCGTTTTGTGAAATCAAGTGCGCAAGCCGTTCTGACGGCGGGTGGATACGGTAGCTCCAGGGGACGAAAGCTCCTGTGCGAATTCGATCGTGAGCTGACCTCGCGCCATATTTCGCCCGGCGGAAGTGCTGACTTGTTGGCTGCAACCATCTTTCTCGACGCAGTTGAGCGCCAGCAAGGGGAAATACGCGAGGATCAGACCAAACGGGAGGAACCAGATGGAGCAGCTTAACTTTGATTATCCCTCGGCCAAGCGACGCGTCATAAAGAAGGCACACGTGGGCGTGGCTGGCTCGGGCGACATGGAGATTCTGATGCAGCCAGATGCAACAGGCATAGCCCACGTCTCGGTTCTCACCAGTGTCAACGGCTTTCGCAGCAGCTGGCAGGCGGTGCTGGACCGCTTTTTCGCGAAGTATGACGGCGCCGTACAGATTGATATCAACGATGCCGGCGCAACGCCCGGCAGTGTGATGCTACGGCTCGAACAGGCAGTTGAGGTGATCGAATCATGAGCACTGCAACCTTCATTCCGGCATTTGTGAGGCGGCAGAGTTTCATCGAGCTCGACGCCAGGGCGCGGGCGCAAAGCCTGCTGGATCCTGGTTCATGGCGTGAGCTGGTTGGACCATTCGACCGTATCGAATCTCCGTGGCTGCCCGAGCAGGGCATCGCACCACAATCAGACGACGGCTGTGTTGTCCTCAAGGGGGCCATCGACGGTAAGCCGGCAGTCGTTATTGCGCTCGAAGGAAAATTCCAGGGCGGCAGCATGGGTGAAGTTTCGGGTGCAAAGATGACCGCGGCCCTCGATCTGGCAGCCCGTGATTCGCAGAATGGCAAAAAAACAGCCGCGGTCCTGTTGCTCGAAACTGGCGGAGTGCGCCTCCAGGAAGCCAACCTCGGACTCGCGGTGATCGCTGAAGTGATGGCATCGATCCTTGCGCTGCGTGAGCATGCGCCGGTGATCACAGTGATTGCGGGCACCGTTGGGTGCTTTGGGGGAATGTCCATAGCGGCAGGGCTTTCGAGTTACATCGTGATGACGCGGGAAGCTCGCCTCGGTTTGAACGGGCCCGAAGTAATCGAGCAAGAGTCTGGAATCGAGGAGTTTGACTCTTCTGACCATGCCTTGATTTGGGCCATCAACGGCGGTGAGCAGCGTGTTGCGATGGGAGTTGCGGACGAACTCGTCCTGGACGACGTGCAGAAGATTGCGGCTACCGTTCAGCGATACGTAAAGGCTGGGTTACCGCAGGTACATCGCAGCCAGCAAATTGCGCTTTATCGAGCGCGCATTGCAGCGCTGGACACTTCCCGGCAGATCGATCCACTCAGCCTCAGAGAAAGCTGGAAAGAAAAGGCAAAGGAAGGAGTTGCGCAATGAGCTTGCAAGTAGGACTTCGGGGCAAGGCGTGGTTTCAGGTATTTACCGGCAAGAATTCTCCGATGGCAGGAGATCCGGGCTCCGTGCTCACGGCGGATGCCAAGCTTGGCGAAGACATGGCGCGGTTTCTTTGCGTAGTGCCGAACCCAGAAGGTCGCTTCCCGTGTGCACGGCGCGCAGAAGTCGGACTTGAGGAATCTTATACGCTCGCCACGCGCATACGCGAAGCAATCGAGCAGGACAAGAACGGCGAGAAACGTCCCATTATCGCCATCGTGGACGTAAAGAGTCAGGCTTACGGGCGCCGTGAGGAGACTGCCGCTATCTTCCTGGCCACGGCGACGGCTGCAGACGCTTACGCCTCCGCGCGGATGAAAGGACATCCGGTGATCGCTCTCGTGATGGGGAACGCCATTTCCGGCGGTTTTCTGACACATGGTTATCAGGCAAACCGCATCCTCGCCTTCGACGACGCCGGCGTCGTCATTCATGCCATGCACAAGGAGGCAGCCGCACGCATCACCCTTCGAACCGTCGCGGAGTTGGAACTCCTGGGGCATCGGATCGCTCCGCTTTCGTACGACATTCACGACTACGCAAAACTCGGCCTGCTTCATAAATTGCTGCACGTGGAAGATCCCGACACTCCCTCACAGACGACCCTAAGTCAGGTGCAGAAGGAACTCATCGACGCTGTCGCCGATGCCCGCGCTGGATCGAGGGATCTCAGTAATCGGCTCACTTCGGAAGGTGCGCGCGGAATGCGCAGGGTAGGATTGCTCGCTCGCGCCCGCATGGAAGAGCAATGGGCGAAGGCTTGAGGCAAACGGCATGACCAAGATCCTCGCCGACGCTCTGGTGCCGATCTTTGTCGGCTTGCTCCTCGGCTATTTCGCTGGGCTCTGGCGTGCCATGGACAATCAAAATGTTCGAACGCTTATCACCTTTGTGATGAGCTTCGCCGTTCCCTGTTCGCTGTTTATCTCCATCGCACAGACTCCGCGCGCGGAGTTGCGAGAGCAAGCAGGCGCGGCTCTGGTGCTGACGATTGTCTACGTGGTTCTGTATGCGCTCACTTTTTTGTGGGCTCGTTCCAGAGAGAAGCTGCGCACTTCAGAAAGCGCGGTCCTAGCGCTGACGGTCGCCTTCCCAAACTCGGCTGCCGTAGGTTTGGCCTTGCTTGCATCCGTCTTCGGGCCCAAATCCCTGGTTACGGTAGCAACGTCCATTGCTCTCGGTTCCATCACTGTTTCCGCAGTCACGCTCGCGATCCTTGAAGCGGATCACGACCCTTCCGGCGAGGGATTCTCGTTTCGCCACATCGTTCTTTCGCTGGCGCATTCAGCGAAAAACCCGATTGTCTGGGCGCCGCTGCTCGGTCTTGTGTTCTCTTGCGCAGGATTGCAACTTCCTTCTTATGTGGATCGATCTTTCGTGATCATCGGCTCGGCGGCCGCCGGTTCCGCTCTCGTACTTACTGGACTGGTTGTTTCTGCTCAGAAGTTCGAATTTGGTGCCGGCACGCTGGTGACAGTTTTTCTGAAGAATCTGTTGCAGCCGGCGCTCGCCCTCGGGATTGCCATGCTGCTTCACCTATCGAAGGCGCAGACAAGTTACGTCACCTTGATCAGTGCGATACCCTGTGGGTTTTTCGGCATCGTCTTCGGCAAGGGCTTAGGCGCAAATCCCAAGCTCGCAAGTTCTGGCTTGATAGCTTCCTATGTTCTTGGAGTTGCCACCCTGGCCGCCTGGATTGTGATCGTAAATCATCTTGGTTGAATGAGTAGCAAATGCAGCTTTCAGAAATCGACAACCCAGACGTACACGACCTGCTCCAGATCGATCCGAGTTCAGTCAGCAATATCGCCGCGCCATTCTGGGTAGAACAGGCGCTACGTTCGTGTCCTTGGGTCGTTGTTCGACGCGCTAAAGCCCCCGAAGGCCAGATCGCTGTGGGGGTTCGCGGAGCCACTCGCAGTGAACGGTGGGGAGGGTTCTTCAAAACTTGCATTGTAAGGAAAATCGTTCGGCCCGAAGAACTCCTGAATTTCTGGCGCTCGCCAGATCCTGTCCCGCAAACGCCCGCAAGGAAAGCTTTACAAAATCTCATTAAAAGTTGGCACGAGCTCACTTGCCCGTGGGGGCCGATAGGAAGCCTCGGATTTGAACTCGCCACCGGACGTCGGGTGACCACCGAACTCAGCGATCTGGATATCGTCATCCGCGCTCCAGTCCGAATCTCCGCAGAGCAAGCGCGGTTCTTGTGGGAGTGTGCGATCGATCTGCAAACCAAGCTGGACATTCGCGTGGAAACTCCAGAATGCGGGTTCTCGCTCCAGGAGTACGCCTCCAATTCGTCAGGCAGGATATTGTTGCGATATCCAGACGGCTTAAGTTTGGGCGACGACCCTTGGAGCCAGCGGTCACCTAAGCTGGCGATTGCCTCATGAGTGTCGCATTTATTTTCCCCGGACAAGGATCGCAATCTCCCGGGATGCTGCACCGATTGCTCAATCATCCTGCCGTTTTCCGCACTCTCGATGAAATCAGCGAAGTGCTTCATTCCGATGTGCGCAATCTGGACGGCGAGCGGTGCCTCGAGCTTGACGTCTCGGCGCAGCTCGCGCTGCTCGCGGCGGGAGTTGCCACCGCCCGCGCCCTCATGGAGCAAGGAGTCCAACCCGCCGCGGTTTCCGGCCTCTCCGTCGGCGCATTTGCCGCTGCGGTTATTGCTGGTGTGCTGTCCTTGCCGGATGCGGCCGAGTTGGTGAAGCTCAGAGCAGAGCAGATGATGCAGCTCTACCCGACAGGCTACGGTCTCTCCGCAATCGTGGGACTGAATGAATCTCAGGTCACGAAAATCGTGCAGGCTGTAACTTCGGTCCAGGACCCGGTATTCGTTGGAAACATCAATGCGCCGCGCCAGATTGTGATTGCCGGTCGGAACGCGGGAATGGACAGGGCATTGGACCAGGCTCGACGCCAGGGCGCCAGTAAGGCAGTGCGCCTCCATGTTTCCGTTCCGTCACATTGCCCTTTACTCCAGCCTGTCGCCGATCTCCTGGGAAAACGAATATCCTGCATGAATCTGGCAACTCCGCAAATAGTCTATGTCGGGAATGTGAACGCGCGAGCCATGCGCACCAAGGAACCCGTTGCGCTCGATCTCGTAAATAACATTGCGCACGGCGTCCGTTGGCACGATGCGACGACAGTACTCAAGGAACTGGGCTGCAATCTTTTTCTTGAGATGCCTCCGGGACATATTCTCAGCGATCTAGCCGAAGAGAATCTCTCCGGTATCGTTTCCATTCCCGTGGAAGCAAGTGTGCTGCCAAAAGTCTTGCGCCTAGCCCAGCAAGAGAAAGCCAAATTAATCGGGAACTGAGAGTAGACTGTCCGCTCAGGCTGAGGTCTCCGATGCTCCAGGCGAATACTCCTTGCACAGTAAGAATTCATAAGCCTTTCCGCTCGCTGATCGCATCCAAGCCCTAACAGGCAGAGATCTTGAAGCGTGACGTCTCCATTTCTGCCCTCTGCCGGCGCTGCGGTTTGCCCGGCCCAATCGAATATCCATAACGGAAATTTCTATCAGAAAGGAAAACGCGATGACCCAGGCTCAACCAGCAAGAGAACCAGATCGAATCGAAAAACAAGGCGTCAAGAGAGTCGCCACGAACCTCGAAATCGTCGTCATCCCCGTCTCCGACGTCGACCGCGCGAAGGAGTTCTACGGCAGGCTCGCCTGGCGCCTCGACGCCGACTACGACAACGGTACCGACTTCCGCGTGATCCAATTCACTCCGCCTGGCTCCGGCTGCTCAGTCATCTTCGGCAAGAACGTCACCGCTGCGGCACCCGGCTCTGCTCAGGGACTGTACATGATCGTCTCCGACATCGAGGCCGCCCGCGCCGAGCTGCTTGGCATCGGCGTCGCGATTAGCGAGATTTTCCACGGCGGCAACGGCGTGTACTCTGGTCCGGACGAGCCCTTCCTGTTTGGGCGCATCCGTGTGAGCGGTCCTGATCCGGAGCATCGCAGCTACCGCTCGTTCGCCTCGTTCCATGATCCGGACGGCAATGGCTGGCTGCTTCAGGAGATCACCACGCGGCTGCCCGGCCGCATTGACCCGGCTACGACGACCTTCGCCTCGGCGACTGATCTGGCGAGCGCGCTTCGGCGTGCGGCGGCAGCGCATGGACAACACGAGGCTCGCACCGGGCAAGCCGACCCGAACTGGCCCGACTGGTACGCCGAATACATGGTGCGCGAGCTGGCCGGCACAGAGCTGCCAACGTGAACGACTACGCTTTGCCCGTCTCGCAGGCGAGGTCTTGAGCCGCGAGCCACAGCTCACCGCGCAGACGGTCGTTGTGATCGGCGGCAGCTCGAGGATTGGTTTCGAGACGGCCAGGCGAGCACGGTCCGAGGGCGCTAATATTGTTCTCGTCGGCCGCAACGCGGACGTTCGATCGCGCCGCACGTGAACTCGGCGCGCTGCGCGTGCGGCGTTAGACGCCACCAACTTCGAATTGAAAAGGCAAATGACCCAATATTTCATGAAAAAAGTCGCGGAAAATATTCCTGGATACTCGTACGGAGCCGGCGAAGTCGCCAAATCGCCCGTCTCCGTGCAGGAATTGCAAGCCCTGAAAATCAGCGCAGGATTCGCCGACGAAGATGAGCGCTACCTGCGTCTGGCAGGCCAGGTTCTCGCGGACCAAACTGCACAAATCGTTCACCACTGGCGCAATGGAATCATTGCCAGCATTGCAAGTCTCGCCAGACACTCTCGAACGCCAGACGGAGACGCCATCCCGGAGTATCTGGCGAAGAGCAATCTCCGCTTCGAGCAATGGATCCTGGACACCTGCCTCCGCCCCTACGATCAGGACTGGATCAACTATCAGCAGGAAATTGCTCGGCGGCACACATCCTCGATGAAGAACAAAGTCGACGGCGTTCAATCAACGCCCTGTGTGCCGTTGCGCGACGTGATCGCTTTCGTTGCCGTAATGAATGAAACCATCAAGCCATATCTTGCGGCAAAAGGAAATTCGCCCGAAGAAGTGGAGAAAATGCACAGCGCCTGGTGCAAATCAATTCAGATGCAGCTAGCACTTTGGGTTGGCCCATACTCGGACACGAAGCAGGCGCCGCATGACTGGTGATCTGTTAGGCTCCTCATGCACGTTTATATGAATATTCAAACGATGAGATAGCTCGCGTGGCAAGTGAACGGCCGCTGCTGCGACAGTTGAAGCCTTTCTAGCAGCCGTTCTTCTCTGTGAACTCTGTGAACTCTGTGCTCTCTGAGTTCTCTGTGTAAATCTTTTTCTTAATCTCTAACCCCTAAGCCGATTGGGCCAATTTTCCCAAGTCCCGCAATTTCTTCCCATCCAATTTCAGCGCAGCCGCAGCCACATTCTCTTCAAGATGTTCCACGCGTGAAGTCCCCGGAATCGGCAGCATCACCGGTGAACGCCACAGCAACCACGCCAGCGCCAGTTGCGAAGTCGAAGTCTTGAACTCCGCAGCCGCCCGCGCCAGCGCACCGCCTGGCTCCGCTAATTTTCCAGCTCCCAGCGGAAACCACGGAATAAATCCAATCTTCACCCGCTCGCAATACTCCAATACGTCCTCCGCCGCTCGGTCGGTAACGCTGTAGCGGTTCTGCACCGAAACAATCGGCACAATCGTTCGCGCATGTTCAATCTGCGCCACGTTCACTTCCGAAAGCCCTATGTGCTTGATTTTTCCTGCCTCCTGCAAATCCTTCAGCGTTCCCAGCTGATCTTCCGCGGGAAACGCCGGGTCAATCCGGTGCAGTTGCAGCACATCAATCCGCTCCACCCGCAAACGCTTCAAGCTTCCTTCGACAGCCTTTCGCAAATGTCCCGGATTTCCATTCATCGTCCAGCGGTCCGGCCCCGTCCGGTCAAATCCCGCTTTCGTTGCAATCACCAGACTCGCCGGATAGGGATGCAGTGCCTCGGCAATCAATTCCTCGCTGACGTTCGGCCCATACGAATCCGCCGTGTCAATAAAATCGATCCCCAATTCCAACGCGCGCCGCAACACGCGAATCGCCTCATCATGACTTGTGGGCGGTCCCCAAACTCCCTTGCCCGTAATCCGCATCGCCCCAAACCCCAGCCGAGTCACCGTAAGGTCTTCGCCAATCGTAAACGTGCCGCTGGGTGCCGCTGAAAGTTCAGCCATGCTCATTCCCCTCTCGTATTCTGTCCGCGCAGCCGTAGCCTATTCCATTCGATGCCCCTGCCACAAGTTGCGTCATATCGGATTCTTCCCAGCGGGCGGCGCGGGGCAGGGATCAGACACCGAAACGCAATGTTCCAACGAGTCTCTTCTCTGTGAACTCTGCGACCTCTGCGACCTCTGCGTTAAAAGTTCCACTTTGCGAAACTACGATCGCTCGCGGAAAAGAAACTTTTCATCGAGACGTTTTCACCTGCGGCAAAGAGCCGCCGCGCCAGCGATGCCGGCATCCGAGCCGTACTTCGCCGGCACAAGTGGAATATCGAGGCACCGCGAATTTACGCACCAGTTCGGCAGTTGTTCCCGAATGCGCCCGAAAAACCCGCTCATGAGATGCGCTATGCCTCCGCCAAAAATGAACACGTCGGGCTCAAGCAAATCAATTACATTTCCCGCCCAAATCGCCAGCAAATCCGCAGTCTCTCGAAGCACTTCGGCAGCAATCACATCTCCTTGACGAAAGGCCTCCGCTACAATTTCAGCCGTAACAGCGTCCGCCTCACCGCCGGCGAGTGCGAGGATTTTGGATTCGCCAGGACTGGCCGCAACAATTCGTTCCTTCGCGCGCCGCGCGATCGCCGGTCCGGAGCAAAACGCCTCAATGCACCCGCGTTTTCCGCACCCGCACTTCGGTCCGCGGTAATCAATCGTCAAATGCCCGCCCTCGGCCGCGCTACCGGTTCGCCCGTGGTAGATTCGCCCGTCGAAGACGATTCCAGCTCCTACACCCGTGCCCAACGTGGCGTAAAAAACATTTCGATAACCAACACCAGCGCCCCAAATCGCTTCAGCAAGCGCCGCCGCGTTTCCATCGTTATCCACTCGCGCGGCCTCGCCAAAAACGCGCTGAACTTCCGCCGCGAGTGGAAAATTCCGCCAGCAGGGAACATTCGGCGGATTGAGTATGACCCCGGTGACAGGATCAAGCGGACCCGGCGCGCAAATGCCAATTCCACTCAAACTGGATCGCGCTTCAGTGTGCGCCGCGAAGACCGCTTCGATAGCCGATTGCACCGCAGCGAATCCTTCTGCAGCGCTTTCGCGCGCTGCCATGGCCACTCGTGTTTGAAAGAGGATGTTACCCTGCGCATCCACGAGCCCGGCAGCCACTTTTGTGCCGCCAATATCCACACCTAGCGCCAGGTTGATTGCGGATTTCAAGCGTCGATTCCTTGTGTCACGGGAGCAACGGGCGACTCACTCGATACCCAGTTTGTGCTGCATCTCTTCCAGCGAATACCCCTTTGTCTCCGGATAGAAGAAAAGCACAACGAAGAATTGCACCACCATCATTGCTCCGAAAAAGAGAAACGGGTAACCGCCCGAGGATTCTGCAAGCTGCGGAAATATGTAAGCAATGATGGCATTCATAATCCAGTGCGAAGAGCTTCCTGCGCTTTGCCCCTTCGAACGAACGCGGTTGGGAAACACTTCGCCGATGTACACCCAAATCACCGCGCCCTGCGAAATGGCAAAGAAAGCGATGTAAGCCACGAGGAGCAAGAGGAGCGCGCTCTGGTGGCTATGTGTGAAGAACACGTTGGAAACACCAAAGAGGCAAGCGGCCGTTCCGACCGATCCGATCAGCAAAAGAGTTCTTCGCCCCAGCTTGTCAATCACCGCCATTCCGAGGAAAGTCGCCAGGAGGTTCGTTCCGCCGACAGCCACCGCTTGCAAATCGCCCGACATTTTGCTGAAACCTGCAGCGGCAAAAATATTATTAAGGTAATAGAGAATGGCGTTGATTCCCGAAAGCTGGTTAAACATGCCGATACTGATCGCCAGAAAAAGCGGAACGCGGTATTTCCACGAAAAAAGCGGCTCGCTCGTGGACAGCCGCTCCAGATGAATCGAATCCACGATCTCTTTCAGCTCCCCTTCAGGATTCTCCGCGCCCATCATTTGCAAGACAGAACGCGCCTCATCCACGCGTTTCTGCGTGACCAGCCATCGCGAACTCGGTGGAATTCCGAACAGTAATATCAGGAAAAGCGCTGCCGGAAGCGCCGCAATGCCAAGCTGCCAGCGCCATTCCGTCGCCCCGAGCCCGAGCCGTCCAATACAGTAGTTGGAAAAATAAGCGAGCAGGATACCGATCACGATGTTGATTTGAAAAGTCCCAACCAGTCGTCCACGGATTTTTGCAGGTGCCAGCTCTGCGATATACACCGGCCCCAGCACCGACGAGCCACCTATGCCAAGTCCCCCAATGAATCGAGCCACAAGCAGCGCCTGCCAGTTCCACGCAAACGCGCAACCCAGCGCCGAGATCACATAAAAAACAGCTAGCACTCGCAGAGTTTCTCGCCCTCCCCATTTCTGCCCAGGAATTCCAGCGGACATCGCACCAATGACGGTGCCGACAAGCGCCATGGCCACCGTAATGCCCAACGCTTTAGGCGACAATCCGTAAGCAATCGTGAGCGAGTGGGTCGTTCCGGAGATAACCGCCGTGTCGAATCCAAACAGCAATCCACCCAGAGCTCCAACAGCGGTAGCTTTTGCCAGATTGGCATTCATCGCCGGTCGCTCAAGAAGGGAACTGTCATTTGTTTCACTCCTAAAACGCCTTCACGCAACGCCCGGTACAACTCGCACAACCCCGTAAATTCTCTCTTCTTCGACTCTTGAACTTTGAACTCTTGAACGACAATCGCTCGCCATCGCTCTCACTGCGCATAAAAAACGCTCATCGTCCGATAAAAATTCCACACATCCACTTTCGAAGACATCTCGAACGGCGAATGCATCGAAAGCAGCGGCACGCCAAAATCAATCACTTCCATATCCTGGTTGGACATGAATCCGCCTATGGTCCCGCCGCCTCCTACGTCCACTTTGTAGGTGTGCGTTTGCCACGGTATGCCGTTGCGGTCTAGCAGCCCGCGAATCTTTGCCGTATATTCGGACGGCGCATCGAAGCCTTCTCCGTACAGTTTGATAGTCACCCCGTAGCCCAGTCTCGCCGCGTTCGTAGCTTCGGCAGCGGAAGGAAAAATCGGATTGAGGCTGTCGTTGGCATCTGCGGAAATGACCTGCGAATTGTGCAAAGCGCGCCGCAAATCCAGATCGTTGTAAGCATTTCCGCGCTGCGCGCCGATCAGCCGCGCAAAAGTGGAATTCAAAAATTGCGAACCTGCTCCGGTGTTATTCACGGAACCGACCTCTTCAAAATTCGAAAGATACGCCAGCGCCGTAAATTTCGGTGTCCCCTTTAAATCGATGATCGCCCGCGCCGCGCAGTACGACGACACTCGGTCGTCCTGCCCATAAGCTCCAATCAATCCGCGATCGAAACCCACATCGGCCGGATGCGACGCAGGCACCAGGGCAAGCTCCGAGCTCACAAGATCTTCTTCCTTGAACTTGTAGGTATTGGTCAAAAGCTGCGTGACTTCCACCGCGACCGACTCTTTCTCGCCGGGAATGCTGCCGATCACCGGATCGAGCTCCTCCCCTTGCAGTACGGTCGTATACGTGCGTGTCCGCATATCCGCATCCGAATGCGGCGCGCTATCGGGAATCACAAAAACCGGCTCGCCCGGGTTGAGCCCAATGGAAATATCGATTGTCCTTCCGTCAGCCGTATCAATGCGCCCGACAAGCGCCAGCGGCAGATTCGACCACTGATATTTCTTAATCCCGCCATAATATTTTGTTTTGAAAAGTGCGAAGCCTCCCGCCGGATAAATCGGGCGCCCCTTCAGTTCGATATGCGGGCTGTCCTGGTGTGTCCCAATGACGTGCGTTCCGTCCACGATAGGATCGGAACCGATCACCGCGAGAATCAAGCTGCGATCGCGATTGGGAATGATAAGCCGCGCGCCTGCTTTCACCTGCTCATTTTTCGTGAACTCGGTGAACCCTGCCGCGTGCGCCCGGCGA
>Ga0209447_10000104_pt1 | contig 20778 bp, 13 predicted proteins | sample BogFormECP04_OM3_FD_188243 | JGI IMG/M metagenome (GOLD analysis project Ga0209447, IMG submission 188243) | Bog forest soil microbial communities from Calvert Island, British Columbia, Canada - ECP04_OM3 (SPAdes) (version 2) | ecosystem: Environmental > Aquatic > Freshwater > Wetlands > Bog ... | reverse complement strand
GTGATGGACCATCATTTCCTCGAGCTTGCTGTCAATGAGGGAATCGATGCGGCTGACAAAGAAGCTGGCGACGCTGGCGATGTGACTGAGGTCGACACCTTTTTTGGCGCGGGCTTCGAGAGCGGAGAGGTAGGCTTCGGCGACTTGCTCGTAGGCGGATTGCGCGAAAAGCAGGGTGATGTTGACGTTGATGCCGTCTTCGAGCAGTTGGCGGATGACCGGAACGCCTTCGGCGGTGGCGGGAACCTTGATCATGACGTTTTCGCGACCGACTTCTTTCCAGAGGCGGCGAGCTTCGTCGAGGGTGCCGGCGGCGTCGTGAGCGAGCTCGGGGGAGACTTCGAGGCTGACGTAGCCGTCGCGGCGCTTCGATTCGGAATAGACGGACTTGAAAATGTCGCAAGCGGCTTGCACGTCGCGGATGGCGATTTTTTCGTAGATGCCCTTGGCGTCCATCTTCTTGGCTTCAGGAGAAGAGAGGATGTCGGCATAGTCCTTGCCGGTAGCGATGGCCTTTTCGAAGATGGCGGGATTGGAGGTCATGCCGCGCAGGCCGTCATCGTGGATGATGCGCTGAAGTTCGCCGCTGATGAGCAGGTCGCGGCGGATGTAGTCCATCCAGGCGGACTGGCCGTAGGCGAGCAGGCCTTTCAGAGGATTGGGATTTGCAGCGGTGGTGGTCGTGGTCATGGTTTATCTCCTTCGTTCCAAGTCTAAATTGTGCGCCCGGCGGAGACGACGCGGGGCGGGCCGAACAGCTAAATTTTGCGACGCCGAGAACATATAGAAACACGGAGCGATTTGCCTACCGCGCTTACGTTTTTGCCGTCTCCGCAAGTTGCCGGGATTCGAACGCTCTCACCTTATCGAGGCGGCGCACATGGCGCGCCTCATTGGTGAATTTGGCGCCCAAATACGATTTAACGATATCCTCGGCGAGTTTTTCACCGATGATGCGGCTGCCGAGAACCAGAACGTTCAGGTCGTCGTGCTCGACACCCTGGTGCGCGGAACAAGTGTCGTGGCAAGCGGCGGCGCGAACGCCGGGAATTTTGTTGGCGGCGATGGTCATGCCGACGCCGCTGCCGTCGAAGAGAATGCCGCGGTCGGACTTGCCCTCGGTGATGGCGCGAGCGACGAGTTCGGCGAAATCGGGATAGTCCACGGGATTTTCGTTGAAGGCGCCGACGTCGAGAATTTCATGGCCGAGCGCGCGCACCACGTCGCTCATCTTGCTTTTCAGAGCAAAGCCGGCGTGATCGGAACCGATGACGATTCTCATGGGCGTCCTTATTTTTTCTTGCAGGCAGCGATGACTTCCCTGGCCGCAGTGATGACCGCTTCCGGTTCAAAGCCAAATTTCTTTTGCAGCTCTTTGAGAGGAGCGGAAGCACCGAAGGTGTTCATGCCGATAATACGGCCGTCTAAGCCGACGTATTTGTGCCAGCCCATGGTGCCTCCTTGCTCGACGGAAATGCGGGCGGCACAGGTGGGCGGGAAAACGCTGTCGCGATATTCCTTGGGCTGATGCTCGAAGAGTTCCCAGGAAGGCATGCTGACGATACGGCACTTTACGCCTTCGGCGGCGAGCTTTTCGTGGGCTTTCACGATCAAATCCACCTCGCTGCCGGTGGCCATGAGGATGACGTCGGGCTTGCCATCGGCTGCGTCGGCCAGGATGTATGCGCCTTTCGTGACGCCAGCAGCGCTGGCGTACTTGGTGCGGTCGATAGTGGGGAGATTTTGCCGCGAAAGGACCATGGCGACGGGTTCGTGATGCAACTGCAGGGCGTATTTGTAGGCTTCGAGCACTTCGTTGGCATCAGCCGGGCGAAAAACGATGAGTCCGGGAATGGCGCGCAGCCCGATCAGCTGCTCGATGGGCTGGTGCGTGGGGCCGTCCTCGCCGACACCGATGGAGTCATGCGTGAAGATGTACATGACAGGAATTTCCATAAGGGCGCTGAGGCGCACGGAAGGCTTGCAGTAGTCGCTGAAGATGAAGAAGGTGGAGGCGAAGGGCCGGAGTTTAGAGAGCGCCATGCCGTTGGCGATGGCGCACATGGCGTGTTCGCGGATGCCGAAGTGCATGTTGCGACCGTCGCGGGTTTCGGCCTGGAAGTCGCCGGCGCCATCGAAGGTGAGGCGCGTTTTGGTGGAGGGATAGAGGTCCGCCGAACCGCCGATAAGCCACGGGATGTTTTTCGCCAGGGCGTTCAAAACTTTGCCGCCGGAATCGCGACTGGCGACGCCTTTCGGATCGGTGGGGTATACGGGGAGATCCTTGTCCCAACCCTTGGGTAGCTCGCGCTTCTGCATGCGCGCCATTTCGTCGTACAGATCTGGATACTTGGCTTTGTATTCGCCGATGAGCTTCATCCAAGCGGCGCGTGCCTCGCCGCCGTGCTTGCCGATGCCGTTCTTGAATTGATCGTAGACGCCATCGGGAACGAGGAACTTGGCGTCTTCTGGCCAACCGTAGTTTTTCTTGGTGAGCTTGATTTCCTCTTCGCCGAGGGCTTCGCCATGGGCCGCGGAGGTGTCCTGCTTGTGCGGCGCGCCGAAACCGATGTGGCTATCCAAGGTGACGAAGGTGGGGCGGTCGTTGGTGGCGTTGAATTGATGCAAAACTTTCTCGATGGCGCCGAGGTCGTTGGCGTCAGCGATGTGCGCGGTGTTCCAGCCGTAGCCCTTGAAGCGGGCGGCCACGTCTTCCGTGAAGGCGATCTTGGTGTTGCCTTCAATGGTGATGTGGTTGTTGTCCCAAATCCAGACGAGATTGGAGAGTTTTTGGTGCGCGGCGAACGAGGCGGCCTCGCCGGAGATGCCCTCCATCATGCAACCGTCGCCGCAGATGGCGTAGACGTTGTAATCGAAAATCTCAAAGCCTGGGCGGTTGAAGTGGGCGGCTAACCACCAGCGCGACAGGGCCATGCCCACGCTGGTCGCCACGCCTTGGCCGAGAGGACCAGTGGTGGTTTCAACGCCGGAGGTCCAGCGATATTCCGGATGACCGGGCGCACGGCTGTCTATCTGGCGGAATCTCTTGATGTCGTCGAGGGAGACGGAAGCGTGGCCGAGCGATTCGTACTCGGGATTTACGGCTTTGACTTGCGCGAGGTGCAGGAGGGAATAGAGGAGCATCGAAGCGTGGCCGTTGGAGAGCACGAAGCGATCGCGATTGGGCCAGATGGGATCGTTGGGATCGAAGCGGAGAAATTTTTGCCAGATGGTATAGGCGACGGGCGCGAGGGCCATGGGGGTGCCGGGGTGGCCGGATTCGGCGGCCTGCACGGCGTCCATCGAAAGGGTTCGAATGGTGTTGATGCTGAGTTGGTCGAGGTTTGGCGATGCTTGCGGCTGACTCACGTTGACTCCTGTGGCGAGAGAAAAATCGCCCGCCGTAGCTTAGTCTGTGTTTGATGCACCGTGGTACAGGGCGGGTCAGAAAAATTTATTTCCCATCCGGGATTTTGCCGAGCCGGACCCGTTTGCCGTGACGACCGGCGAGGTTGTGCTAGGGAGGTATAGCACAGGTGCGGTCAAAAGAGTATGACTAGGTTTTTGCGAGAGGGTGGGACGGCTGAGGAGCGGGGTGTAAGCGGATTTTTTGGGACTGGGGCGTCGGACACGGGTGTCAAAACGGGCGAGTTGACGGCGAATATCATGCAACTTACAATCCGCGCGACTTGAAATTTCGTGGCGCAGCGGAATGATGGCGTGGGAGGAAATCTCAGATGTTGCAAATGACGCGAAGAATTCGGCGGGCGGGCCGGGCGGTTCTCGTTGGCGCATTCGTGGTGGGAATTGCGATGGCGGCGGGGTATGGCCGGGCGACGTCAGCAGGCGAATCGATGGGACAGGCGAGGGACGGAGAGCCGAATACGCTGGAAGTGTCGCAGGCGCTGGCGCAGGGCGACGCGTTCATGGCGGAAAAGCAATACGACAAGGCACTGGAGGCGTATCACCACGCGGACAAACTTTCGCACCACACCTGTGCCAGTTGTTTGCTGCGCATCGCGAGCATCGAACGGCGCGCGGGAGATATGGACGACGCACTGGACAGCGCAAAAAAGGCCGCGGCGGCAGCGGGCGCGAATAAAGTGCTGGCGGCGCAGGCGCATTTGATCCGCGGAGCGATGCTCACGACGATGGCCAGCAAACCCGGCGACAAGAAACTGAAAGAGGCGGAAGAGGAGTTTCGCGCCGCGTTGGCGCTGAGTCCAGAGCTGGCTGAGGGACACCGAGATTTGGGAGTGGCGCTGATCCGGCAGGGCCGCGACGCGGAGGGCATCGCGGAATTGAACTTGTTTATCGCGACGCCGGGCAATAGCGCGCGATTGGTGGAAGAGGCGCGAGCGATCGTGGCGGATCCGATCCGCGCGCGCGAGCCATTTGCCCCGAATTTTGGTTTCACCTCGATGGAGGGGACGCAGGTTTCGAATACGGCGATGCGCGGAAAAGTGGTGCTGCTGGATTTCTGGGCCACGTGGTGCCCGCCGTGCCGCGAATCTTTGCCGACGATGCAGGCGCTGCACAAAAAATATGCGGACAAGGCGTTTGAGATTGTGGGCATCAGCGCGGATGGCGATGAGAGCACGTTGAAGGCGTTCGTGGAACAGAATCGCATGAGTTGGACGGAGTATCTGGATATTTCCGGGTCGGTGCAGTATGCGTTCGACGTGGATTCGTTTCCGACGTACATCGTAGTGGATAAGGAAGGGGTGGTGCGTTATCGGCAGTCTGGATTTGGGCCGACGGTGGGAGGGGAACTCGAAGATACGATTAACAAGGCGTTGAAGAAGCCGTATGCGCCGACGCTCTCTTCGCAAACGGTGGCGTCAGCGGGCGCTGCGGCCCAGCCAGCGGCGGCCGCTTCGCCGGCGCCGGTCGCGGCGAAGGTGACCGCAGTTGCGGCGAATCCGCCGAGCGGCACGAATGCCGCGAATTTGCCGCCGAGACCGGCTGCCGTCGTAGGTGGTGGCACGACGGCGAAGCCCGCGGACGCGGTCGCTGGAGGCGTGTATCACAACGGAGTGCTGGGATTTTCCTACCCGTATCCGCAAGGCTGGACGGTGGCGAATGCGGAGATGCTTCGCAATGCGAACGCCAGCATGAAGCAGATGAGCGCGAACGCGAAGGGGCCGGAGCCGGGCGACGCGTCGGCGGGGCTTTCGGAGCTGATTTTTTATGCGTACGGAGGGCCGAAGAATGACGCGAAGAATGATGGCTCCTTTCGCGCGGTGCCGTCGGTGCGCATCACCTCGCTCGAATCGTTTGGCGCGATGCTGACCCCGGAGGTGATGAAGAGGAGCGCCGGAGCGCAAGTGAATCTGGGCATGAAGACGATTCGCGAACCAGAGAAATTCACCGTGGGCGACCAGAATTTGTACCGCATGGATTTTGAGGATGCGCGCGAGGGCCAGACGTGGGTGTCCATCATTCAAACCGTGGTGTATGACCACGTGCTATCGATTGAGATTTTAGCGGGAAGCCCGGTGCAGCTCGAGCTGCTGGCGGCGACGGTGAAGTACAGCACGTTTGCGGACGCGGACAAGAATTAATTTTGTTGGAAGATGGAGAGAAACAAAAAATGGTGCGGCTGGCCGGACTCGAACCGGCAACGGGGAAAACCCCAGCGGATTTTAAGCCCGCCGCGTATGCCAATTTCGCCACAGCCGCACCGAACGGCCACGCGGCTCAAAAAGCATATCACGGGGTTTTAGTTGTTGCTGGGACTAAATGCCTGCGGCCTTACCGTGCTACGAGCGCTGCCGGTGTTGTCGGCCACGAGTCCTTGTCGTATCGCGGCGGCGTTCGCATATTAGTTTGACAAATTAATTGGCCGCGCTGTAGACGGTTTTTCCGCCCACGATGGTCCAAAGGATTTTGGCCTCGCGCATCTCTTCCGGGCTGACGGTGAGCACGTCGCGGTCAATGAGGATGAGGTCGGCGCGCTTTCCTGGGGCGAGCGAGCCAATGCTATCCAACAGATTCATAGCGCGGGCGGAGTTGCGCGTGTAGGCGTAGAACATCGCTTCGCGCGGCATGTCTTGCGGAGCGTCCAGAATACCTTCGACGCCCTTGCGCGTTTCCGCCTGATAGATGCCCCAGAAAACGTTGGGGCTGGAAACCGGCCAGTCACTGGCGCCGGAGATTACGCCGCCCGCGTCCAGAATCGAGCGCGCAGGGTACTGCCATTTGTAAATCTCCGGAGCGACGTAAGGCTTCACGATTTCGATGGTGTCCGGCTCGGCGCTGGCCCACAGCAACTGCAAGGCGCTGATGACGCCCAGTTCGCGGAAGCGAGGAAAGTCCGCAGGAAGCACGAACTGTTCGTGCGTAAGCGTGTGCGGCAGACCGGAATTGCCATTGGCCTGGCGCGCGGCGGCAATGCCATCAAGCGCGGCGGTTACCGCGCCATCGCCGATGGCGTGGACGTGGATGATCAGGCCCATTTTGTCGGCAGCGATGCACAATTCGGCGAATTTATTGGGAGCAAAGAGCAAATCTCCGTTGCGGCCGGTGTTCAAGTAAGGCTTCGAGAGATGCGCGGTTTGCGAAGGATATTCGACGACGCCATCGGCAAAAACTTTGATGCCAGTGATGTGCAAATTGGGAATGCTGGCGTATTGCTCGCGCGTTTTTTGCACGCCGGCAAGTTCCGCGGGGGGATCTTTGGCGTACACCTGCGGGAAAGCGTTCACTTGAGAGACGAGTTCGCCGTGGTCGGAGAGCAGTTTGTAGGTTTTGAGCACGTCGTCGCTGGCCAGGGGATCCAGCCATGCGGTGATGCCGAGGCTGTAGTTGTAGTGAATCGCGGCGCGACCGGCGGCGAGGAGACGTTCGTCGGAGGGCTCGGGTAGAAGCGGCGAGATTTTCTCCTTGCCGGCGTCGACCACGAAGCCGGTTGGTTCGAAGTTTTTTCCGACGCCGTAGTAGCTGCGCTGATCCGTGGAAAGACTCTTGAGGAACTCGGGAGTGATTCCGGCACGTTTCAGCAGCGCGCGATTAGCCCAGCCGGTGTGGCCGTCCATGCCGTCGAGTAGCACAGGCTGGGTTTCGTAATCGCCGGTGCTGAATTTCGCGTTGAGCTCGTCGACGTGGGACCAGAACTCCAGGGGCAAGCCGAGGATTTCTAGAACGCCGCCCCGCATTCCGGCGCCGGAGGTCTTGGCTTGCTGTACGAAAGCCACTAGTTCGGCGATGGATTCCACTTTGTCGCTGGCGTCGGCGGAAATCAGGTTCATGCCGCCGTCGGCGCTGTGACTGTGTGAATCGATGAAACCAGGGAAGAGCGACTTGCCCCGCAGGTCCACGCGCTCCGCGCTGGCAGAGACGGATTTGGCGACTTCGGCGTACGAACCGACGGCTAAAATCTTGTCGCCGCGAATGGCGATGGCTTCGGCGTAAGGGTGATCAGGTTCGGCGGTGAATATTTTTGCGTTGAAGAAGAGGCGCTCGTTGGCGGTACCTTGGGCTGCGGCAGGCGAAATCATCAGAGCGGATGGAAAGAGCAGGAACAGAGCGAGCAGAAATAGATTCATTTGACGCGAAACAGCTTTCACGTATCCGCCTCTTTAGAGGAATTTCGACCAGAGTATCGATGGACTGGCCAGAGAGTATACACCGGCGTCCAGGAGACCACGGTGCCTGCCAGAGTTAGATGCGGTCTTAACACAGAGTTCGCAGAGGAGAGACCCGATTCTGCAGCCTCGCCCGTTTGGCACTGTCCTTAATATGTACCTTTGCCCAGTTGTTAGCGGCAGCGCTAACGCGCAGCATGGGGACAAGTAGCGTTGCGCCCAGGCCTGCGCACCAGGTGCCAATTGGAGAGAACCGTTTTGCGACGGGCATTGCTATGGTTCGGTCTGTTGCTCGTTGTGGAGCAGGTGGCGGGGTGCGCTACCAGCGGGCCGCCAGGTGTTTCGGAGCCTGTGTCTGCGAAAATTTCTATCAGCGTCATACCCGGGTCGGCGAATGTGCGGGCCGGGGCGACGCAGACTTTCTCTGCGACGGTAACGGGAACCACCAATCAAAATGTGAGTTGGCGGGTGAATGGGGTGGCCGGTGGGAGCGCCAGCACCGGAACGATCACCGCTGGCGGAATTTATACTGCGCCCGCGAACCTGCCAAATTCGAGCAGCATGAGCATTAGCGCGACGGCGGCCGCGGATTCTTCCGTGAGCGCTACCAGCGACGTGACGCTATGGAACCCGACGCCCGCCATTAGCAAGGTCAGCCCGGCAAGTTTTACCGCGGGCGCGTACTCGCTCACGATTACGGGGAGCAATTTTGTTTCCGGCGCGCAAGCGATTTTTGGCGGCGGCGCGGTGACCACTAAATTTGTTTCCGCCAGCCAGCTCACAGCCACCGGATCGGAAGCAACTGCCGGGACGTATAACGTTAGTGTTAGCAATCCGAATCCGGGCGGCAGCGCATCGGCCAATCTTACGGTGACAGTGACCGCGCAATCGGGAGGGAATCCGCCACCTTCTCCACCACCTGCTCCAGCGAGTGCGTGCAGCGTCATGAGCCTGGGACAGGGTGGCAGCCTCAACGGTTTCTTGCCGTTCCCCGCAGATAATTTATGGAATCAGAATATTGCCGCCGCGCCCGTAGATGCGAATTCCGCCGCGATCATCAATTTCATTGGCGGCAGCGCCGCCGTGCATCCAGATTTTGGCTCCGGGGAATATCAAGGCTCGAGCATTGGCATTCCCTATGTTGTGGTGGGGGCGGGGCAAGCTCCGGTGACCATCAACTTCACGGCATATGGCGATGAGAGCGATCCCGGCCCGATGCCCATTCCCGGCGATGCGCCGATTGAGGGCTATCCCAACCCGGGCACGGGCGACCGCCACGTGCTGGTGCTCGACAACAGCAGTTGCTGGCTCTACGAAATAGATAGTTCGTACCCGCAGAGCGATGGGAGTTGGAACGCGGATTCCGCCGCGGTGTGGGATTTGCTGGCCGACGAACAACGGCCGCTGACGTGGACGTCCGCCGACGCCGCAGGGCTTTCGATTTTCGCGGGGCTGGCACGTTATGACGAAGCGGCCACCGGAGAGATCAAGCACGCTTTGCGCTTTACGCTGCAGCACAGCCGTGCCGCGTTCGTGCCGCCGGCGTCGCATTGGGCGGCGAATTCCTCGAACGCCGACGCCGCGCCGATGGGCATGCGGATGCGGTTGAAGGCGAGCTTCGATATTTCGAGTTACTCCGCCACGAACCAGGTGATTCTGAAAGCGCTGCAGCAGTACGGCACGATCATGGCGGACAACGGCTCGAATATGTACATCAGCGGTGCGCCGGACGATCGCTGGGACAACGACGATTTGCACAATCTCGGGCAGATTACTGCGTCGGATTTTGAAGTGGTGCAGATGAATACGATTTATACGCAAGCGAATTTGCCGAGTGGGGCGGCGCCAACCATTTCGAGTTTCACCGCGAGCGCGTCAAGCATCTCGGCGGGAACGCCGGTGACGTTGCAATGGAACGTGAGCGGCGCGTCGTATCTGATCGTGACGCCGGAGGTTGGCGCGGTTCGAGGGACGAGCGTGGTGGTTACGCCGTCGCAGACGACCACTTATACCTTGAACGCCACAAACGAGTTTGGGCGCACCACCTCCACTCTCACCGTCACGGTGCAGTAACGTCAAATTCCCCAGGGCAGTGGTGATCGAAGTTCGCGCGCCTAGGACTTGGCGCGCAACCCGCTGGCGATGCCGAGCAAGAAAAACAGTACCGCGCCGTGCAAGAAGCTTAGGTACGAGATAGCGTTGCCGCCAGGAGCGCCCATATGCGGAGGAATCATGTTCGCGGCTGTGAAGGCGCGAAAGATCAATGCCAAGATGGTGCAGAGCACACCCAACCAGTAGCCCAGGACGGAAAGTTGTTTTTCCACGCTTGTCTCCCTGACGCACGATTTTTGAATTTTGGCCCGCAGGATGCGTGAAAGCTACCCCTGGCGTAGTTTGGAAGTCAAGAGGCCGCTCTTAAGGCAAAGAAAAAGGCAAGGCTTTTGGCCCTGCCTTCGGATGACTAGCGAGTACCGTTTGCGCTTCTTGCCGTGTCAGGCAGTTGCGGAGCGCCCGGCGACGAGATGGTAGAGGATAGAGATCACCGCGAGAACCAGAAGAATATGGATGAAGCCCACCGTGACGTGAAAGGCGAAAAAACCGAGCAACCACATGAGCAAAAGAACCGCACCAATCATTCCGAACATTGTTTTCTCCTTCGCGCTGGGTTGCGCTGATTTGTGGCGCCAATTTTTCGCCACACCCAGTGGCGGTATGCGGTTATTTAGAACCGGTGCGCTGAAATGGTCGATAGGGGCAAGACGTTACCTGCACTAAGGGTTTGCTGTACTCGTTTCTGCCCGCCCCCTTCCGCTGTCAGCGCGAGCGGAAGGCGGCCGCTACAACGCTGGCTCTTTCCCATGGTTTGCCGTCCGTTTTCCATCTGGGCAGCGAACGGCAAAGAAAGCTCGCTCTTTCGATAAGGCTTCTTCTACAATCCTCCACGGCAACGAGGCGAGGCGCTGCTGCGCCAGAGCGCCGGCATTTGTGAGCGATGTGGGAGGAAGACGTGAGTGCGAATGAGGAATTCGATCTGATTGTGATTGGCTGCGGCCCCGCGGGAGAGAAAGCCGGGGCGCAGGCGGCTTATTTTGGCAAGCGCGTAGCCATGATCGAGCGTGCCGAATTCATGGGCGGAAGCTGCATCAATACCGGCACGGTGCCGAGCAAGACGCTGCGCGAATCGGCGCTGTACTTTTCTGGCCTAAAGCAGCGCGGCCTGTACGGCATCGATTATTCGCTGAAAGACAATCTGACGGTACACGACTTCATGCACCACGAACGCGAAGTGGTGGACATGGAGCGCAAGCGCATTCTGAAGAATTTGGAGGCCCATCATATCGAACTGGTGCGCGGGCAGGCGACCTTTGAAGATGGGCATACGGTTTCGGTGGCCACCAGCGGTGGCCCGCGAACGCTGCATGGCGAAATTATTTTGATTTCCACCGGTTCGCGGCCGAACCGTCCGCCGGAGATCAGTTTCGACGATGTCCACACGTTTGATTCCGATACGTTTTTGACGATGGATCGCATCCCGAAGAGTTTGGCGGTGATTGGCGGCGGAGTGATTGGCTGCGAGTATGCGTCGATTTTTCAGGCGCTGAGTTCGCAGGTGACGCTGGTGGATGGGCGCGACCGTTTATTGCCATTTCTCGATCCGGAGATATCCGAGCGTTTGCGCGACCGCTTGATCGAGATGGGCATGCATTTCTGGTTCAACGAGCGGCCGGTGAAGGTGGAAAATTCGAGCGCGGGCGCCAAGCTGACCATGAAGAGCGGCAAAGTGCTGGAAACGGATGCGGTGTTGTTCGCCGCGGGGCGGAAAGCGGCGATCGACGGCTTGGCGTTGGAAAAGGCGGGCCTAGCCATCAATGATCGCGGATACCTCGCGGTGGATGAGAATTACCGCACCGCGGTGCCCAATATTTACGCCGCGGGCGACGTGATCGGTTTTCCCGCGCTGGCCTCAACGTCAATGGAGCAAGGACGCGTAGCGGTGTGTCACGCCTTCAGTTTCAAATATAAACAGCGCGTGGCGTCTTTGCTGCCAATGGGCATTTACACCATTCCGGAAATTTCGGCGGCTGGCGAGACGGAAGAGTCTTGCAAACAGAAGAAAATTGATTACGTGGTGGGAAAGGCCCATTACAACAACAATGCGCGCGGGCACATCGCCGGCGATACCGCGGGTTTGCTGAAGCTGATTTTTGCGCGCGCGGATAAGAAACTGCTGGGCGTCAGCATCATCGGAGAGAATGCTACGGAGTTGATTCACATTGGGCTGACGGTGCTGGATCATGAGTCGACGATTGATGAGTTCATCGAACAGGTTTTTAATTATCCGACGCTGAGCGAGCTTTATAAATATGCGGCATACGATGGTTTGGGCAACCTGGCAGGCCATAAGTTGCGCGAGGGTTGATAGAACGTTTGCACAGGCGGCCTTTGTAGGGGCGCAGCATGCTGCGCCCCAGCTTGTCCAGGCCGCAAGTATCAAAGCCTCTCGATCGTTTCGTGCCGCGGAATCGCCAGGCGGCATCCAAACCAAAGAGACCACGGGAGACCACTGATGCCATTGGTGCGCATTTCGCTGCTGCAAGGAACGACGCCGGAATATCGCAAGGCCATCGGAGATGGAGTGCACCGCGCGATGGTGGAAGCATTGGCGATTCCTCCGGACGATAAGTTTCAGGTCATTACCGAACATGTGCCGGGCGGATTGGTCTACGATCCGCAATACGCGGGCATCCAGCGCAGCGACCGCGTGGTGTTCGTGCAAATCACCATGAGCGCTGGGCGCAAGCCGATGCAAAAGAGAAAACTCTACAAACGCATGGCGGAGATTTTACAAGAGTCGCCGGGGTTGAATCCGGCGGAACTGGTGATCAATCTGGTGGAAGTCGTTTGGGAGAATTGGTCGTTCGGCAATGGCGAAGCGCAGTACATGGATCAGTAGCGCGTTCGCGGTATCCCGCGTATTGCGATGCAAAACCTTTTGAACATCTATTGTTTTTCGCGCGGTCTGCTGCTCGTTGCGGGTCTTGCAGGCGTCCTTGCGGTAAGCCCTAACTGCGTGCATGGGCAACAGAGCGCCGTGGCGGACGCTGCGCAAGGGGAAAACTTTCTCGGTTTTGACCGCAATATCTATCCCGGGGATGCGGCCCTGCCGGTTTTGCGCAAAACGTTTTCGTTCGCAAGTTTCTGGATCAGTCCACCGCCCGGGGGAACCTCGAATACCTGGGTCGGCAAGCGCGCGCTGCTGCGCGAGCAAGGGTTTGGATTCGTGGTGCTCTATCGTGGGCGCGAAGAGCGGGAACTGAAAACACCTGCCCAGGCGGCGGCCGCGGGCGCGAGCGATGCTCGCGATGCAGCGGCGAACGCGAAACGCGAAGGATTTGCTGCCGGCACGATTGTGTTTCTGGACATCGAAGAAGGCGGGCGACTTTCTCCCGCGTATCACGCGTATTTGCGGTCCTGGGCGGATACCCTGCTCGCCGCGGGCTACCGCCCCGGCGTGTATTGCTCGGCGATTCCGGTGAGTGAAGGCCACGGCGTGACGATTGCGACGGCGGACGACATTCGCGGCAACGAAGCGCCCAGAGAATTTTCCTATTGGGTGTACAACGACGTCTGCCCTCCCGCGCCGGGCTGTGCGACCAAACTAAGCGCCCCGCCTGCCGCAAAGAGCGGAATACCCTATGCGGCGGTGTGGCAATTCGCGCAGTCTCCGCGACGAAAAGAGTACACGGCAAAGTGCGCGACGACGTACGCGCGCGATGGGAATTGCTATGCGCCGGGCGATACGGCGCGCGCATGGTTCCTCGATCTGAACAGCGCGACCTCGGCCGATCCTTCCGGTGGCGCTAAATAGTTGCGGTTGTGCAATGTCGCTCGCGAAAATGAAAAAGGACGGTCGTGGACCGCCCTTTTTTGCTTGCAGCACCTACATTTCCAAAAAATGTCCGCCACCAATCGACGGGCAGCGGTCCCGCGAAAGTTAGATTTGGCCCAATCCGCCGTCCACATGCAACTCCTCGCCGGTAATGTACGAGGCGTCCGAGGAAGCAAGGAAGGCCACGGCGGCGGCCACTTCTTCCGGTTGCCCAAAGCGCTTCAAGGGCACTTTGCCGATCATGTTCTTGGCGAACTCATCGATGACCTCTTTCGGAAGGCCCAGCCGGCCGAAAATCGGCGTAACAATCGGACCGGGAGCCACGCAATTTACGCGGATGTTGCGTTCGGCAAGTTCGCCCGCCGCGGTGCGCGCCATGGAACGCAGCGCCGCCTTGGTGGCCGCGTACGCGCTGGCCATGGGCGTGCCCTGCTGCGCCGCAACGCTGGTATTCAGAATAATGGACGCGCCGTCGTTCAGATGCGGCAGCGCTTTTTGAATGGTGAAATACGCGCCCTTCACGTTGATGTCGAATTGCTCATCGAAAAGGCCTTCGGAGGTGGCGTTAAACGGAGCGAATTTGGCTACGCCGGCGTTCACGAACAGCACGTCGATCTTGCCGAATTTTTTCGCTACTTCGGCATATAGTCTGTCGATGTCCGCCAGCTTGGACACGTCGGACTGCACGGCCAGCAAGTCCTTGCCGAGCGAAGCGGTAGCTTCGTCCAGCGTCTTCTTGCTGCGGCCGCTGATGGCTACGCGCGCGCCCTCATCCTGCAATCGTTTCGCGGTGGCCAGGCCAATGCCGCTGTTGCCTCCGGTAATTACCGCTACTTTCCCTTCGAGTCGCTTCATATTAAAAAATTCCTCTTTTCTTGGCCGGCGTCCCGTCGCAAATGCTGCTCGTCGCCGCGCGGTTGATTGCCAGCAATTGGAACCCACAGGCTTAGATGACCGTCTAAATGATTGGTTACGCGCCTTTCGTCGGGCGATCTTGGGAATGATTCTGATTGCGGAGGTTCTTTAGGCTGTTATGAGCATGGATGGCAGCGGAGGCACGATGGAGCGATCGCAGATCGAGCAGATATCGAAGGCGCTGGCGGACGAGACGCGGCTCGAAATTTTCGAGGCTATCGCCGCGAACGAAAAAATGAGCTGCGGGGACCTCGTAGCCCGGCAGAAGGTTACGGGCGCCACGATCTCCCATCATCTAAAGGTTTTAGCGGATGCTGGGCTTATCGAGTGCTGCAAGGTGGGTCCATTCGTCCATAGCCGCGTGCTCCCCGAAACGATGGAAGCTTACACGCTGGCCCTGGGGCGCATGACACAAGGCAAGAAGAGCACTGGCAAGAACCGCTGACTGCAACACGGACCGCGAGAGGTGGCTATGAGCATCTCCCGCTACGGAATAGTCGGGTCGCGAGGAAACTTAAAGTACGGCAACCGCACGCTTTCATCGAAAATCTGATCAGCGCGAATGGCCAACGGAGCTTCGAAACCGGCGGTCCCGCCGTGCGTAACAAAATCGTCCTGGTCCACGCCGTCACCGCTGACGCCCAGCGCGCCAACGAGTTGGCCGTTGACGAACAGCCCGGCGCTGCCAGGGAAAAACACGATGCCGCTCTGAAAGACTCCTGCGGGTGACTGCGCCCCTTGCGTACAAGGGTTGGCGGTGTCTTGCAAAAATAAACTGAAAAATGGTCCCGGATTGGCCGGCGGCGGATTTCCGCCGATGCCCGGCGGGTACAGCGGCATGGCGCCGAAACTTATCGTGCGACTGGTGACGGCAGTTCCGATGGGCACGCCGGGCATGTCCCCGGCCGTACGGATGCTGCTGTTGAAATACGTCATGTTGCGCGCCTTGGAGGCGGCCACATCGACGCTGAAGATGGTGGCGTCCGGCATGCGTCGCAGCCCGATGAACGTACCGTCCAGATCGGCGACGGCAATCACCATCTCCGCGTGCGAGCCTAGTGGGAGCCGGATAGCGGCGCGCGTCATCATCGCGGTCGCTTGCGCCTGATTCAGAACCTGTGTGACTTGCGCCGCGGTCATTCCGCCAATCGGGCCATCGGTCGGCGTAATCAGGTCACCGTCCGGTGGCTGGCCTGCGCTGCTCGTGGGTCCAAACCCCGGCACAAACGCCGGAGTTCCCGCCACGGGACCAGCAGTAAAACCGCTTGGCAACGTCGTCTGTTCCACAAACGGCAGCTGAATGCCGCCGATAAAAACCGCGCCCGGCGGCGGAATCGACTTCAAGCCGAAAAATTCCGACGAATTGGCGCGCGGCGCGCCCGAGCCGACCACTGCGGCGTATTCCGCCACGTTCAAATTGGTGGAAGAAGTTACGACGCCGATGCCGCCAAGAACAATCGCTGGGGTGCCAGCGGGCTGATCGAATATCGGAACGCCGCCGGGATTCACGGCGTTGGGATCGCTGTCGTAGATATCCGCCTTGCCGGTCAAAATACCGGCTCCAGGTCCGCCGGCGAGCGCGGTGGCTGGTGGCAGCAGTGATTGGTAAGCCTGGGTCGGCACCAACGTGCAGCCGCGGTTGGTATTTTCAATGCCGTACAAATCCGCGTTCGGTTGATTCTCGACGCCCGGGGGCAGATGGATGCCGCTCAGATAACGCACGGTGCGCGAAGAAAGCGGCGCTTGATCGTTGCTGAAGAACGCGCCAGTTCGAGCCAAAGCTACGGCCACATCGTTGGCGTTCACCGTCTGGCCGTAATTGCCAATCGTTTGGGTCGGCGCATTCGCCGTGCGGTACACCCCGAGCACGAAACCCGCGCGATCCACCACGGCCACCACCATATCCACATTTACGGAGTTGACCGCCGCGGTCACGATGTTCTGCACGTCGGCGCCCGACATCGGTGGCGGAAGCTGCGCCCCGGGCGCGGGAGTGGGCGTCAAGAACGTGCCATTGTTGCCGACGCACCCGGCCAGCAAGAATACCAGCAGTGTCGCCAGACCCAACGCGACCGCCACGCCGAACAACAGGAGTCTTTGCCGCTGGCCGTGGGCGTAACTCGAACCCAGCGCTTTCCGTAGGGAATGGGACTTTGGGTCCACCACAATAGGTCACTTGTTATCACATACGGGCGTCCCGTCTCAATGGATTTCGTGTGCAGCGCTTCGGTGCCATGGCCCGGAGGTGACCGCTAACGGGAACCAATGTCGAAAACTGTTGCTCCCGGATGCTGAATATTGTTATGTAGTAGCCATCCCCGGGCGGCTGGCAGCCGTCCGAACACAAAAAATAGCCGGTTGCTCACTGGTCTGGCCCATGATTCGTAAATCCCTGCGGCGAATTCGGCGCTTGCTTGGCGTGCTGTGCTGCCTCACAGCATGGATGTTGACGCCGTTCGCCGGAGCCACGCCGCAAGATCCGCCAGCTTCTACAACTCCCGCGCCACAACCTCCTCCCGCGCAGCAGCCCTCTGGGACCATCACGGAGCAAAATCGCCAAGCGGGTGAGCCCGTCCGCATTCCGCGGCAGCAAGCACTCGTCTCTTCGGCGCTGGATGGCATCGTGCGCGATGCCGGTTTCTCCAATCTAACCGTACCCGTGCCGGGAGCGCGCCTGACGCTGCGAGATTTACAAAGTGGCCGCACGATTACCGCCACCGCTTCGGGTGAAGGAATCTTTCGGATGGTGCCGGTGCCGCCCGGCCACTATGAATTGCGCGTGGAAGCGCAGGACTACGCGGCGCTGGTTCGCTCGGACGTTACGCTCAGCGCCAACGAGGTGTTGAGTCTGGAGATTTCGCTGGTGACTGTGGCGGCCGCCGAGGCGCGCTCTCGCTTGCCGCGCCAACCGGAGTTAGGCCCGGCGCTTTCCGCCGAGGCCCCAGCTTCCTTCGGTTCCTATCGCGAACTTCGTCATCGTCTCGATGCCGATCCTGGCTACATTGAAAATTTAACGCCCGACACTTTGCCGCGTGTCGCCGACGTATTCAACGCTGTTCCAGACCGTTGGGCCCTCGAACAACCGGACTATCGCCGCTATCCGCAAAAGGGCGAATATCCCTACACCAAGCCGCATTGGTACGATCCTTTCAATCGCAATAAATTCAAGGGCGACGAGCCGATTTGGCCGGAACTGTTTGGCCCGCAGGTTTTTCTAAATGTGACGGCCACTTCGGAAACTTTTTTTGATGGACGCAGGGTTCCTTCGCCCAGCAACGTCAGTGCCGCGCGGCCCGGGAGCGCCACGTTCTTCGGGCAGGGAGAGCAGGCGTTCGTCGACCAAACGGTGCGCATTTCGTTCGATCTGTTTCACGGCGACGCTTCCTTTAAGCCCGTCGATTGGCGCATCCGCATCACTCCGGAACTCAGTTTGAACGATCTCGACGTCCGCGAATTGGGCATCGTGCGGCCCAGCGTCCTCGCTGGAACCAATCGCTTCGCTGGCCATGTGGGCCTGCAGGAAGCCTTCGGTGAAGTAAAGCTTCACGACCTGGGTCCGAACTACGATTTCGTTTCCGTGCGCGCCGGAATTCAGGAGTTCAACGCCGATTTTCGTGGTTTCGTGTTTCTCGATGAAGAACCGGGCGTGCGCATCTTCGGGGATTTGGATTCCGACCGCATCGAATACAACGCCGCCTACTTTAATTTCCTGGAAAAAGATACCAACAGCGGGCTTAACAGCTTTCATCGCCGCGACCAGCAGGTGACCCTGGGCAATGTGTACCTACAGGACTTTTTCTTTCCCGGCTACACCGCGGAGTTCATTGGTATCTGGAATAAAGACGATGGCGGACTGCACTACGATGACAACGGTTTCCTCGTTCGTCCCGAGCCTGTAGGACAGGTGATTAATCAGGGCACCGGGCCGATTCTGCACAGCCTGAGCATCGGTTACGCCGGGTGGCTGGGCAGCGGGCACATCGGCCGACTGAATATCACGCACGCTTTTTATGAGGCTTTCGGCAAGGATACGTTTAATCCGCTGGCTGGCCGCAAGGTTACCGTCAACGCGCAGATGGCCGCCGCGGAGCTTTCTTACGATCATGATTGGATTCGCTATCGCGTATCGGCGTTCTACACCTCCGGCGATTCCCGGCCGCAAAGCGGACGCGCCACGGGCTTCGATTCCATCGATGATTTGCCGAATTTTGCCGGCGGCCTGTTCAGCTTTTGGAACCGCGAAGCGATTCGGCTCACCGGCTCGGCGATTCAGCTGACCTCCGACGGCAGCTTGATTCCCAGCTTGCGCTCCAGCAAGGAAGAGGGCCAGTCCAACTTCGTGAACCCCGGCATTTTTATCGCCAATGCCGGGATCGATTTCGACGTCACACCCAAGCTCAAAGGTTTCGTGAACTTCAATTATCTGACCTTCATGGACACGCAGTCGCTTGAATACATTTTATTTCAAGGGCAGATCCACCATTCCATCGGTGAGGATGTGGGACTTGGCGTGGAGTACCGTCCGCCGCTCAGCGAAAACATCGTCTTAATTGGCGGCGCTTCCATGCTGCAGCCGGGACAGGGATTCGCCAACATTTATTCGGATCGCACGCTATTTTCGCTGTTCGGCATCGTGAAGTTTACGTTTTGAGGTAATCCGTGGGAATGCGCGGTATTTTTGACGGCGGTCGATGGCGATGGAATCAACAGTCCGGGCGAACGCGGCTGCTGATGTTGGCGGCACTCGCCGCGGTGTTGACGCTGCTGGTTTTTGCCGGGCAACTGCGTAGCGAAGCGAGCAAAGCGCGTCACAATAGTTCTGTGTTTGGTTCCGCGTCACAGGAAACCGCCGCTCCCGCGGTGCGCGGACAAAACGCCGAAGAGGCGGAAGCGAAATCAGCGGGATGCAAGAGCTGCCATATCAACACCGACGAGCCCACCATGCATCCGACGAAGACCGTTTTCCTCGGCTGCACGGATTGCCATGGTGGAGACAACAGCGTGCATGTTGCTGCGGGACTTGCGGCCACCTCCGAGGAATATAGATCAGCGAAAGAAAAAGCTCACGTCCAGCCGCGCGAAGGCGTTTTCAAAGACCGCGCCGCCGTGCCCCCCCGCGTCTATACCAAGTGGCTGAAAGAGTCCTACGAATACGTAAAGTTCGTGAACCCTGGCGATCTGCGCGTGGCGCCGGAAACTTGCGGCTCGAGTGGCTGCCACGCCGAAGAGACGCGTGCCGTTTCCACCAGCATGATGACGCACTCCGGAATGCTCTGGGGTGCGGCGCTCTACAATAACGGCGGCTACCCGGTGAAAAACACGCACTTCGGCGAGAGCTACGACCGCGACGGCAAGCCGCAAGCCATAAAGACTTTTCCGCCGCCTCTGCCGGAAGAGACGCGCACCAAAGGCGTGCTACCGGAACTCGAACCGCTGTATCGCTGGGAGATTTCCCAGCCCGGCAACGTGTTGCGCGTTTTTGAGCGCGGCGGCCGTAAAAAGGGCGAACTCGGAAACCCCATGCCCGATGAAGATCCCGGCAAGCCCGACGATCAATTGGGCGACCGCGGATTTGGCACCGAGCTGCGCACCGATCCAGTATTCCTTGGCTTGCAGAAAACGCGCTTGCTTGATCCAGTCATGTCGCTTCCCGGCACCAACGATCATCCGGGAGACTATCGCGGCAGCGGCTGTACCGCATGCCACGTGATTTACGCGAACGACAACGATCCGGTGCATTCGGCGGATTACGCAAAGTATGGTCACTCGGGATTCAGCGCCTCTTCCGATCCCACCATTCCGAAGAATGAATCCGGCCATCCCATCAGGCACACCTTCACCCGCTCGATTCCTTCCAGCCAATGCATGAACTGCCACATCCACCCGGGCACGAATATGGTCACCACTTATTTCGGACTCACCTGGTGGGACAACGAAATTGACGGCGACAAGATGTATCCGCCCGAGCAGCGCAATCCGAGCGAAGAGCAGCGCTATGCGGCCTACCTGCGGAATCCCGAATCCGCGGCTGTGCGCGGTCTCTGGGGCGACGAAAAATTCCTCGAAACCATTGGCAGCCCGGAATTCAACGCGAAGCTGCAGACCACCAAGTTCGCCGACTTTCACGGCCACGGCTGGGTCTTCCGCGCGGTCTTCAACCACGATCGCAAGGGCAACTGGCTCGATAAGGACGGCAAGCAAATCTCCTTTGACGATCCGGACCGCTTCGGCAAAGCCGTCCACCTAATGGACATTCACCTTGAAAAAGGCATGCAGTGCGACGATTGCCACTTCGCGCAAGACAATCACGGCAACGGAAAAATCTATGGCGAGCCGCGCGCCGCGGTGGAAATTGATTGCGTCGATTGCCACGGCACCATCCGCAAC
>Ga0209447_10000098_pt1 | contig 21322 bp, 21 predicted proteins | sample BogFormECP04_OM3_FD_188243 | JGI IMG/M metagenome (GOLD analysis project Ga0209447, IMG submission 188243) | Bog forest soil microbial communities from Calvert Island, British Columbia, Canada - ECP04_OM3 (SPAdes) (version 2) | ecosystem: Environmental > Aquatic > Freshwater > Wetlands > Bog ... | reverse complement strand
GGGCTGCGCGGTCGTCCGTCCGCGCACCATATGTTGATCACTGCCGCAAATGTTGGTACTCACGACCTTCAGAATCACGCCGTGGTCACACTGTTTGCCCCGCGGATCGACCAGCTTCGGAAAGTCGATGCCGCGTACCTCCACTTTGCCGGTGCCGACGTAAACTACTCCGCGATTGCTTGCCATGTCTCGCTACTCCTGCTGAAGGTTCACGACCTAAGCGCCCTTTGTTTGTCCCGCATGCATCGTGAATATTCCGTCTCTGTTTGCGTCTCGTCCGCCGAACGCATTGACGTTGCCTCTATTTCCAGGCTAAGTTCAATTCCTGGCCGCCGCATGTGAATGTTTGTTGTAACTTGTGTGCTCTTGACTTGATCAGGCGTTCGGTCACGGTTCGGGTATTTCGACCCGGCCGCCGGCCGCAAGCAGCAGCTTCACCGCATCAACATGGCGCCGACCGGATGCGAGTACCTCGCCGAGTCGCGCCTGCTGCTGAAGCCGCTGCGCATCCAACACTTGTAGGTATCCGGCGTTGCCCGCCGCGTAGCCTTGTTTGGTGAGAGCCAGCGATGCACTCGCGGAATCCAGCGCCCGCCCCTGCGCGCGCAATGAGTCAGCGTCGTTACCCAGCGCCTGCAGGGTATCTGCGACTTGAGCGAAAGCGTTGAGCACGACTTGCTGGTAGGCGGCAAAGGCTGCTTGGTACTCGTCTTCAGCGGCTCGCCGCTGCGCAGTTAAGGCACCGCCATGAAATATCGGTGCCGTCAGGCCCCCAAGAAGATTCCACGCCGTTTCCGACGGGCCGCCGCCGAGCAAACCCTCCTGGCCGATGCGAGCAGTCAATGTGAAATGAGGATACATTTCTGCCGTGGCGACGCCGAGCGCCGCGCTCGCGGCATGCAGCTGCGCTTCGGCTGCACCGATGTCGGGCCGTCGGCGCACGAGTTCGGACGGGAGCACCACCGGCAGTCTGTCCATAGGCGTGATGGCGTCAAGATCCGCAGCGATCGGCGTCCAGTCGCGCGGCGACATTCCGATCAGGTTCGCCAGCGCGTCTTGCGCCACGCTCAGCTGTTGGTGTAGCGGTGGCAGCAGAGTACGATCGTGGTCAGCTTGGCTTTGCGCGCTGAGTACATCCAGCGCGGACACGGCGCCGGCCTCGCGCGCGGCGCGGATAAGGCCCAGGAAATGCTCGTCGTCCGCCACGATTTCATTCACTACCCGGATCTGGCTGCGCACCGTGGCGATCTCGAGCACCTCGATGACTACGTTGCCGCTGATGCTGAGCGCTACGGCTCCAAGCTCGGCGGACTCGAATTGCGCGGCCGCGGCGGCGTGTGCGACGCGCGCTTTCGTGCCACCGAAAACATCGAGGTCGTAACTGACTTGCGGCCCCGCCGCATACGCGGAAAATATCGGAAAATCTTTTGCCAAGGGACCCAGTACCGTGGCGCCGAAGCGAGTTCGCTGGGCGCCGGCGGATGCGTCCACCTGCGGATACCAGGCGCCGCGCGCTGCTCGTATTCGCTCGCGCGCGGCCGCGAGGTGCGCCTTCGCGACGGCGAGTGAATGATTGTTCTTCAGTGCCAGCAATACCAAGTGGTTTACCTGATCCGAGCCCAGCAGGGTCCACCACGCGTCCGGGGGATATTCGCCCAGGGACACCTGCGGAACCGCTTGTCCCGCCGTGCCGCCGATCGTTCCTTCTGCCTGCGCCGGCGCCTGGATGTAACCGGTTTGCGGCGGGTCGGCGGGCCGCACGTAGTGCTCGCTGAGCGCACACCCGGAAGACAGAAAAGTGGCTAGCAGCAAAGTGGTCAGCTGCAAAGCCGTCTCGCCTGCTGCGTGTCCGTTTGAACGCCGATCGATCAAGTAACCTTACCTCGTACGGGAGACGGCGAGGCTCTGCGCAGGAACACCACGGCCGCGAGCCCAAGCCCTAACACCGCACTTTGCATGACCACGGTATCGCTGTATCCCAGCAGAAACGCCTGATGTTGGATGGCGCGCCCGACCGCGACTACAGCCTCCCGCATCGCCAGCGCCGGGTCGCTGACGCCGTGCGCTCGGAAGTAGGCGGCCAGTGTTTCGAGCCGGTGGCGGGCACTCTCACCGAGCATAGTCACTTGCGAGGACAGGACACTGGAATGGAACTGTTCGCGCTTGGTCAGGAAGGTCTGCACGATGGCGATGCCGACGGCGCCCCCCATGTTGCGAATCGCGTTGAACAACGCGGATGCGGAGCCCGCGTATTGGGACTCGATTCCTTCGATGGCGATCGCCATCAGCGGCGTCATTGTCATCGCCTGCGCCACTGCACGCACTAGGCTCGAGCTTAAGAACTCGGGACCTGAGAAGTCATCCGACAGCGGCATCGCCAGCAAGCTGCCGGCGCTGAACAGTGCAAAGCCGACGCTGACCAGCAAGCGCGGGTTAACTCGCTGCATAACTTTGGGGATGAACGGGATGAGAAGCAACTGCGGCAGTCCGAGCCACACCATCACTCCTCCGATCTCCTGGGAGCTATAGCCCTGCATGCGCGACAGGTATTGAGGCACCAGATAGATCCACCCGAACATCGAGAATCCGAAAACAAAATTCGCGCAGGTGCCCAGGCCAAAATTGCGACGCGTCAGTAGCCGCAGATGCAGCAGCGGAGCGGAGCGTTTCAGTTCCACGTAGATGAAGATGGCGAGACTCACAACGGAAATCACGGCGAGACGCGTGATGAACGGCGAGCCGAACCAATCGTCTTTGTTTCCTTCCTCCAGCACGGTTTCCAGACAGCCGAGACCGAGCGCCATGGTGAGAATACCCAGCCAGTCTCCCTCGCGGAGCAAATGCAGCTGTGGCGGCGCAGCGTCGAGCGCGTACCAAAGCATGGCAATCATGACGAGGCCGCCCGGCAGGCTCAAGAAAAAGACTGACTGCCAGCCGAAAGTATCGCTAAAGTAGCCGCCGAGCACCGGGCCGATGGACGGCGCAAAAATTACGGCGATCGAGTAGATCGCCAGGGCGATTGGATGCTGTGATCGCGGCAGCTTGGTCATTATGATGCTGAAGGCAAGCGGTATCAGCACGCCACCCGCAAACCCTTGAGCCGCGCGGATCACTATCATCTGGCCCAAGGTCTGCGCAAACGCGCACGCGGCGGTCAAACCCAAGAACAAAGCTGTGCTGGCAAGAAGATACACGCGCAGCGAAAACGCATTCGCCAGCCACCCGCTCAGGGGAATCACGATGATTTCGGCAATCAGATAGGACGTGGTGATCCACCCACCGTCCTCGATGCCCGCGCCGATGCCACCCTGGATGTCAGCCAGTGAGGCGCCGACCACCTGAATGTTGAGGATGGCGAGAAACGCGCCGATCGTCGAGCCGATTACCGCCACCCATGTTCTGAACGATGCCCGCTCTGCGGCTGGCGCCGGCACTTGCACGCTGTCGCCGTGGGGCGGGGCGCCGTCAACGGAAGCGACGGGAGAAAGAGTCGCGGTGGGTACGTGAGGCGACACAACTCAATGCGCCGCAATCGGAGCGCAGCTCGTGGTCGATGTCGCCGTCGCGCCCAAGCGAGTATCGATGGACGCCTCCACCGACATTCCCGGGCGTAGCTGACCGATCAAAGGCTGGCGCGGATCGAGGCGGATCTTTACAGGAATGCGCTGCACAATCTTGGTGAAATTCCCTGTGGCGTTGTCCGGCGGCAGTAAGCTGAATTCCAAACCGCTGGCAGGAGCAACGCTATCGACGCAGCCGCGTAGCGCATTGCCGGGAAAGGTGTCCACGCGTAGATTGACCGGCTGTCCGGCTCGTACGTGCGTCAGTTGTGTTTCTTTGAAGTTGGCCGTGACGTAAACCGATTGCAACGGTACCAACGCAGTCAGCTGCGTGCCCGCTTGGACGTACTGGCCGACGCGGACCGCGCGTGCTGCCACCACGCCATCGATGGGTGCGGAGATCGCCGTGTAGCCGAGATCGAGCGCCGCGCGGCGTTCAACGGCTTGCGAGCGATCCAGCAGTGCTTGCGCCTGAGCGAGTTTCGCCGCCAGCACCTGCACCTCGCGTTGCGCGGTGCCCAGCGCAGCCTGATCTCTGGCAAGATCGGCGGTGCGCTCGCGCGCCTGCGCATCGGCTTCTTGCGACTGCTGCAGCGAGCCAAAGCCTATAGTTGCCATTTTCTGATAGCGCACACGGTTGAGATTCGCCAAATCCAACGCGGCGCGACTCGCGGCAACGCTCGCGTGCGCCTTGGCAACGAGCGTGTCTTGCGTGGCGAGTTGTGCCTGAAAGTCGCCGATCTCGGCTCGAGCGGCCTGCACCTCGGCGCGCGTCTGATCCAGCGCGGCGACGAAGTCTCTGTCGTCAATGCGCGCCAGGATTTCGCCGGTCCGCACCTGTTGATTGTCCGCGATCATAACCGCCGCTACATAGCCCGACACTCGGGAGGCGACGATCGTCGAATCGGCCTGAACGTACGCATCAGGCGTAGAAACGAAGAAACGTGAGAACGTCCAGTAGTGCGCGATCCCGACAATCGCCGCGGCGGCTGTCGCTGACACGGCAACGATGACAAGAACATGCTGACGTAGCCGCTCTACACTCCCACGCAACCAGTTCAATGCCGCGCGCGGCCCGCGCGTGGCCTGAACCGTCTCCGGGGCCGGTGAGGACGTATATTTCATGGCTTTGATCGAATACATCGCGTCGATGACGCTCCCGTGTGATCCAGTCTCCGGTTTTGTCGGCTCGCTCGGCTTCTTTGAGTCGATATCGCATCGTTGCTGTGCGAGCAAGGATGGGGGCGCAGTGGCGAGCGGCGCTTGCTCGCGCTTGACCTGCATTGCGAGGAATTGCGAACGCCCGCCGCCGCGCTTCGTTTGGCATCAGATCAGGACGTCAAGAGCACTGAAGTCACCGCAAGCAATCGCAAGCGATGGGCGCGAACGGAATTTAGCCTGACGCCCCAGACAGAGGATCTTCTGCGGCTTCCGATTATCCCCGGAGAAACGATTATGAAAGTGCTGTTGCTATCCGCCGTGATCAGCATACTTCTTCCACTTGTAGTGAGCACGTCGGCCGCGCAGACTCCGGCGACGAGGGCGCCGGGCGCTCTACTCGGGCCATCCGACGCGTACTTCGTCAGTCAAACATCGCTTGGCACACCGTTTCAGGTTGATTCCGGCCGGGTTGCCGAAGCCAAGGGTACGACTCCAGCTATTCGCAGCTACGCGAACTTGATGGTCAGTTCCCACATCACCGTGAACAACGCGCTGTTGGAGATTCTGAAGAACAAGGCAGCAGCGCCGCCGCCGACACTATTGCAAGCCGCCTACGCGACGATGGTTGCGACCCTTCAGCATGAAAGCGGCCACTCACTTGACGCCGATTACGTAAGGGGTCAGGTCAATTACCAGAAGGCCAACGCCGCTCTCTATCAATATGAAATTTCGAACGGTACGGATCCTGATCTGAAGGCATTTGCACAACAGACCCTTCCGAAGATTCAGGACCATTTGGCACGTGCCTTAAAGCTTGAGGCTCGTGATTAGCTGCGCCGCTGTTGCGCGCATTAGTCAGAAATTGAAGGTCGCCGAGGCGCCGATCCAGCTGATATCTTGACTACCGGCGGCGCGCAGAAAGCCGTCCGCAAAAAAGTGAACGACCGCGACGTTGACATCAAGGTTCGGGGTAGGCTGCCATTCAAGTTGCAGGATCAGAGCCTCCCCGAGATACCGCTCACTGTTTGCGTTACCGGGAATGAGTGGCACGCCAGGCGGCTGATAGAAGCTGTCTTGGGTGTTTTGACGCCAGAGGATATCGGCGCCGGCCTCAAAGGCCACAGATTCATTAGCGGCTGGATCTGGACGTAAGAATAGAAATCCATGTAGTTCATGGGCGTCCGGGTATTTGCTTCGTTGAAATAGTTGTTCTTTGGGAACAATGGGTAATCGAGAAGAGCACGGACGATCAGTACTTTGCCGTAGCCGGCGAAAGTGCGAACGCATAGAACATATCGTTGCTGACCGACACGCGTACAGTGGGCGAATTCAAACGTTCGTAGCCCGATCCCCAGAAGACCATGCCATCGGCGATCGCCGGACCGCTGGCCACCGAGCCGCCTGAGGTGAAGGACCACAAGATCTTTCCCGTATTGGCATCGAGCGCGCGCATGTACCCCTTCGGATCCATCGAGCCGGCATAGACCACGCCGTTGGCCACCGAGACCGCACCCCACGCCCAGCTTCCTGTCGGCTCGGCAGTCTGCCAAAGGATCTTCCCCGTAGCCGGATCGAGCGCGCTCCACATGCCGCCGGTGGCGATAATTCCGGAAGGTTGCATCGTCCAATCCTGGAAGGCGCTGTTGGCAATGGCGATATAGAGATGATTGCCGTCGGTGGCCGAGCCCCATACGGTTCCGCCGGACTGACCGCCCGGACCGACCTGCGTGCCCCACACCACTTTGCCAGAGTCGCGATCGATTCCCCAGAACATGCCGCTCTTCTGGCCAGCGGCAAGGAGGTCGCGGGCCTTGCCATCGAGCGTTGCGGTATACAGCATGGCGCCTTGCCCAAAGTCGAGATCGCCGCCGCGCGGTTCTGGGCAGCTGCCAAGCCCGGGCTCGTCGACAAAGCAGTTGCCGTTCCAGCTGTCAAACGGTACGAGACGGGTCGCCCACTTGATGGCTCCCGTTTTAAGATCGAGCGCCACAAAAGAGTCCATGTGATCATCTTGAGGCAAGCAATCGCGCTTACCGCTCTGCTGGCAATCTGCGACGTCTTTGGGCGTCGTGTAGTTGTTGCCTGTGGTGACATAGACCACACCGCGCTTGGGGTCAACAGCCGGCGTGCTGCTCCAGATGGCGGCGCCGGTGTATCCTTTCGGCACCATCGGCGTCTGCCAGATGACCTTACCGGTCTTCAAGTCGACAGCCGCCATGCTTGCCACGAACGAGCAACATTCGTACTTTGTGTCGGTCGCCCAATGTTCTTCATTCGACGAGGTGCCGATATAGATGACACCGTTATAAACGACCGGCGACTGCGACAGCGTCATCGCCGGATGCTTGTCCAACATCACCTTCCAAAGAAGATTGCCCGTCTCGGGATTCAGGCCCAGTAGATACGAACTGTCATGCTTGGCGCCGAAGCTTTGCGGCTGCTGCGCGATGACCAAGACGCCATCCGCCAACACCGGCGTGGCACGCGATGCCGAGTCACTCCAACCGGTGTATTCCGACACCTTATGCGACCAGGCGACCCGGCCGGTACGCGCATCGAGCTTGTGTAGACCGCCGCCCCAGTCGGGGAAATAGACATAGCCGCCGGTGACCAGCGGAGTCGCCGAGACACTGCCCAGCGTCTTGAAGGTCCAGGCCGCTTTGAGGGTGGCCACATTGCCCACGCCGATCAAGGTTTCGCGGGGTTGGTTGCGATCATTGGCCAGACCATTGCCGCTCATCTGCCAATCTGCCGCGCGGCCGACAAACGGCATCGTTGAGGCGAGCGCAAGAGCGATGATCCACGATCGAGCACTCGAAGTGCGAATACTGGTCAAAATCATGTTTGTCCCCGCGGGCGTTCAGAAGCCGGTTGCGAGAGACGGTAGTATTCCCGGACGACAGGCGCTTGTTCGCGCTTGACGTAGATTGCGCAACGTTGCGACCCTCGTCCTCCTTCACCGGGATCGCCCTGGGCGCGATCAAGGCTTGAGTGCCGCAAGTCCCGCTTGCGCAACTTGTACGTCGTGATCCGGCGTATCGAAGCTCGCGCCGATGCCACCTATCACCTGGCCATCAACGACGATCGGCAAGCCGCCTTGCATTAGGATGAAGTCACGCGCTGTAACCGCAGCGATGCGGCCGTGATTGATGGCATCCTCAAGCGCTTGGCTCGGTTTCTTAAACAAAGCTGCGGTCCGCGCCTTCCCCGGTGCAAGCTCGATGCTGGCGGTGAAAGCGGCATTGTCCATGCGTTCTACGAGTATCGGCCATCCGCCATCATCGACCACGGCAATGACGCCGGCCCAATGATTGCGTTCTGCCTCAGCTTCTGCCGCGGCTACCATTTTGCGTGCGGCGGCCAAGGTGATGACTCTCTTTTGCGCGAGCTGCGCGGAAGCACTGGTGGCGGTGAGCACCGCAAGCCCGAGGGCGACACCTAACATCACTGGATTGCGCATCACTCTCTCCTCTCGATAGCGTTGGCGATTATTGACTCGGCTACGACTGCTCGGCCCGCGCGGGGTACGATTTAGTCACTCGTGCTCGCCCGCTGTGCCGTAGAAGCCCGCGACCGCAAGCATCTCGTTGGGCCTAAGCTCATGGGCGATCACGCGCATCTGTTCGTTGATGTCGTTCTGCCGCCCGCCTTGGGCGAATGCTGCGAGTTGGCGTTCTATGTACGCGGCATGTTGACCCCGCAGTGCCGGAGCCCCGAGTTTCTCTGCGTCAGGTCCATGACAGGCAGCGCAGGGTGGAATCCCGCGCTCAGGATCCCCGGCAAACACCAAGCGGATCGCGGGATCCCGTTGCCGCAGACTGCGGCCGCCCGCTGGCATGCCCTCACCGGTCACAGGCGCCAGTCCGGCGGGACGATGGGCGAAATAGGCCGCCACATCGGCAGAGTCCTCATCGCTCAAGGTGGTTGCGATCGCGTTCATGCCCCCCCAAAGGCGCTTGCCCGAGCGGAAATCATCGAGCTGTTTGTAGATCACGGCTGCATTCATGCCAGCGAGGGTGGGGAACAGCGCGGATGAGCTGACGCCACCTTCGCCATGGCAGGGGGCGCAACTGAGGGCGACGAATGCGCCGTGTTGCTCCTTCCCGGATGCGATGCGGGCGAGCGTGTCTTGGGTCCAGGCAATTCGCGTCGGCGTTCGTTGCGGCGGTTGTGGCTCGCTGGCCGGCCCGCGGTCGGCGGTGATCCCAATCGCGCGACACAGCGCCGCCCAGCCGCCAAGCGCAGGACCATTTTGTTGGATTCGCCCAAGCACCAAGAACCCGATCAGGAAGGAAGCGATGAACACCGCCGCCACCGTGCCCCAGGCGATGCGGGTCCAGGGATTGCTGTGCTTGAAAGGGCCTTGCTCGCGAACCATCAGGGTCGCCCGCCGGAATCTGATTGGCCCGTGACGGCGACCGCCGGCACAGAATGCTGCTTCATGAAAAAGAACTGCCCGATCGGATAGCCATAGGCGAGAAGCATCAGCACCGCCACAATGGCGTTCCAGAGGGCAAAGCCGTTGAGCGCCGGTGCTAACCGGAGCGGCGGATTCACGGCAGTTGCGTAGCCCAAGGGTTCGGTCTCCGCTCTCGCGCCGAAATGCGAGCGAACGAGAATGAAGATCAACAGGATCGCCGAACCCAGCAAGAGCACTCCACCGATCACTGAGATGACGACGAGCGGGCCCATGCGGGCCATCAAGGGATCGGCATAATCGAACGCGGCGACCCGCCGCGGCTGGCCCATCAGGCCGGCGATGTGCCAGGGTATGGTGGTGATCAACATCCCAAAGAACCACAGCCACAGCTGCGCGCATGCCAGCTTTTTGGAGCGCAACGGTTTGCCGGTGATCCGCGGCCACATTTCATAGGCGATGGCAAAGTACATGATCAGCACTGCGCCGCCGAAGATCAGATGAAAGTGTGCGGTGACCCAGGAAGTGTTGTGGATCATCGCGTTCATGGCAAAGCTCATGTTGATCAGGCCGCCGAAGCCCCCGAGGCCGAGCATCGCGAGCGATAAGGCGACCGCCAGCACCATTGGCTCATTCCAGGGCAGTGCGCTGATCCACCCGAGAAGCCCGCGACCACCCCGGATACGCCCGGCGATTTCCAAGCTCGCACAGGTTGAAAAAACGGTGAGCAGCGTCGGCAGAACCACCAGAAAGGTCAGCGAGGACTGCAGGAACTTGAAGCCCGAGCCGTGTTCTGGGTCCATGAACAGATGATGCATGCCGACCGGGAGCGAGAAGACGAACAGCATGATGAAAGCGAGCCGGCCCATGGTATCGCTATACATCCGTCCGCCGGCGGCCAACGGCACCAGCGTATAGAAGGCGATATAAGCCGGCATCAGCCAGAAATACACGATCGCGTGCAGGGTCACCGAAAACAAGGTGCGAGCCAGCGAGGCATCGATCAGATCGCTCCAACCGAGGGCTCGCGGCAACAAGATTCCACCCAGCTCGACAAGCGTCGGGATCGCGGCCCATGCCCACAATATTGCGGTCGCGGTGATGGCGAACATTGGGAGCGGCACGGGGCGCCCCGGATTGTCCCGCTTCCAGGCCGTCATGTTGAAAATTATCAGCACGACCCAGATCATCGAACCGGCGATCAAGAGAAACGCACCCCCGTAGTACCAAGCGCTCGCCAACAGTGGCGGATAAAAGGTATACAGCACCGAGGCGCGCCCAGAGAGTATCGCGGCGACCGCCATCAGCGTACCTACGAGGCAAATGGCAAATCCAATCCAGGCGGCTGTCATTCCACGAAGCGGGCGAGCGAGGCTGGTCGCCGCCAACGCATAACCAAAGCCCATGATGAAGAACGTGGTCACGACGTAGGCCATCGCCGTACCATGCAGGGTGACGGATGCGTAGTAGGCTGCCGAGTCATCGAGTGGTGCCGGCAGCGGACTGCGGACGAGCATTTGCCAGGCCCCGAGCAGCACGGCGGGTAGGAATGTGGCAAAAGCCACCCAGTAGTGAAAGAGCGCCAGCCGGCTACTGCGTTGCACAGGTCCTCCGTTCCGTGAAGGTCGGATTAGCAAACCGTGATTGCGGTACAACACGTACGTGCGCCCACATCGCGTGGTGGCCGAGACCACAGAACTCGTGGCACGGCATAACGTATTCGCCCTCCTGGGTGAATCGTGTGCGCACCTCGGCAACAAAGCCGGGCACCACCATGGTGTTCACATTCGTGTCCGGCAGGAGAAAACCGTGCACGACATCGGCACTGGTAAGACGGAACTTCACCGGCACTCCTACCGGCACATCGACGCACTGGGGCACGAAATCGTACTGCGTAGCGATCATACGCACGGTGACGGACCTATCGGGCTCGAGCGCGGTGCCGAGATTGCTCTCGACGAATTCGCCTCGCAGATGCAGGGTTGTCGGATTAATGAGTTCGACATTGCTGGAAGGGTGCAGCGCTCCGGTAATGCCGGTGACGACAATGACTGCCATCATGACGAGAAGCATCGCCGCCATGATCACGATCCAGCGCTTTTCGGTGCGAGCGACGACGTCTTCCGGAACGATGCCGTCTGGCAATGGCCGACGCAGCGGGTTGGTAGATTGCTCAGCCAATGGCGCCTCGCGGCAGGAACACGAGGAAATAAAACGCCAACCAAGCGAGGAACAGCAGCCCAACCGCGATGCTGGCAACGAGGTACGCGCCGATTGGCCCGTCGCGCAGTGCCTGGGCCGCGTCTTCGGCGCTGACCGGTCCGCCGGCGGGCGCCGCTGAGTGTGTCGAAAATGATTGTGGTTCTTCGGCCATCGCGATCACTTGGTTGGTTGCGTCGCCGCCAGATCTGAGGCGTCGACCTGTTGGTAATAGGCGGCGAGTGCCGCGATATCTTGTGCGTCGAGGCGCTTGGCGATGTCCGTCATTGCATCGGGACTGTTGTTGCGAAATCCGCGCTGCCACATCGTCAGTTGGAAAGCGATGTAGTGTTCGTATTGCCCCGCAAGGTAAGGAATCGCCGGGAGTTCGCCGGCGCCGCCCGGTCCATGGCAGTTGTTGCAGGACTGAAGCTCCTTCGCCGCATCCCCGATCGTCGCGAGTTGCTTGCCGCGCCTAATGAGCGTCGGATCTGCGCTCGATAGCGGCAGGTAGGGGGCGTTGACGCTTGCGTAGTACGCGGTCACGTCGGCGCTGTCGTCCGGCGACAGTGCCTTGGCGATTGGTGTCATGATCGCATTAGCTCTGACGCCCGACGCGTAGTCCCGCAACTCCTTGGCAAGATAATAAGCCGACTGACCGGCAATGCGTGGAAACGCGCCGCTGCCGTCCGAAGCCCCGTTGTAAGCGTGACATTGCGCGCACGCGGGCGCGCGACCGGCTACGCCCTGGGCGGCGATGATGGCGCCCCGAGCGAGATGGGGCTGCTGAGTCGCAGGCTGCGCCGCTGCCGAGCCAAGACACAGAATGCCGATGCCTGCGAGGCTGACCGCTTTGTGGTTGACCGACAGCGCGTTGGCTCTCATGTGTGCACCAACGGGCCAGGGGCTTTGAGGTATTGGTTCTTGATCGCGTCTAGCGCCCAATAAGTGAGCGCACCGATCGTGCCGGTGTAGTTGTAAGTGCCGTTTTGCGGAAATGCCGACGCCCCGATGCTGAATACATTCGGTACGTCCCAACACTGCAGGTAGCGATTGACCACGCTGGTCTTCGGATCGTCTCCCATGACCGCGCCACCGCAGTTGTGAGTGCTTTGATACACAGTCGTGTTGTAGGGTCGCTTGGTCCCGCCGCGAGTAACACTCTTTCCTCCCATGGCACGGCCTATGTCGACCACCTTGTCGGCGAGGTACTGCGACATGCGGATGTCGTTTTCCGGGAAGTCGAAGGTCATCCGCAGCAGCGGCAGCCCCCAGGCATCCCGATAAGTGGGGTCCAGGCTCAAGTAGTTGAGGCGGCTCGCCGTTGAGGTTCCGTGCTGCTGAATGAGGACCGCATGGTTGTAGTGCCGTGCAACCGCTTGCTTCCATTTCAGCCCCCACTTGGGAGTTCCGTCCGGTGTCGGGTGAAACTCGATCGGGCGCCCACCAGTCATGATCGCGCCGATGTACTGCCCGCCGATGAAGCCGAGCCGCCCATGATCGAAATTGTCGCCGCTGAAATCGTCGATCATCGTGCCGTTCGCGCCCGATGCCATGAACGGATTGACGTTGATGCTCTCGTCCATGAAGACGGTTGCGCCGCCGGTCGTCTGATAGGTGTAGTTGCGGCCGACGACGCCCTTGCCGGTCTTCGGATCGTAGGGTGTGCCGATCCCCGACAGAAGAAGCATCCGCACGTTGTTGAGCGGGAAGGCGGTGATCAGCACCAGATCGGCGGGCTGTTCGAATTCCCGGCCTGTGGCGTCGGCATAAGTAACGCCGGTAGCTTTTTTACCTGTACTGTCCAAATTGATGCGCAGGACTTGGGAGTTGGTCCGCAGCTCATAATTTGGATTTTTAAGCAGCAGCGGCAGAATCACCGTCTGCGGGCTGGCCTTGGCATAGTGTTCGCAAGCGTAGCGCTCACAGAATCCGCAGAAGACACATTGCTGAAGCGCGAGACCTTCAGGATTGGTGTACGGTTGGCTTAAATTCGATGAGGGTTGCGGGTAGGGATGGTATCCGAGGCTTTCGGCGCCTTTGCGGAATAACGCGCCGAAGTAGGGCTCCTTCATCGGCGGCGTCGGATACTCGCGCCCCCGTGGCGCTTCGAGCGGATTACCACCCGGTTGAATCGCACCCTTGATGTTGCCGGCCTTGCCACTGGTGCCCAGCAAGTACTCGAAGCGATCGTAATACGGCTCGAGCTCGCCGTAGGTGACGCCCCAATCCTGAATGGTCAGTTCTGGATCGAGGATCTTTTTGCCGTAGCGCTGTTCGATGTGCGACTTATAGATGAAATCGGCAACCTGGAAGCGGAAGGTTTGGCCGTTCCAGTGCACGAACGAGCCGCCGAGACCCGTGCCCGGCAAAAAGCTCGCCCAGCGGCGGATGGGAAGTGCGGTTTCGTCGGATGAGTTGCGGAAGGTCACCGCCTCCTTGACGTTGTCCTGCATCATCGCCTTGCGGACCGAGAATCGCAGTTCGTCATGGATCGCCGGCGACTGAAAATCAGGAACGGTGAATCGCGGCGCGCCCCGCTCGAGGCCGACCACCTTTAATCCCGCCCTCGCGAGCTCCAATGCCATCAGGGACCCGGTCAAGCCCACACCGATCGTAACGACATCCACGTGTTTTAAGCGCTGTGCCACGATGATTTTGTCTCCCTGCTCTAGGGCAGCTTGGCCGGTATGCCCGGATTCAGGTGCATGCCGCCGTGAGGACCTTCGCCGATGCTCATCGGCGCCCGGTCGATCTTGATGCCGTGTTGATCGACCAGGTCGTAGTAGGAGGAGTACGCGCCGGGAAACCCGATCATGCGCCACGCCACCATGTCGCGATTACCGCCATAGACCGGGTCGCTGAAAAAACCTTCGATGGTGCACTCAAGCAGATGCTCAAAAAAAACATTGGATGCCACGCCGCCGAGGTCCTTGCCTCCGGCCTCAAGACGAGCGAGATACGCGTCCTGTTGCTCCGAGTTCATGGCAGCGAAGGGTGTCCCGGTTTGCGACAGCTCCTTGTTGATCGCATCGATCGATGTTCGAAACAGTTCCGCGGGCGTGAAAGGCAGTTGGTAGCCCTGGCTCGGTGTACCGGGCTGCCACGGTCCACTTCGATAGAGACGTTCGCCGACCCCCCATGCGCCAGCGAGTTGCTTGTCGATGTAGTTGGGAACGCCGGCTGTATGCGCGCCTGGCCACTGATCGTCTTCCGGGATGAGCCGTGCCACGGCCGCTTCAACGAACGATGCTTCCTCGCTGTTCAGAAACAAGTAAGTTGTGAGTTTGGGTCCGGCGCGTAACGCGCTGGACGAAGAAGCGTCCGTTTCCTGAGGAGTCGCGGAGGCCACGCAGCTTCCGGCTGATACCAAGGAAGCGCCAAACGCCCCCGTCGCCTTGAGCATGAATCTACGGGTCAGATCTGTCACTGCACTGTCCCAGCAAATCCCCGAGTACTGATGAATTGTTTGGTGATCGCAATTCTCCCGGGTCAGATGTTCGGCAATCGATTCAATGCCAAAAAAGCGGATTGGTTATTCAAGTTAGCATCTGGACGAAGCTGTCCCGCTGCGCGATAGCAATCTCCGCTCCTGGGGCCAGAAGCGCTTGCGCGCGCTTGACGTGGATTTATTTGGATTGACGATGTGGCTCAGTCCGCGACGCATCACGTATTGCCGGTCTCAATTCATTCTCGCCTACCTCGCTGCCGACGGCATGCACATCTCGCTCCGATGATACTCATGAGCACCCAGGCAATCGCGTTGTTGAGCCGCTGCACAGGAGCCATATTCGTCAATTTCAATCAATCTGCGCCTAAGGCGCGCAAGCGCCGATCAACCACTGCACGTTACCGTACATACCCAAGCGGAGAATGCGGTTTGCGAATTACGTGCATTGAAAGTCAGTGTGAATCAAGCAAATCCAACGCAGTTTGAATTATAGGAGATCGAAACCTTGGACTCTCGAGCACCAGAACATCGACGAATTGAAGTGTCGCAGATGCCGACAGGGTTTGAGCCTTCCGCGATCGCTAGAATTTCAGCGGCATTGACTGTGACGCTCGCCGATGTTTTTGCCCTTTACGTCAAGACGAAGAATTTTCATTGGCATGTATCGGGGCCGCACTTCCGGGACTATCACCTGTTGATGGATGAGCAGGGCGACCAAATATTTGCTACCACCGATGCGATAGCGGAGCGCGTCAGGAAGATCGGGGGAACGACGTTGCATTCGATCGGCCACGTCGCGCGGCTTCAGCGCATTGCCGATAACGACAACGAGTTTGTCGGCGCTGAGGACATGCTCGCGGAACTTGGCGAGGACAACAGGCAATTGGTGATCAATTTGAGAAGCGTACATTCTTTATGCGACGACCATGGCGATGTCGCGTCCGCGAGCCTGATCGAGACTTGGATCGACGAGGCGGAGCGGCGCACGTGGTTTCTATATGAGGCCACTCGTTAAACAACCACGATACGTTAAACAACCACGGCATACGCGGGAGCGAAATATGATTATTTCATGCAAGACGAGCGATTGGGTCATCCATGCCTTCCTCGGAGCACTGGTCTGCGGATTGATCGGTGTTGCTACGCCGGTCAGCGCGCAGAATGCGCCCGCGCCGACGGCCAGCCAGGCAGTCAACATCGTCGCTTCAACGACCCAAGGCCCAGGCGGAGTGGCGGACGAGAAACTAAGGAAACAAGTGAAGGCGGCGTTACATGCTGATCCATATGTTAACGACAGACATGTCACGGTGTCGATAGAAGACGGCGCCGTCGTGTTACGCGGGTTCGTCTTCTCGGGTTGGGATTTGCGCCACGCGCTCAGTATCGCGAGGAAGACTGCCGGCGACAAGACAGTGGTCGATAATCTGTCGATCAAAGAGGGCGGCCGGTAGGCGTGCACCGCCAAGCTCATGCGCGGGTTTTGAGCTGGATGAGTGTTTACTGCGGAGGTTACATATGGAGATACTCATTGCGTTTGAGCTGATCTTCGGAGTTATTTTCATTGTTGTGTTTTGGTGCACGAATCTCGAGCTGCAGCTGGCGCGAGGTTCTCGTCAGCTCCAGTGGGATCCGTATGACGATGAGTGGAACGATGATTCGGGAGTCAATCGCCGTCGCTCGGCAATGCGGGTCCGCGTGCATGGATAAACTTGATCTGCTCTTCAATCCACAATTATTTGCGGACGCGTTTGGCGCTGCGATGCGTGATTCAAGATTCGTAAAGGAGCCGCAACCAGATGCTACCGTGTGGCTTGAGGGCGAAGCAGCATCTTCAGGAGCGGGATTCGTGTGGGATCAAGGCAAGATAGACTATCGAGGTAACCGCCATAGCTTTAGCATCTCCGGGCTGTCGATTGCGGATGTACCCGCGGTCCGTACTTCCGCAACCGGCATCGTGAAGCGCCTCAAATCGCTATCAGACTTTGTCGGTAACTATTTTGCGGCAGCCGCGGAAGGGCGTGTGAAAACCGGGAGTTTGGCCACTTGTCTCAGGAACGATCGTGGCGTGCAGATCCAATTGGTTGCTAGAGCGGCCGGACAGCGCTTTAGCGTATCGAGCAACGGCGTAAGAATCAGGTTCTAAGGTTAATCAACCCATAGAACAGTTCGCTGATTGGTAAAACAGCGGATTGGTTTTTCAAAGGGGCACGATGTCCGACTTGGAAGCAAGGAAAAGCAAGCATTGGTGCATCGTCGTCGCCGATGATCACGGGCCCGAATATGTACCTACATTGCTAGGTGGCACGAACAAGTGGCCGGTCCAGTATTGCGGCTTCGGAGAATCGGCAACATTGTTTCAGAAGGCGTTGCGTCGTGCGAGGCAAATCGCTCCAGCGGCGCAAATTCTGGTGACCGTCAGGGAAGCGAATCGCGAGTGCTGGGAACCCGCACTATGGTTCATACGTCCGGAATGCCGTTTCATCTCCGATACTCGCATGATGTCCCCGTTGACAACGGCGGCCGCGCTGCTATCGATCGCGGCGGACTCGGTGTCGCACGTGGTAACCATTCTACCGGCGCGCTGCTACGTGGCTAACGAATGGATATTATCCGCTGCATTGCATCGATTGCGCGCGATGCTGCCAAGGATACCGGAGGGAGTAGGAACTCTCGGAATGATCGATATTGATGACGGAATTGACGAGGACTATTTGGTTCCGTACGGCACTAGATTGGACCCGCTTGTAGTGGTGCAGGGAATGGCTCGTCAACCTGCAGGCTGGGTGGCAGGACAGCTGCGGCAGCACGGCGCAATGGTTGCCTCCGGGATCTTGACGGGATACGCGGGGCGGTTCGCTGAGCATATCGTGAAGCACCGGCCCACTCTTGTAAGCGCGCTCACGAAGGTCATGTGCGCGGCGGCGGGCGGCGAGAATCGATTATCTGCGAACATCTATCGTGAGGCGTCGAGGAGCGTGCTGCGGTCGCTGCGGTGGTGGCCTCCTACTCTTCCCCAACGAGCGTTTCCGGTTTATCGCTGTGGCTGGAAGGGATTACACACCGTGCGCGCCGTGGCGAGAATCAGTGAGTCATGCAGCCCAACGATCGATTCAACTCCGCAGCTCCACGCGGAATCTGAGCTTAGGCGCTCGCGAACTTCGATGATGATGGCGCCTACTGATTTCCATCGCGCCCCCCGCGAATACGATGTTCTCGAGGTTAGGGGTAGCGTCGAGTCCGGTGAGTCGAGATGCTGACATTGCCTGCCGTACGCAATTTCGAGCAATTCACGCCAAGCACTCCAATGCGCCTCTGCGCGGAGCGCCTTACAGTCTCGGGCGGCTGAGACGCAGGCAGGAGATTCAGATGACATTGCCGGAACAAGGGGTGCGCATTCCCGATAGCAAGCTTGCGCGCGAGATAACCGAATTGGTCCGAGATACCGCATCTCCGCTGCTTTTTCATCACTCGAGCAGGGTTTATTATTTTGGCGCGCTGGCCGGAAAGCACCGAGGCTTGAGCTTCGATCCGGAGCTTCTCTATGCCGGAGCGATGTTCCATGACCTGGGACTAACGCCAAAATACAGCAGCGAGCAAGAGCGCTTCGAAGTAGACGGGGCAAATGCGGCCCGCGATTTCTTGCGCAGGCACGACATTCCTCAAGCCGATGTCGACACCGTTTGGACCGCAATTGCATTGCACACTACACCCGGCGTTCCTCCGCACATGCATCCTGTTGTCGCGTTGGTAACGGCAGGCGTCGAGATGGATGTGCTCGGCCTGGCCTACCAACAATACAGCGATGCCGAGCGAGTCTCGGTGGTCCAGGCGCATCCGCGCAGCAATCACTTCAAGGAAGAGATTATCCAGGCCTTCTATGAGGGCATCAAGCGCAAGCCGGATACGACATTCGGCAACGTCAAAGCCGATGTGCTCTCGGATAAGGACCCTACCTTCCAACGCGGCAACTTCTGCAGCGTGATCCGCGAATCGGCTTGGTTGGGGTGAGGTGGGCGTTCAACGCAGTCTGATTGTTGGCCGCTACGGGATCACGCGGAGCTTGGCCACGGTGATACAGAATTGATCCCTCGACCCGGAATCGGCGAGGGCAAACTAGCGAGGACTACAGTATGAAACAGAATCCCACCCCCCAGCACATGACCCATGCAACGGGCGCGCCGGTCAGCGACAATCTCAATATTCAGACCGCGGGCCCTCGCGGCCCAGCTCTGCTGCAGGACATCTGGCTGATCGAGAAGCTCGCAAACTTCGACCGCGAGGTGATCCCCGAGCGGCGCATGCATGCCAAAGGGTCCGGCGCGCATGGAACCTTTACCGTCACCCATGACATCAGCCGCTACACCAAAGCGAAGATTTTCGCGGAAGTCGGCAAGCAGACGCCCATGTTTGCGCGCTTTTCGACCGTGGCCGGCGAGCGCGGTGCTGCGGATGCGGAGCGCGACATTCGGGGGTTTGCCTTGAAATTCTATACCGAGGAGGGCAACTGGGATTTGGTTGGCAACAATACGCCGGTGTTCTTTTTTCGTGATCCCCTGCGCTTTCCCGATCTCAACCACGCCATCAAGCGCGATCCGCGCACCGGGATGCGCAGCGCGGATAACAACTGGGATTTCTGGACCTTGCTGCCCGAGGCCCTGCACCAGGTCACCATTATCATGAGCGAGCGTGGAATCCCGCGCTCCTTTCGCCATATGCATGGCTTCGGCAGCCATACCTATAGTTTTATTAACGCCAGCAACGAGCGGACCTGGGTCAAATTCCATTTTCGCACCCAGCAAGGCATCGAAAACCTGACGGATGCGGAGGCCGAAGCGCTGGTCGGCAAGGATCGCGAGACACATCAACGCGATCTTTTCGATAGCATCGAGGCAGGACGATACCCGCAGTGGATCCTGTCCATCCAGGTAATGAGCGATGCCCAGGCCAAAGCGTTTCCATTCAACCCATTCGATCTGACCAAGGTGTGGCCGAAGGCAGCGTTTCCGTTGATCGAGGTGGGATTCTTCGAACTCAACCGAAATCCGGAGAATTTCTTCGCAGAAGTTGAGCAAGCAGCATTCTCGCCGGCCAACATCGTCCCCGGTATCGGCTTCTCGCCGGACAAGATGCTGCAGGCGCGGCTTTTCTCCTACGGCGATGCCCAGCGTTATCGGCTCGGCGTCAACTTTAACCACATTCCCGTGAATGCGCCGAAGTGCCCGTTCCACAGCTATCATCGCGACGGGGCGATGCGCACGGACGGCAATCTTGGCCGGACCGCGAGTTACTTTCCCAATAGCCGGGCAGAGTGGGTCGACCAGCCGCAGCTCAATGAGCCGCCGCTGCCAATCGATGGCGCGGCAGCCCACTGGGATCATCGGCTGAACGAGGATTATTTTCAGCAGCCGGGCGATCTCTTCCGCAAGATGAGCGCCGCGCAGCGTCAGACCTTGTTCGACAATACCGCGCGCCAGATCGGAGCAGCGGCCAGACACATCCAGGAGCGCCACATCGCCAATTGCGCCAAAGCCGATCCGGCGTACGGCGCTGGTGTTGCTCAGGCGATTGCGCGCTTGCGTCGAAGGATTTCCGCGGGTGAACGCGAAACCGCTTAAAGGAGTTTGGGGCGCATGGGAAACTATGTTGAGCGTCGGACCGGCAGGTTGCCGTGGAGATACTAGTCCATAGCCGCAATGTCACCGAATCACTAGCACCTGCACTGCGGGCGCGCAATTAGTCGAAAGGGGGCAGGTCGCCAATGCGTGTTGTGAAGCCTACAGGATTGGGCATCGAGCTTATGCTGCTCGTAGCCCTCGCCACTCTGACGCTCGGCGTCACTCCTGGAGCCGGGGCGAGCCCGACGGTTGAAGCCGGCCTGAGTGGAGCAACCCAGCAAGTCAGTTCCACAGCGCCACCCATTCCCACGGCAGGTCCGCTGGCACAACCTAAATCCTCTCGCCAGGTCGGCGTGCCGGCAGCCGCGACACGCGCCGCGATTCCGCCGGATAATCCTCAGACTCCGGATAAGATCGCGCTGGGCCAGAAGCTGTTCTTCGACGGCCGGCTCTCAGCCGATGGCAGCGTGGCCTGTAGTACCTGTCACGATCCCGCCCGGGCTTTCACTGACGGGAGGCCGACGTCCATCGGTATTATGGGCCGCATCGGCCAGCGCAATGCGCCGACCATCCTGAATGCACTCTACAATAAGACACAGTTCTGGGACGGCCGAGCCAAGTCGCTCGAGGAGCAAGCGGCGCTGCCGATCGTTAATTCCGTTGAAATGGGCCAGCCCAGTCTGCAAGCGGCCGTGGACCGCATTGCATCCATTGCAGAATACCAGGAGGCATTCAAGCGCAGCTTCGGCACACCACCCAACGGTGCCAACCTGTTGCGCACGATCGCGTCCTACGAACGCACCCAGCTGGCATTCGATTCTCCATTCGATCAGTTCATCGCGGGCGATTCGGGCGCTATCGAGCCCTCAGCCAAGCGCGGCTGGGAACTCTTCAACACCCGTGCGAGATGCAATAAATG
>Ga0209447_10000097_pt1 | contig 21351 bp, 17 predicted proteins | sample BogFormECP04_OM3_FD_188243 | JGI IMG/M metagenome (GOLD analysis project Ga0209447, IMG submission 188243) | Bog forest soil microbial communities from Calvert Island, British Columbia, Canada - ECP04_OM3 (SPAdes) (version 2) | ecosystem: Environmental > Aquatic > Freshwater > Wetlands > Bog ... | reverse complement strand
GAGATTATCCAGTCCGCGCTCGAAGGCATCGTGCCGCCACAGAATATCTACGGCACGAAGTTCCGCTATAACGAGTCCAACGGGGAAGTCGAATCCATCATTCGCGCCAGCGCAGGCTGGGGCAAGATCACCGTGCTCGAAGAGCGCCGCGCGGAACTCAGCATCAGCCACGACCACATCATTTACATGGGCGATGGCAGCTCCGATCTCCCCGTCATGATGCACGTCAACCAGCATGACGGTCTCACGATCGCCGTCTCCGAAGCCAAGTTCATCACACGCGTCGCCAAGCGCACCGTGCTCAGCGACAACGCCATGAGCGTTCTCGTCCCCGTGCTCGAAAAGGTCTTGAACTGGGACTCCGCGCACATCCGGCGCCTGTTCGCGTCCTACGGTTTGAACCTGCTCGAATGGGACAAGGTGCGCACCGACATGCTTACCATTCAGGATTCCGCGCAGCCTGTAGTGGTTTCTTCGGCCCAGACGCACTAACGCGCCTGACTTCAAAGCAAAATGGGCGGCTGTCCTCAAGGGACTGCTGCCCATTTTTTTCGCCCGGATTCGGTGTTTGAGCGACCAGGAGCAACTATTCCAAGTGGCTCACTGCTGCTGACTGAACTTGAACTCAATCACTTCCGTTGTCTCTTTGGGTCCCGGTTCAAACTCGCTTTGCAAAGCAGCCTTCTCTGCTTCCGACGCCAGTACCGGATGTCCGCCAACGACGTGAGCCCTCTTCACCCTGCCGTCAGCCCCGATCGTAAGCTCGATCTTCACCACCCCGGTAAGGTTCAGCTTCTTGGCCAGTTCCGGATATTGCGGTTTGACCAGAACTTTAGCCTTGCGCTTTGTTTCAGAAATATCACCCACTTGAGCATGCAGGTGGAAGAACCCGCCGATCACCATGGCGGTTACAGCAAACAGACACACTGCGAGTGTTCGCTTAACCTCATTCACGGTCATGTCCTTGGAGCCGCAAAACGCGGCGAAGTAGCTGCCGCTCTTTTATTTGCATGTGAAATGCCAGAAGGTGAGTACATCGCGGCTGTCGCGAGAATCTATCGTAGGTTTTTTAGATTCAAGCAGTTACGAGGGGTGCCGTTTAAGCGGCGCGCATATTTAGCCCGCTATTTTTGTCGGTTTTATCTCAGCTTCAATCGATTTAAATCAGATCATCTCGTTTTGAGACGCGTTCTTGGAGCCTGTCCACTCGCTTTTTTGCAGCACTTTGGCCTTCGTCCCTCATCAGCTACAATTCCTCCGGAGGCTCCATGTCCAAAAAATCCATTCTCATGATTGTCGGCGACTACGTCGAAGACTACGAAGTGATGGTTCCCTTTCAAGCGCTCTTGATGGTCGGCCACACCGTCCACGCCGTTTGTCCCGGCAAAAAATCCGGCGAGTTCGTCCCCACCTCCATCCACGATTTTGAAGGCGATCAAACCTACACGGAGAAGCGCGGCCACAATTTCGAGCTCAACGCAACCTTTGACCAGGTCAAGCCGGAGGACTACGACGCACTCCTTCTTCCCGGCGGCCGCTCGCCCGAATACCTTCGCCTCAATCCTCGCGTCATCGAAATCGTTCATCACTTCTCGAAAGCCAATAAGCCTCTGGCCGCCATCTGTCACGCGCCGCAAATTCTGGCTGCCGCCGACGTTTTAAAAGGAAAGAAGTGCAGCGCCTATCCAGCGACCGGCCCGGACGTCACCATCGCGGGTGGAACGTATGTCAGCCTGCCCATGACGGACGCCCTCGCCGATGGCAATCTCATCACCGGCCCGGCGTGGCCCGCGCTACATTCCTGGCTCGCCAAGCTGGTTGCCGCTCTCGGTACACGCATCGAACTGTAAGGCCTTCTAACTCGATAGTGCGGTAAGGTGCAGAGAGAGTGAGACCGGAAACGCGATGGAACCGAAGTTACTAGACGTCGTCGCTTTGCTCGAGGATCTGCCTGGCGAGGACCTCCAAAGAGGTCAGGTTGGAACGGTTGTCGAAAACCTGGCCTCAGATGTCTTTGAGGTGGAATTCAGCGATGCCGCTGGCCAGGCGCACGCGGCTTTGGCGTTGCGCTCAGACCAATTGCTCGTCCTTCACTATAGCCAAATCGACGCCGGCTAATATTTCTCTTTTGATCTGCCCTTCCTAAATATCTGCCGTGCATGGATAATTGCTGGTTCATCATTCCTCGGAAAGGGCTCTGCATCATGGCCAACATCAACACCAAAAAAGGCGTCATCGGCATTCTCACCGGAGGCGGCGACGTCCCCGGCCTGAATCCCGCGATTCGCGGCGTCACCACACGCGCGCTTCATGAAGGCTACCAGGTCATTGGTTTTCGTCACGGCTGGGCTGGCCTCGTCGATATGGTCCGCGAAAAGGACTACGACAATTCCGACAATTTCCTCGTCCTCACGCAGGAAATCGTCGACCGCGCCGCGCGCACCGGCGGCACTTTTCTTCACTCCTCGCGCACCAATCCCGGCCGCGTCGCCAAGTCCAGCGTGCCGGCCCATCTGAAAGATGCCTTCACCGCGGAGAAAAACGACCTTACCGAGGAAGTCCTCAAAAACCTCGCATGGCTGGGCATTGACACGCTCATCCCCATCGGCGGCGACGACACTCTCAGCTACGGTGTCCGTCTCCACAAAGAAGGCTTCAAAGTCATTGCCATTCCTAAGACCATGGACAACGACGTCCCTGGCACCGACTACTGCATCGGCTTCAGCACCTGCATTACCCGGACACTGCAACTCGTCAACGACCTCCGCACTTCCGCGGGTTCTCATGAGCGCTTTATGGTCATCGAAGTCTTCGGACGTTATGCCGGATACACCGCCATGGTCCCCACAATGGCTGGCGCCGCCAACCGCTGCGTCATTCCCGAATTCAAATTTGATATCGAGCGCCTCACCGAACTTCTCGTCAACGACCGCAACAAAAACCCCAGCCGCTACTCGACTGTTCTAGTTTCCGAAGGTGCCACATTTGAGGGACACGACATGGTGTTCGAGGGCGACTCAGCGGATGCTTACGGCCACAAAAAACTTGGCGGCATCGGCGACCTCGTTTCGGACAGGGTGAAAGAACTTTCCAAGAAATTCAATAAGGGCAAGACCATCGAGGTTGTCAATCAAAAGCTTGGCTATCTCGCCCGCTGCGGCGATCCCGACATCGTGGATTCCATCGTGCCCATGGCCTACGGCAACATTGCCCTGGAGCTGCTACTGAAGGGCGTCCACGGCCGTCTCGTCGTCCTCGCCAACGGAAGCTATGGCAACATCCCCATCGAGACCATCACCGCAACCAAGAAGGTCGTGGACATCAAGGAGCACTACAACATCGAACGGCTCCGTCCGCAATTCTCGAGCTTCGAAAAGAAACCGCTCTTCATCATTTAAACGTTGAACTCTGGATGCTTGGAAGTTTCTTTGAACTATTGGCACGCGACGGCTCTTGTTCCCAAGCGCCTTTCGCCATCCGGATGACAGGCATCGATTGCCCGTTCTTTAGCGGAACTTCGATCTTCTCGACCGCAACGTAGCCCTTCACGCCGAAGAGCTTCGCGCCCGTTAATGTCGCGCCCATTTCGTAGCGCGTAAATCCCGCCGCGCTGGCCGCGATCTCGCACGCTTCAAGAATCCTGCTGCCAATTCCACGCCGCGCCCAAGTCGGATGAATAAAGAACGCCCGAATCTTCGCAGCATCTCTCTGCGGGTCAAGAAGCGTGTCCTCGCGCCCGGTCCAGCGATCGCCACCATAAAGCGTCTTGCGCTTGCTCCAGCCACCGCACCCGCCAATGACCCACTCCGCTTGCTGTTTTCCCAAGCCGGCCGCCTGGTTTCCATCTGCCGGCGCTGGCCTCACCTTTACTTCCGCAACAAAATAGGTTCCATCTTCGACCAGTTGGCTATCCACACCAAACACTGTCTCCAGCGCGCCTTCCATCTGCGCGGACGTGTAATCCTCAGCCTGAAGTTCTCGTACCGAAGCCTCAATCAGCCCGCGCAAAACCGGCACGTCAGCGGCCACCGCTTTCCGAATTCGAATCTTCAAGCCTTCCATTAGCCGCCCGTTCAGCAAGTCACCAGTCAACAGTAACGCGTCACGCTCCCCGCGCCTTCCCCTTCAACTGCTTCGCCAGCTTCTCAATCTCTTCCGTCTTCTTATACATTTGCACCGAAAACACATCCGTGGTCACTGTCCTGTCCAGTTCTTCCTTCAACTCGCCTACCAATTGATGGAGCCGGTTCACTCCTGCGCGAAACTCCTTCTCATTTTGTAGCAGCAATGCCCTCTTCGAAATTTGCGAACCCTGTTTCGCCGCAGCCGCAGCTGCTTCCGCCGGATTCAGCGTCTCCGCCGGCTGCGGAGGATCAGGCGCGGGTGAATCTTTCTTTTTGGGTTCCTGGGCCAACCCGCGCATTGCAACAAAGCAGCTAATCGCTGCAGCCAGAGTCATCAAAAACCTGCGTCTCGCTTCTCCCATGGCCCCTCCTCATCAGTGCTTCTGTGCCTTGGCCCATTCTGTCACTTGTTCCCCCAGGGTATTCAAGCTATTCGTGATGCGGTCCGCCTCCACGTTGACCAGCGCGTACTGCTCCGCCTTCGCGTCTCCCGCCTGCACCAACCGTTCCTGGTCTTCGCGCAAGTCCGGGAACTCGTTGGTCCGAATTCGCGTTCCTCGCAGCGTGGTGACAATCAGCTCCAGCGTTTTCTCCACGTCCGCCGCTAACACGCCAAACTCCGCACGCGGCCGGACCGGCGGCAAGTGCAGCCAACCCACTTCCAACGCCATCACCGCGTTCAAGAATCGTTGCGAGCTCGCCAGCATCGCGTTCAATCGGTTCATCTGTTCCGCGGTCGTTCCAGGCTCCGCGCTCACTCGGTCCACGGATGCCTCCAAATTGGATCGTGCTCTTCGCGTGGCCAGCCGTTTGCCATCTAGGTCGGGCGACTCCCGCAGCATGGCCTTCACTCCAGCCTTGCCCCTCGAAGTTAGGTAAGCCTGCGTCAGAACATGGAAATACTCGCGATAAGCGTCGAGCACGGCGGCAATTTGCTCGGATACGCCGGCGCGTTCCCATGTCGGCCAGATCCAATACGCCACGAGCGCCAGGCATCCGCCGGCAGCCGTATTGATTCCGCGCGCCCAAATCACCGCACTCGGCGAGACTCCCAGAATCGTAACCAACTGTACGATCAGCGCGCTGACCGCAATCGCAAAAATGCCGTAATTGGCCGGGCCCACCCAGCGCAGCAAAAACGTGAACACCAGAATCTGCACGATCAGCAGCTCCGTCGTCTGCGGCAAAAAATGTAAAAGCCCTGTCGCCAGAAAAAGTCCCGCAATCGTTCCTGCAATCCGCAACACGCCTCGCGTGAACGTGGACGTGAAGTCCGGCTTCAGCACCAGCACTACAGTCATCGGCAGCCAGTACGACCGCTGCCAGTCGAACCCGCGCCCCACGAGATCCCCAATCGCCACGCAAATCGCCAGCCGCACCGCATGACGAAACGCCGCCGACTGCAAATTCAAATTAGCGCGCAGCGTTGCGAGCCCTCCCTGAAATTTCAGCCACCAGGGCTGCCCCTCATCGAGCTTCGCAAACTCGCGCTGTCCCACCGGTGTGGCATGGCTCGCCAACTCCGCGGCCGCGCGCAGTTGTCCGTTGAGCGCAGCCATCTGGTAACGCGCTTCCCGCAGCACCGCGGAAAGAAATGACGCGGACGAGCCGGCGCCCGCTTCGCTCAGCTCTTTGGAAATTGCTTCGAGCGCCGACAACGCCGCTCCCGCGGCCTCCACAGGCTTTCCTGTCAGCAGCGAATCCCTGATCGACCGCAACATTTTGCCCGTCGCCAGAAAATACCGCTCCAGTATTTCTACGCAAAGATGCGCTGGACTCTCCCGCTCCAGCCTCACGCGCAGGCGCGACAACGTCAGCAGGCCTAGCTGTAATCGCTCCGCCTGGCTCAACAGCGCGCGATATCGCAATCCCTCCAATGTTGTATCTCGCCCAAGACTGGATAGCGCCGTCTCTGCCGCCCCGCTGCTTTGCGCGGCGGGCAAAGTCGTCGCCGTTTGTGCCGGCACTTCCGTGCTTCGCGCCAACTCCGAATAAAAACTCGCCAGCGCACGCCGCTCCGGCTCGTAACGACTCACCGGCCACATCGCGATCGACAACCCCGTTTGTAACAGCCCGCCGCCCAGCGCCAGCACTCCCGAATAGGCCGCTTGCCGTGCCGTCAGCGGCTGCGCCGCGTACACCAGCAAGGACACCGTGCTGATCACTCCCAAATCTCCTGCCGTCGTGCTGATCGATACCACCATCCCCGCCAAAAACGCCCACGCGCACGCAATCAGCACCCCAACCAAATGGCGGTTTCCGGAAATTGCTCCCGCGAACACGGCCACCGCGCACAACACGCCCGCGCGCAGCATGCGTTTCGCCCGCGCCGCGTAAGGATCGCTTCCATCCGAATACGACACGTTCAACGCGCCGATGGCCACCGCCAAGCCGCCACGCGGCATCCCCATCGCGTACCCAACAATCAACGGCAACACCACGCCCGCGGTATTTCGCAGCGCCGTATAAGGATGGAGTTTCGCGGATTCGAACCGCGTCAGGATGCGCCAGAATTTGCGCGCCGCGCCTTCATGTGCGGGAACCTGCGGCAAGCTCGGAGGCCCGGGTATCGCCGCAACAGTTTTGGCTTCGGACGCCACAATGCATTCTAGAATAGCCGACTATCGCGCGCCCGTTCGCAAAGCCGGCAACGTAAACGTGGGCTTCACTTCTTTTCTTTTCGCCCAATCATGATACGTATGGCATTCAAAGCATCTCGACTCTGCATGCTCCGGCCCCGGCGCGTGGCACGTTTTGCAACTCGCAATCCCCGGTAAAAGCACATCGCTACTCTGCGTGCTGGTCAGCGCCTTCTCGTGGCAACTCGCGCAAGAAAATCCACGGTGCCCATCGTGATCAAACCTCGCGTGCGGCATCCATTTCACCGTCGTTCGCGCAGGCTCCACAGCCGGCAGACTATTTTGTCCAGCCCCGCTCGCCAGTGCATGACACTGCTTACAAGTCTTGCGCCACAATAGTTCCTCGGCGTCGGAGATCTTCGCCCCGATCCACTCATCCCGCGTGTAAACCCTGGTAGCAGGCTGCAACGGCTCCCCCGTCAAATCCCTGCCCGGATCGCGGGCCTCGTGCAACTCCCCAGGATGCCCCGCAATATAGTCGCTGAATCTCTTCACCAGAAACGCGTGCACCGCTTCGGGTTTGTCGTGCGGCACTCCGTCGTCAAAGCGCTTGTCAAACGTAAGCAAGTGGCACCCCGCACAGGCATTCGAAAATTTCACGGGCGCCATCAACTCCCGCTCACTCGCGGCCTTTGCCGGCCGCAGAGTTTGCGAGTCCACACCCAGCGCTTCATCGCTCTCTTTATAACTCACCGCCGCGCGGTACTTTGCATCCCCATACGTCAAATCTGCCTCCGCGCCCGCATGCCGGTGGCAGTTGCCGCATTCGAGCTGCACATTCGGTCCGTTCGGCCCGCGCCGAATCGGCTTCATGTGAATCGCATGATTTACTTTGATTGTTCCTGGATCGCTCGCGCCTCCGCGCGCCGCCGCAAATTCCGGATGCCCCTCTTCCAAGCTGTAAATGTGCTTTTCGAAACGCGCCGCGCCGGCATTCGTTTCTAAATCTCCGTGGCATTCCGCGCAGCTCTGGTTCCTGGCAGCGATGATATTCACTCGCCCGCGATGCTCCTGATGGCACGTCGCGCAAGCCGGTGAACCTTTCTCCGACGCATGATGCATCGGCCCGTCATGGCAACTCAAACAAGCCGTGTCACTTGCCGCCGCAGAAAACGCCCCAGCCGTCTGCACGTGGCACGCAGCGCACTCGGCCTCGAGCACGGCATGTGCTTCGCTCATCCGCCCGCTCGAATACACCCGCGAGTCCCGCGAAAATCCGTGCCACGCAATCCAAATCACTGCCAGCGCAGGCAGCCCAATGCTCAACAAGACTTTCGCGCGCTTCAGCCGCGTCGGCCTTTTGAAATAATTGAGGTCGATCCGCTGCGCCAATTTCTTGGTTGTTCGTGTTCTCGCCACTAATCACTCGTCACTCGCCACTTCTTCGTAGCGAAGCAATGGGTTTTTCTTTGCTTTTCTTTTCCTTAATACCGCAGCGCCATCACCGCGTGCACAAATCCCAGCAAAATCAAAGCCAAGGAAATCGGTATATGCACTAGCAACCACCCGTGTAACCACCGATGCAACTGCTCCTGCCGCACCAACTGCCGCGCCTCATCGCAAATATCTTCCAAGTCTTGCACCAAAGCTTGCGCCCCATCGGGCAGCAACGTCCGCAAACCGGCAAACGCGCTATGCGCCTTGTCCGGATTACTCATCCGCGATCCGTGCCGCCTCGGCTCTTCCAGAAACGGCCGCATCTCGCCTAAATAAAATGTCCGCAAAGGAGCGCACTCTTCTTCAGTAAGCACCACAGTCTCCGTAGCAACGGCCACCGCGGCTCCGCTTTTGGCTGTTGTCATGGACCTCGCCGCGCTGAACCCTCCAGCCCGCTGCATTTCCTCTTTCGCCGATTTCGCGAGCCCCAGCGGCCCGCAAAGCGCTTCCACGCCTCGGTCAGCCTCTTCGCGCAACAGCATTCGCACATTCCCAATTTCGTCGTAAATCGTTTCCAGTTTCACGTCCGTCGTCATCAAGCGCGGTAAATAATGTTGCAACCCCGCCCCAAAAACTCCGCTCACAACAGTAATAATCAGCAGCCACATCAAAACGCTCGTCAGCGGCCCACCAAAATGAAATCCACCGTGAAACAAAATCACCGGCAAACTCAGCAAACCCAGCCACAAGTGGCCCCGCATCCAGGCCTGCGCCCGCCCGACCCGCCAGGTCGGCACGCGTTTCCGCGCCCCAAGCAGCGCGGCAAAAAGCATGAAGCCAAATCCAATCACGCCAAACGTCAGCCCAATCGCGCTCCCGCCCCGCGGCCGATCCGGCGAATTTGCGGCATAAATCGCAAACACACCACAGAACACCACCATCATTGCCAGCGATGCAATCGCCCATCCGCGCTGTGTCTTATCAATTCGCAAGCAGCTTCCTCTTAAGTGGCACAGACTTCAGTCTGTGCTCTTGCAGTTTCCGAAAGTTCAGTCCGTACTCTTCACTTCGTCCCGCCGCCCAGCATCTCCGAGAAAAACGTTCGCGGGTCCACGCGGTGCGCTGCATCATGCGGGCACGCATAAACGCAGCTGGGCTCTTTCAAATGCGTGCACAAATCACACGAAGTAGCCTTCTGCTTCACCACCGCTTTGGTTCGCCCGGGCCGCTCCAGGTCTTCCACCTTCACTTCGAACGGATGCAAATTGATATTCCCGTAAGGACAATTCCGTGCGCACAATCCGCACCCAATGCACCAATCCTCGATAATCACTTCCAGCGAATTTCTTCGCCGGATGGATCCCACCGGGCAACCCACCATGCACAAGGGGTCGCGGCACTGCCGGCACGAGGTCGCCACCAGGTACTGATCGAACCGCAATCCTTCCCGCACGAGCCGCGTAATTCCGTCGTGCGCGTCCGCGCATGCGTTCACGCACGCATCGCATCGCGTGCAGTTCTGCAGATCCAGAATCAGCAGGCTCTGCGCCTCCATCAACCCCTGCGAGAGAAACTGATCGATCGGCACGCTCTGTACCGTCTGCATGCGCTGCTGATTCGCCGCCTGCCGTTCCGCGGCCACTGCTTCGAGCCCCTGCCGGACGCTCGGAAACCGCTCTACCATTTCGCGAAAATCGTCGCCGGAGATGCGCACGACTTCCACGTGGTCCAGCGCCGTGCAACTCGCGGTCCGCACGCCTCCGCCCAGCAATCCGATTTCGCCGAAATAATCGCCGCGCGAGAGATACGCCAGCACCAGTTCTCCGCCGGGATACGTTTCCGAAATCTTCACGAACCCGATGCGCACCAGGTAAAAACTCCGCGCCGCATCGCCCTGCCGCGCAATCACCTGCCCCGGCGCATAGCGTCGCAGCTCCACGCTACCCTTCAAATGTTCGATGAAGTCCGGTGAGAGGTCCGCGAACATCGGCACGCCGCGCAAATGATTTTCGAGGGCCCGCCGCCGGTAATTCTGGTCGATCTGCGCGCGAAACGTTTTGTTCTTCATCATGATGTCTAGAACGTTCCGCAGCATCTCGAACGCCACGACATCCGTTTCCGCCATCACCGTCGCCGACCGCGGATAAAAATTCATGCACGTCATCTCACCAAACAGATCGCCCGGCCCAAGTTCCGCGACAGGATTCCCGTAAGCGAGGTCCACCGAAGCATCGATAGGAATCGTCCTGTCGCGCGCTTCTCCATCGCGCACATCCGTGTCGCGCGCAACCAGCGAACTTGTCAGCTTCTTGAAAAAGCCGCCAGATCCGCCCTGCGTTTTCACGTGCGCAATCGGAGACGAAAGCGAAACCCGCGCCTTGCCTTCCAACACATAAAACGCCGTCGAACCAAACTCCCCTTCGCGGCAAATAATCTCGCCCGCCCGAAATCGCCGCTTAACAATCGCCCCGCGGTTCAGCTCAAGAAACGTCCCCGAGACGCCCTGGAACACCGGCAAATGCAAAAGCTCTTCCGCTTCAAATCCCTGCGCATCCGGCCCCGCAGTAATCGACGTTCCAGCAACGGTCTTGTTCGTCAGCGCCCCCGTGGGGCACGAAACCATGCATTCCCCGCACGAAATGCACGTCGAATCCCCCATCGGCGCGTTCAAATCAAACGCAATCCCCGCCGAATACCCTTTTCCCATCCGCCCAAGTACAAAATTATTCTTAATCTCGTCGCATCCGCGGATACACCGGTCGCACAAGATGCAAGCATCATGATCCACCGCAATCGCCAGCGAAGAATCGTCTTTCCCGCGCGAAAGAGTCCGCTTCGCAAATCGCGGCTGAGCCACACCCGCCGCCTTCGCCAAAGTCTCCAGCTCGCAATCCCCCGATTTTTCCTGCCGGGCGCAAGGCGACGGATGATCCGCCATCAACAGTTCGAGCAAAGTCTTCCGCGCATTCAAAACTTTGTCAGAATTCGTCACCACCTTCATCCCAGCTTCGACAGGCCGCACACACGAAGCCGTCAATACGCGCGCTCCAGTATCCACAACGCAAAGCCGGCACACGCCCACGGGCGTTTCATTCTGCAAATGGCACAGCGTCGGAATCGGCGTCCCATTCATCCGCGCCGCATCAAACACACTAGTGCCTTCGGGCACGCGAATAGCCCGCCCGTCGAGCGTAATCTCCACAAAATTCATCGATCTAGTGATTGTGCTCAAGCTGTTTTTCTCTTCTCCGTGCCCTCTGCGTCCTCTGTGTTAATAACGACCTTCCACTTCAAGCTGGATCACCACGATCAAGGGATCACCTACGGCCGAATCCCCACACGCGACGCCTCCCCAGCCCGCGCCGCAGGAGTAAAACAAATCCCGCTGGGGCACAACCCCTTCAACACATGCGCATCAATCTCTTCCCGAAAATGTTTCAAAACCGACTGCACCGGCGCCGGCACAATCTGCCCCAACCCGCAAATCGAAGTAAGACTCATCGCCGCGCAAAGCTCCTCAACAAGCCCCAAATCCGCCCGATACTGCTTCTCCGCCAATCCCCCATGAGTCCACCGCGCCAAAAGTTCCGCCATCTTCTGCGACCCCACACGGCAGGGCACGCACTTCCCGCAAGACTCATTCCGGTAGAACCGCACCGCATTCAAAGCCATATCCAGCATGCAAGTCGAATCATCGCAAACGACAATCGCGCCCGAACCCAGCATCGACCCAGCATCCGCCAACGCCTTGAAATCCAGCCGCACATCCACCATCGACGCAGGCAAGTACCCAGAAGACGGCCCCGAAGGAGCAAACGCCTTCAGCTCCCGCCCGCCGCGAATGCCCCCAGCATGCTGAAAAATAACCTCGCGCATCGGCGTGCCCATCGGCACTTCAAAAATCCCCGGATTCGCGACGTGCCCGCTCACTCCAACAAATTTCAACCCGCGCGAACCACCTTGCCCCTGCGTCTTGAACCACTCCACTCCCCGCGCAAGAATCTGCGGCACATTCGCAAACGTCTCGACGTTATTAATGGCGGTAGGTTTCTGCCAAAGCCCGGCCTGCCCTGGAAATGGCGGTTTGTTCCTCGGTTCCGCCCGCTTGCCTTCAATCGCCTCAATCAAGGCGCTCTCTTCCCCGCAAATGTATCCGCCGGGACTGACAAATATCTCCAAATCAAAAGCTAAATCGCTTCCCAAAATGTGCTTTCCAAGTAGCCCGTCGTGATAGCACCGCCGCAACTCTTCCCCAAGAATTTCTTCCTGCAAGTGATACTCGTGCCGTATATAAAGGATCCCGCGTTTTGCTCCCGTAACCAGACCCGCAACGATCATCCCCTCGATCACCAGATGCGGAATATGCGTCGTGATGAAGCGATCCTTGATCGTTCCCGGCTCGCTCTCATCCGCGTTGCAAACGATGTACTTCTCCGTCCCCGGCTGCTTTCGCACCAAGTCCCACTTCATGCTCGTAGGAAATCCTGCGCCGCCCATCCCGCGCAATTCCGCCGCTTTCAATTCGGCAAGCACTCCATCCCAGTCTTTGGTCGTTACGAGCTTTCGCACCACGCCATATCGAGCGTTCTCATCGTATGGATCGGACGCGCACTGTACCCGCGCATGTTCCGGATGCGGCTCAGGAATCTCTTCGCCAGCAATAGCGCTTCGCGCGATCCTTTCGACGGACGCCGCCGTCACCTTCGTAAAAATCTCGTCGTTGATGGAAACCGCGGGCGCGTGGTCGCATCGCCCCAGGCACGAGACGTCGCGGATCAACACATCATCCGGCCCGTTCTTGGCAAACCGTGTTTCCAGCTCCGCGCGCAGTTCGCAGGCACCATTCAGATGGCAGCTCATGTCCGCGCAAACGCGAACGTCGGCCTTCGGCGGCGGCGTGAGGTGAAAATGGGGATAAAAGCTGGCTACACTATGAATCTGATAAAGCGGCGTGTTCGTGCGTTGGGAAAGCCCCTCGAGATCCGCTTTGGGCAAGAAGCCGTAGCGAAGCTGGATAGCTCGCAGGTCGTCGAAGATCACGGCGCGGCGTCTCGCATTGAAAAAGTGCCGGGCGAATCACATCGCGCGGCGAAGAGTGAGGTTCGGATTCTCCTGCATACTACTGGCGCATTGTCGCCCTGTAAATAGAAGCCCGTTGCCTTTTCGCGCCACGCTGCGAAAAAGACAACGCCGCATCGTTGACTTCCCCGCCACTCAAACGATAATGAACCGACAGACTCGTCCGGCATTTTGAATGAAAATCGCCCACAAAACCTGTTGGCTGGCAGCGGTGCTGTGCGCCGCCTGCGTCTCGCCGCTTGCGCCCGCCTTGGGAAACGCATCCGCGGACGATGGCACAGCGCGGGAAGCCGCCCGCTCCAAACCGAAGGATTCTGCTTCCGCAGCCGCCGCATCTTCTGTCTCCGCGAACGCCGACACCGGCTCCGAGCCGATGAAATACATCGGACCTGGCTCGTGCGCCGCGACAAGCTGCCACGGCAGCATCAAGCCGATCGCTGGCAGCCGGATCCTGCAAAACGAATATTCGACCTGGATCATCAAGGACAAGCACAGCCACGCCTACCAGGCGCTGACTGGCGATATCGGCGAACGGATGGCCAGCATTTTGAAGCTGGGCGCGAAAGCGGAAGAAGCTCCGAAGTGCCTCGCGTGCCACGCGCTTTACGCCACGCCCGAGCAGCGCGGCCGGCCATTCGAGATATCCGAAGGCGTCTCCTGCGAAAACTGCCATGGCCCAGCCTCGGCCTGGCTCGGTCCGCACACCACGCGCGACTGGCCGCACGAAAAATCCGTCGCCGCGGGCATGCATGACACGCGCGACGTCATTCATCGCACCGAAAAATGCTTGCAGTGCCACCTCGGGACGAAAGAGAAATTCGTCGACCACGAAATGATTGCCGCCGGTCACCCCGATCTTTTCTTCGAGCTGGATTCCTTTTCGGCGGTGATGCCGCGCCACTGGAAATCGCCGCGCGAATCGGCTCCCGGGAAACCGGTGGAAGATGCAGCGTGGGCTGGCGTGCGCGATTGGAGCGCCGGCCAGGCTGTGCAACTGCGCGCCGAACTGGATCGTCTGACCTGGCGTGCGAAGGGCGAGCGCTTCGACAAAAAAGATGTCTGGCCGGAATACTCGGAGCTTTCCTGCTTCGCTTGCCATCACGCGCTAGGCCCGGCGAAAGACAGCTGGCGGCAGGAACATGGCTACATTGGCCGGCGTCCTGGCGATCCCGCCTGGAACAGTTCGCGTTACGCCATCTTTCGCTTGCTTGCGAAGCAGATCGATTCGGGTAACGCGCAGGAACTCGATCGGCGCCTCGTCGAAGTCTCGGACGAAATGTCCAAGCTGAATCCGGATCGCAACGCGGTCGTGTCGTCAGCCTCGGCTGCTGCGCCGCTCGCGCAGCGCATCGCGGAACGCCTCGCGACGATGCCATACGATCAAGCCATCGTTCTGCGCATGCTGCAACGAATTCCCGATGACGCGGAAAATATCTCACTGGCCGACGAGCGCGCCGCCGAACAAGCCGCCATGGCCATGGATTCGCTCTACATTGCGTACAGCAAAGATGCCAAGCCGGCCAACGCCTACGAAGTGCGCGCGGCGATTAACGAACTTTTCCACGAACTGGAAAATCCTTCGTCCTACAACGCCGACCAGTTTGCTTCTTCCCTGCGGAAAATCCGTGTAATGCTGCGATAATCAAGCCCTGAGCAGTTTGCGCGTTATCACAATTCCATGAATCGTTTCGAAAACTGGTTTTGCGCATCGTCGTACTGGCGCTACCTCACGCGGAAGCAGGTGATTCCGTGGCTCGTTTCCGGCGCGGAATTGGGAGACCACGTTCTCGAGCTCGGCGCAGGCCCCGGCGCCGCGACAGAAGAGTTGCGAAAACGTGCGGCGCGAGTGACCAGTCTCGAATACAGCCACGATTTCGCGGCAGGCATCGCGCGGCGAATTCCCAGCACGAATGGCGCGGTGTTGCAGGGCGATGCGTCTGGGCTGCCGTTTCCAGAAAAAACCTTTTCAGCGGTGATCACGATCCTTGTGCTGCACCACCTGGCTTCTCTAGAGGCGCAGGAGCGGGGCTTTGCGGAAGTCTTTCGCGTGCTGCGTCCGGGTGGTGTGTTTCTTGCTATCGAGATTCCAGACGGCTGGTTGAATCGCAAGATGCACTTTCGGAGCACGTTCGTTCCTGTGGCACCTGCGACCGCCCCGGAGCGTTTCCGGGCGGCTGGATTTCCGCGCGTCGAGGTTTCCTTCCGGCGCGGCGCATTCCGTCTGCGAGCACTGCGGCCAACGACGAGTAATCCATGAACGCGCAGGCCTGCGTTGGCAGCGAGGCTTGCCATGTTGTCGTCGCCTGTGTCTAACGATGATTAGTTAACGATAATGCCCCCCTCCCCCTGGGTTTTGTAGAAGTGTTCATTCTAAAGATAGATAAAGTCCTTTGTTTTGATACAGATTCACAAGTGTTCATTCTAAAGGGAGTTAGAGGAATCATTATCGGACGCGGATTCCTGGTGGAGCCTTGCTGCATTGGGCAGGGGTATTTCAAAACAGAGTACACAGAGATCGCAGAGAGGGACTTGCCAAAGGGAAATTTTGGGCTGGCGGGCGACGAGAGCATGCTGGACGGTAGCACGAGAGTACCGGACCGTCAAGTAAATTACATTGAATAATTTAATTTAGGGGTTGAACGGTCTTTTGGAGCAGCGAATGGATGCGGTCACCGGCGAATTCATGTCTTGCATCGTGGACGGGAAGTGCAGGCGGTGGTTCCGCGCGAGCTGATCCCGCCGGTAACCGCGGCAATTACTTGCCGGCTTCGTTGATGCGCAGCAGCATTCCCGCGCCGCTGCGGATTTTCAGCTTGTCTGTGTCCGAGCTAAGGATAATCACGCCGACCGGTTTGCTTCTCCCGGCATCAGACACCTGCAAGTGGTCGATGCCGTAGACTCCGCAAGCATCCGAAGAGAAGACCCACAGTGCTTGTGGGCTGTCATTTCCATAGAGGGCCCCGCGGCATTTTGTGCCTTCTTTGGCGCTGACCTGCACCAGCACTCCATCCGTCACAGCTCTTCCTACAACTTGTCCGGTATCCTCGCCTCGGGTCACCGGCCCGCCCCACCCAAAAACGACATCCCCGCCAATCTGCCTGGTGGGCAACTGATTGTAGTTGTCTCCTTGTCCTGCGGGAGTCGTCGGCGTTTGCGCTTCATCCACGGCCACAAAACCGGCGATGGCTCGCAGGTTGGTCGTAATCGGAATCGTTTGGCCCGAAACAATCAGTTTGTCGAATTGAAGAGAAATCGTTGCCGGCGACCCGCCACTGCCGGCGCTGACTTCCACGATGTGTCCCAGAACCCGGCTCCCGTGGGGAATATGTCCACCCGTTGACAGCGGAACCGTTTGCATCACTCTGGCGCTAATCATTTGGCCAGATTTGGTCTTCGAAAAAGAGAGTGTCGTGTTCAATCGAAGGGCCAGGATCGTTCCAAGGGGAATCGATGGAACGGCACTCGTCGCGTTTTGATCCTGTTCTACGGCGGCGCTGATCGGGCCAGCGGAAGCGGCGGAGGAGAGTCCCGAAGTCGACCGGGAGCTTCTGTCTTGAGCTTTCATTGGCTGTGCAAGCAAAACCGTGCAAAAGACGGCTGCGGCCAGCGGCCCTACTCTCCTGGAAACGCGGTTTTCGACTTCTTTTTTCGATGTCATGATGACCTCCTGAAACCTCGAGTTTCGTCCGCCAGGAATGGCTGCACGCCAATCCGGGGAGAATGACGATCCCCTCAATTGTAATACCACCAATAACCCAAGTAAATTCCAGCACTCCCGCTTTGTTGGCGACCGGATTGCAGCATTAATAGCAATTGATCGTGGATTTAAAGATTTTCTAATGTGTGGAAGCAGTCCTTGGGAAGAGCGGTTTGGAGCCGCCAAACGCGAATTCCCATGGATTTTCGAACGCTCGCAGGAACTGTATTTCTAGTGGCTTTCCTTGTCGCGCCCGCCGCGATGGCTCAAGGCGAGCCGGCCGTGTCAGTTGCCGCACTCTCGGCAACCGTTGAAACTGGGCGTCCAACGCGAATCCCGCACCGTTGGCTAGCCTCGCTCCGCCTAAGATGTGCGCATGTCGGCGCTCATCCAATTGGGGGGGTGCGGGCCGCAAACGAAGAATCTGAAGTTCGGGCTTGGCCACGGGCCCAGATGTCATTTGGCATTGACACTGAATACTTGCACCAACCATAAACTGCGCGATAGACTCCCGCCCACGCTGGGGTGGACTGCAAGGTGCGCCATTCCGCGTTTCCCCAGATCCTGCGCACCGGGTTATGGAATCCGTCCCCGAACGCCGTTATGTCTACAGGAAGCCAGACAGGCACAGCTCTAACCGACGAGGAACTCGCCAGCCGATATCAGGACACTGGCGATCCGGAGTATTTTGCGCAGATCTTCGCGCGTAACCGTAGGGTGGTTTTCTGCGCCTGCAGGAGATTTTTTGGGTGCGCGGGCTTGGCCGAGGACGCCACGCAGGAGACGTTCTTACGGGCGTACCAGGCGATCGGTGGGTTCAAGCAGGGCAGCGTGTGCGGCTGGCTGATGCACATTGCGAGGAATGTATGTATTGATGCCTGGCGCAAGCAGAGACCCGAGAAACAGAGTGTAGAGATAGGCACAGTGGACCGAGCCGATCCCGTGAGTCTGGAGCATGTAACGGAAGTGGGCTGGGCGATGGATAAAGTGCAGGCGGAAATGAAAACGCTGCCTGAGGAGCAGCGCCGCTGCCTGGAGATGAAAATGGAAGGCTATTCGTACGAAGAGACGGCGGAGAGCACCGGCCTTTCGGTCAAAGCGGTGAAATCTCACCTGCAGAATGGCCGGCGAATGTTGTGGTCGCGGGTACAGGGAATTCTGTCTCAACTGCCATGAGCCATTGGAGCGAGGACAACTTTTTGGATAGATTGAGCGACGTCACAGGGGAAAATGGCGGCCGGGAGAAGTGTCCGGAGGCGGAAATCCTGAGCGCTCGCGCCGGATCCGAGGGCGCGGCCGAGATTGCGGAGAAAATTCGCCAGCATGAGCGGACGTGTGCGACTTGCTCCGACCTGCACAAACGGTTGATGCAGTTCGATGAGCAGGACGTGGTTGGGAGGGATGCGGAGAGCGCCGCCGCCGAAGAGCGGCTGGATGAAGAGAGCGTCGCGGCCGAGGGACGGCTGGATGCCTGGTTTAAGGGCTTCCTGTCGGCACAGTCTACGAAATTGCAAGTCCCTGGTAGGACGCCCACCCCGAAGACCGTTGCTCCGCCGGCAGCGGAGAAGCGTGGCGCGTTCTGGAAGATGCAGTGGGTACTGGCTGTGGCAGCGGTGATCGTTATCGCTGCGGGCATAGCTTACATTTGGCGATCGATTCGGGCAGGGGTCCCAGGACCAATGGTGGCGCACGTCGGACCACAGCCGGCAGAACCGGCAGCGGCGGATTCCCCGGCCACGCCGATAACTGTAGCTCCAGAGAAAAAGCCACCCAGCACGGAAGTTACGAATCGTCCCAAGACATCCAAGCCAGGGAAGGCGGCTGATTCCAATCATGCGGCGGTTGCAGGGCATTCCGGAGAGACCGCACCGGATATGGTTTCTTCTGCTAATAGTCCCGCAAAGCCTCTGGAGCAGCCCCCGCCGCCGGCCGCGGAAACGTCCTCGCCCTGGGCAACGGAAGCTCCCGATGTGGCTGAGAAAGGACCTGTGCAAGCCCCGCGAAAGCCGGGTGGGGCAACTCTTCCGCTGACTTCGAGTTCAGCCTCGAAGGGAATGGGCCACTCCGGGTGGAGCGGAGTCGTCGGAAGCGCCGGTAGCGCCGGTAGGAGGAGCGCAACGGCGGCGGCACCTCCAAGGAGACCCAAGTCGCCGCCTACCATCCATTTTGCCAAGGGAACTGAATTCTGGATCTCAATGGAATCGACGGAAGTCCAAAGCGGCGGGCGATTCCATTTCACCGCAAGCTTGCTTCTGTCGTCGGCCATGCGTAACGACGTGGTGCTGGAAAGAGGAACGGTGCTCACCGGTGTGGGCGAAGAAACGGATGGACAAACCGTATTGCGGATCACCGAATTCGTATTCAACGGAACGCGCTACCGATTAAAGTACGATGCGGGCGCGGACAGGGGCCTGGCCGGATCGGGCAAGGCAGCGATGTCTGAGAACGGCAAGGGGGCCAAGGTGAGGCTCGAATCGGAGGCACTGTTTGAGCCGGTCGAGATGGCGGATCCTACTAAAAATCCGGCTCCGCCGTAGAGCGTGTGGAATTTCGTTTTTTCCTGCGTTCCTGTAACGAGAGCTATTGCGGAGAGACTTTTCAGGATTCAGAGGAGAGACCATGAAGCCCAGCATCGCGTTCTGTCAGGCAGGCAAGCTGCTGATTTATTTGACGATATTAGGTGCTTGTCCCCTGCTTTTGCAGGGACAGGCCACCAAGAAAACTGCACCCGCACCTCCTCCTCCGCCTGCAAAGACGACACCGCCGCCGGCGCAAAAGCCAACGCCGCCCCAACCCCAGCAGCAACCGGGAACGCAACAGAAGCCGGCCGTCGTGAATCCGCCAGTCGTAAAGCCCCCAGTCGTAAAACCCCCGGTCGTAAAACCCCCGGTCGTAAAGCCGCCAGTCGTAAAGCCGCCAGTGGTAAAACCCACAGTCGTAAAACCCACAGTCGTAAAACCCACAGTCGTAAATCCGCCAGTCCCTCCGGGTGGGACGACTGAGACAACTCGGGAAGGTCACAGACTGGTCAAAGATAAAAATGGAAAGGTGACAGCCGTGCTGACAAAAAGCGGCGCGGAAGCCCATTTCAGCCCCAGCGGCAGGGTCACCACCATCAAAACGGCAAGCGGAACGACGATCACGCGCAGCGCGGCGGGAGCGCGAACGGTTGTGAGCGAACGCATCAGTAGCAGCGGCGTGCATTACAAAGTGGTCAGCGCAGGCCCTCACCAGACCTATGTAGAGCGCCCGTTTACCGATGGCCGCCACGATTACGTGCGGCGAACCTATATGCGGGATGGCCATCAGTACGTCTCGGTCTATCGAGGTTATCGGTATGGCGGGAGGACCTATTACCGCTATATGCCAGCCTACTACTATGGCCCTAGATTCTACGGGTGGGCCAACACTCGGTGGTCTTCGCCGGTGTACTACAGCTGGGGTTGGTATGGAGCGCCTTGGTATACGCCCTACGGCTACTATTTTGCGCCTTATGCTTCTTACCCCTCGGCTGCGTTCTGGCTGACGGATTACCTCGTCGCTGAAAATCTGCGCGCAGCTTATGAAGCGCAGGCGGCAGCCAATCAGCCAGCCGTCGATTCAGGACAAGCAGCGCCCGTTGCGGAAAACAGCCAAGCGACGCTTACGCCAGAAATAAAGCAGATGATCGCCGATGAAGTGCAGTCTCAACTCGCGGTGGAGCAGGCGGCGGCCCAGACAAGCAGCCAGGGTGGCTCGTCGACGCCGGATTCGCAGCAGCCTGTCCAGAGCACGGACGAAGTTCCGCCGGCATTGGATCCAAAGTTTCGAGTATTCGTCGTCACGACGAGTATCGATGTCCAATCGGACGGCCAGTCATGCGCTTTGAGTCCCGGCGACGTTCTCGAGCGAACCGGGGTCACAGCGGACAAGGACGACACGGTGAGCGTGCGCGTCGTCAGAAGCCAAAAGACGAGCTGCAAAATGGACTCTGTGTCTCGGGTTCAGATTCCGGACCTCCAGGAGATGTACAACCAGTTCCGGGGGAAACTGGATGACGGTGTGAAGGCTCTTGCGGACAATCAGGGGAAGAAGGGTCTCCCATCCACCACCACGGCCGGGATTGCTGTGGACAATCCGACGCTCAAAGGCCTGCCCACTGCGCCGGATAACGTTGCTGTGGAATTGAAGAAACAAAGTGACGAAGCGAACCAGGCCGAAAATGAAGTTCAGCAGGCTATGAAGCCCTCCGTCGGCACCACCATAGGCCAATGATTAAGAAGGTAGGAGGAACCGTCATGTTGAAAAAATCGGTTGCACGGCTTGCGGCAGCTGGCCTTCTGCTCACGGGAGTTTTGTGCGGGAAGATGGCGAGGGCTCAGGATGCTCCGATGGCCGAGCAGCTCAGAGCGCACTACAAGCTTGTGAAAATGGGTTCGGATTCCCACGGCATCTC
>Ga0209447_10000094_pt1 | contig 21932 bp, 18 predicted proteins | sample BogFormECP04_OM3_FD_188243 | JGI IMG/M metagenome (GOLD analysis project Ga0209447, IMG submission 188243) | Bog forest soil microbial communities from Calvert Island, British Columbia, Canada - ECP04_OM3 (SPAdes) (version 2) | ecosystem: Environmental > Aquatic > Freshwater > Wetlands > Bog ... | reverse complement strand
AATCGAGATTTCGCATTAGACTTTTGGTGCCGCCAACGCGGCGGGAGTTGAGAATCCAATGGCCGCAAAAACCCTGTTCGAGAAAATCTGGGAAGAGCACGTCGTCCGCGAAAAGAGCCACGAGCCTTCGCTGCTGTACATCGACCTGCACCTGGTGCACGAGGTGACTTCGCCGCAGGCGTTCGAGGGCCTGCGGCATTCGGGGCGCAAGGTTCGTGCGCCGCATCGGACGTTCGCCACGCAGGATCACAATGTGCCGACGACCGATCGGAGCAAGCCGATCACCGATCTCGATTCGAAACTGCAGATCGAAACGCTGCGACGCAATTGCGCGGAATTCGGCCTCAAGCTCTTCGACATCGGATCGCGCGAACAAGGAATCGTGCATGTGATCGGGCCAGAGCTCGGCCTCACGCAGCCGGGGATGACGATCGTTTGCGGCGACAGCCATACTGCTACGCATGGCGCGCTCGGCGCGCTCGCGTTCGGAATCGGCACCAGCGAAGTCGAGCACGTGCTGGCGACGCAGTGCCTGTGGGAAGAGCGGCCGCAGACGTTCGAGATTCGGGTCGACGGCAAACTCGGCATCGGAGTCGGCGCCAAGGATTTGATCCTCGGAATCATCGGACGGATTAAAACCGACGGCGCGACCGGGCACGTGATCGAGTATCGCGGCGCGGCGATCGAGGCGCTGTCGATGGAAGAGCGGATGACGGTGTGCAACATGTCGATCGAAGGCGGCGCGCGCGCCGGGATGGTCGCCGCCGACAAGACCACCGTCGAATATCTGCGCGGGCGCCGATATGTCCCGACCGGCAAGGAGTTCGACGCACTGGCGGCGCGATGGCTCGAATGCCGCAGCGACGACGGCGCGAAGTTCGATCGCAGTGTCACGTTCGACGCGGCGACGTTCGCGCCGCAGGTGACGTGGGGCACGAATCCGGGGATGGTGACCGACGTGCTGGGGAGCGTGCCGAATCCCGCGGAGATTGGCGACAAGCAGCAGCGCGAGACCGTCGAGCGCGCTCTCACCTACATGGCGTTGCGGCCGGGCACGAAAATCGAGGACATCAAGATCGATCGCGTCTTCATCGGCTCATGCACCAATTCGCGGCTCAGCGATCTCAAGGATGCCGCCGGGATCGTCAAGGGGCGCAAAGTCGCGCCGACGGTGCATGCGATGGTGGTTCCGGGCTCGCAGGAGATCAAAGCCGACGCTGAAAGTCTCGGGCTCGACAAAATTTTCAGGGAAGCCGGCTTCGAGTGGCGCGAATCGGGATGCAGCATGTGCCTCGCGATGAATCCCGACGTCCTGCAGCCGGGCGAGCGATGCGCCAGCACGTCGAATCGCAACTTCGAAGGGCGCCAGGGCAAGGGCGGCAGGACTCATCTCGTGAGTCCCGCGATGGCGGCGGCGGCGGCGATTGCGGGGCACTTTGTCGATGTAAGGGAGTGGCAGAGATAAGGAGAGAGTCATGCAAGCATTTGAGAATCTTACCGGGACCGTGGCGCCGTTGGATCGGGCCAATGTCGATACCGATCAGATTATTCCGAAGCAGTTTTTGAAAGCTGTCGTGCGGGCCGGGATGGGCAAGGGTTTGTTCATCGACTGGAAGTGCAATCCGGACGGCAGCGAGAACAAGGATTTCGCGCTGAACAAGCCGCGCTTCCAGGGCGCGTCGATCCTGGTGGCGCGCAAAAACTTCGGCTGCGGCAGTTCGCGTGAGCATGCGGTGTGGGCGCTGGAGGACGCGGGCTTCCGCGCCGTAATCTCGTCCGAGTTTGCTGACATCTTTCACAACAACTGCCTGAAGAACGGCTTTCTGCCGGTGACGTTGAAGGCCGACGAGGTCGAGCATATTTTTCGCGCGACCGGCGACTACGAAGCGTATCGGCTCGCGATCGATCTCGAGAAGCAGACGGTGTCCGACGACTTCGGCTGGACGGCGCATTTCGAGATCGAGCCGTTCGACAAAAAGTGCCTGCTCGAAGGTCTCGACGATATCGCGCTGACACTCGCGCATGAGGATCGAATCGTAGCGTACGAGAAAGGGCATCCGCTGCCGCATCGATTTGAGTAGGGCTATTAGTAGAGGCTCGTATGAGAGCGATCGTCTCGATGTCGGTCGTCGCGATTGTCTCGATGGCGATGGCTGGATGCTGGTTTTATTCGCGGCCTGACCCGACCCTCGCCGGTTGTCAGAAGAACAGCTACGGCTTGGTGGTCCCGCTGACCAGCAGCGAGGACTGTGTGCCCGCACCAGAAGCGAGCGCTACACCGTCGCCGACGATCCTGCCGATGAAGCCGCCGGTGCCTCCGCCGGCGACGATGTAGAAATAGCGCTGGTGATTCTTCCTACGACAATTATTGCGGGCATCGAAGACGATCGGATGCGGATGGACGTGTTCGTGTCGACGCGGCTTGCGCCGGAGTACTCGCGCTCGCAGGTGGCGCGCATGATCAAGGCGGGCCTCGTGATGGTGAATGGGGTGGCGGCGCGTGCGTCGAGCGGAGTGCGCGCAGGCGATCGCGTCGACGTGGCGGCAGCGCCGGCCGGTGCGATGTTCGATCCTTCGACCTACAAGGAAGGCGACGCGCCGGAGATTTCGGTGATTTTCGCCGACGACGAAATAATCGTGGTGAACAAGCCGGCCGGCATGACCGTGCATCCCGCGCCGGGGCATCCGGCAGGCACTCTCGTCGATGCGTTGCTCGCGCGATTTCCCGAGCTGGCTGCGATGGCTGAGCCGGACGGCGTGCTGCGGCCGGGGATTGTGCATCGCCTCGACAAAGACACTTCGGGCGTGATGGTGGTGGCGCGGACGCCGTTCTCGCGCATGGCGCTTTCGCGGCAGTTCAAGGATCGCAGCGTCATGAAAACGTATCTCGCGATCGTCAAGGGCAGAGTCGCGCGCGATCGGGTGACGATCGAGCGGCCGGTCGGACGGCATCCGGTGGAACGCAAGCGGATGTCGGTGCGATCGAATGCGCCGCGCGATGCGGTGAGCCATCTCACGGTGCTGGCGCGATTTGACGGCGTCGACAAGGACGACGCGGGAACGTCGCTCGTGCGAGTGAAGCCCGACACCGGCAGGATGCATCAGATTCGCGTGCATCTCGCGTCGATCGGGCATCCGTGTCTGGGCGATCGTTTGTACGGCGGCAAAGTGGGCGATGGTGGATTCTTCAAGCGGCAGGCACTGCATGCGCTGGCGCTTTCGATTGCGCACCCGCGGTCGGGAGAGCGGCGCGAGTTCGTTGCGCCGCTGGCCAGTGATTTTGTCGAGTTCCTTGCTGGGAAGTTATTTGCGGCGGACGAGGCTGAAGTGCGGCAGTGGATTGAAGGTGAGTGATACGGGTTGCACGATCAGTCAAGGTACATCGTGAAGCCGTAGTGCGAGCGACGCATGCCGAATTTTTCGTAAAATCGATGAGCCTTTGGCCGTTTGCGGTTCGAGGTCAGGGACAACTTGTAGCATCCGCGTCGACGCGCGATTTTGAGCGCTGCATCCATCAGCTGGTCGCCAACTCCCGCACCTCGAGCGCGTTCATCTACCACCATGTTTTCGATAATCGCGGCTGGCTTCAGCGAGCGGGCCAGGTGCCTGAAGATGAGAACGTGATTGGTGCCCACGATACGCCGGTTCTCGACCGCCACCAGAAGGATCTCGTCTGGCCTTTTCAGTAGAGCGCGCAATGCGCGGCGCATCGCGGCAGCGCCGGGACTGATGTAGTCGTCTTCGTGGAGCTGCCGGTAAAGATCCTCAATCTGGCTTTCGTCGCCGATGCGCGCGCTACGAACACGAACGCGGGCCTGCCGTTTTTTCAAAATGATTTTCCCATCCCTATTCTCCGCGATTTCACGGCACTACCTCTGACAACCGATCCACCTCGCGCAAGCTCGGGAACATCCGATACCACACGGCGACGATCACCAGCGTGCCGACGCCGCCAATCACCACCGCCGGCACCGTGCCGAACCACGTCGCCGTCACGCCCGATTCGAACGCGCCCAGCTCGTTCGACGCGCCGACGAACAGCCTGTTCACCGCGCTGACTCGCCCGCGCATCGCGTCGGGCGTCGCCAGCTGCGTCAATGTAGTCCGCACGTAAACGCTCACCATGTCCGACGCGCCGAGCACGAACAGCGCCGCGATCGACAGCATGAAATTCGTCGACAAGCCGAACACGATCGTCGCGATTCCGAAAATTGCGACGCACGCGAACATCGCGCGCCCCGCATGCCGCTGCCGCACCATTCTGCCGAGCATCAACCCGAGCATCGCGGCGCCGAGCGCGGGCGCGCTGCGCAGCACTCCGAGTCCTAGCGGACCGACATGCAGAATGTCGCGCGCGTAGATCGGCAGCAGCGCAGTCGCGCCGCCGAGCAGCACTGCAAACAAATCCAGCGAGAACGCGCCGAGGACCAGCGGCTTGCGCCAGACGTACGCGATTCCCGCGGTAATCCGTTCGAACACCGTCGTGTCGGCCTCAGCCTCGTACCGCACGCCGCGGCTTTGGATTCCGATAAACACGATCGCGATCGCCACGAACAGGATCGTGCAGATGCCGTAGTCCACCGCCGGCCCGAGAATATAAATCGCACCGCCGAGAGCCGGCCCTGCTATCACTGCGACTTGCGACGTCGAGGAGTTCCACGCGACGGCTTGCGGAAATTGATCTTGCGGCACCAGCAGAGGCACGAACGACTGCGCCGCCGGTCCCGCAAAAGCGCGCGCCGCTCCGAACAGCATCAGCACCGCGTAAAACGGCCAGAGGACATGGGTCCTCGTCAGCGCCAGCATCAGAAATCCGCCGGATGCAACCGCGGTGAATAAATTGCTGACCACGAGTATCAGCCTGCGATCGAAACGGTCCGCAAGGTGCCCGGCGGGAATCGTGCACGCCATCATCGGGAGAAACTGAACGAGCCCGACGTAGCCGAGCGCCAGCGGAGTCCGCGCGATGCTGTAGATTTGCCAGCTCACTGCGAGCGACTGAATCTCAGCGGCGAGAATGGCGAGGAAGCTCGCACTCAGAAAGCGCCGAAAGTCGCGATGCGCAAGTGCGTTCGGCGTTGCAGTCACAGGCGAGGAGTCCATCGCCCTTCGTTTGTATTGGAAGCGCGGGACGGAATCGAACATTTTGCCAATCGCCACTCATCTCGCGTAGGCTCTCCCCATGGACAAGTCAGTGATTCGGACTCACGTCGACCGGCTCTGGGATGACTCCGTCGTCGGCGAACTGGTCGAGTACATTCGTATCCCCAACAAGTCGGTCGCCTTCGACCGCGACTGGAAAGCGCACGGCCACATGGACCGCGTCGTTGCGCGCTTCGAGGATTGGGCGCGCCGCCAGCCGATTCGCGGCATGAAGCTGGAGGTCGTGCGCCTCGAAGGCCGCACCCCGCTGCTGTTCATCGAAATTCCCGGCGACTCGAAAGATTGCGTGCTGCTCTACGGCCACATGGACAAGCAGCCGGAGATGTCGGGATGGCGCGAGGGGCTGGGCCCGTGGAGTCCCGTCATCGAAGGCGATCGTCTTTACGGCCGCGGCAGCGCCGACGACGGCTACGCGACTTTCGCCTGTCTCGGCGCGATCAGTGCGCTGCAGGCGAACTCGGTCCCGCATGCGCGATGCGTCGTCGTCATCGAGGCGTGCGAAGAAAGCGGCAGCTTCGATCTCCCTCATTATATACAGCACCTCGCCGATCGCATCGGGCAGCCGAGCCTCTGCATCGCGCTAGATTCCGGATGCGGCAACTACGACCAGCTATGGCTGACGACTTCGCTGCGCGGCCTGATCGGCGGCAAGCTCCAGGTCGAAGTGCTGACCGAGGGCGTGCACTCCGGCGACGCGGGCGGCGTCGTGCCCGACAGCTTCCGCATCGTGCGCCAGTTGCTGAGCCGGGTCGAAGATGAGGCGACCGGAAAGGTGCTCGCGCCGGAGTTCCACGCCAAAATTCCCGAAGCGCGACTCAAGCAAGCGGCGGCCACCGCGGTCGTAATCGGCGACGACATGAGCGCGAAGTTTCCATTTATCGATCACACGCGGCCGGTCAGCAGCGACACGACCGAGCTGATCCTCAACCGCGCGTGGCGCCCTGCCCTGTCGATCATTGGCGCCGACGGCTTGCCGCCCACCGGCAACGCCGGCAACGTGCTGCGCCCGGGCACCTCGGTGAGTTTGTCGCTGAGACTTCCGCCGACCGTCGATGCGCGCGTCGCGTCGCAGAAACTGAAAAGCATTCTGGAAAAAGATCCGCCATACGGATGCAAGGTCACCTTCCAGGCCAACTGGGGCGCCACCGGATGGGACGCGCCGGCGCTGTCGCCGTGGCTCGAACGCAGTCTCGACGCGGCATCGAATGACTACTTCGGCAAACCGACTGCCTACATGGGCGAAGGCGGCACGATTCCATTCATGGGGATGCTGGGCGAGCGATTTCCGCAATCGCAATTCCTCATCACCGGCGTGCTCGGCCCTCACGCCAACGCCCACGGCCCCAATGAGTTTCTGCACATCCCGACCGCGAAAAAACTCACCTGCTGCGTCGCGAAAGTGATCGCCGATCACTTCACTCGCAGTAGTTAGTTGATTAGCCAGTTGAAACGGAGGAAACCATGTCGATTCGACTTCGCCAGATTGCGCTCGTCGCCAACAAGCTCGCGCCGGTGATCGATGACTTCAAGGCCGTGTTCGGACTCGAAGTCTGCTACATCGATCCCGGAGTAGGAACGTTCGGCCTGGAGAATTCGCTGCTGCCGGTCGGCAACAACTTCATCGAAGTGGTCGCGCCGATCAAAGAAGGCACCGCGGGCGGCCGCTACCTCAAGCGACGCGGTGGCGACGGTGGTTACATGGTGATCTGCCAGGCCGACAGCCATGCGGCGCAGCTCGAACGCCGCGATCGCGCCGCGGCCATGAACATTCGAGTCGCGTGGGAGCACGAGAGCGGCACCTATCACGTGATGCAACTGCATCCTGCCGACACCGGCGGTTCATTCTTCGAGATCGATTGGGACGCGAAGGGCGAGCCTGAGGGCAACTGGGAGCCGGCCGGCGGCAGCGGCTGGCGCAAAGCTAAACGCACGGAAGTTGTCAGCGCATACTCTGCCGTCGAGCTGCAGTCTCCCGATCCGGCGGGCCTGGCCGAGCGATGGAGCAAGATAGTAGGCGTGACGGTTCGCAAGGACGCCCGCGGTCGCCTCGAGATGCCGCTCGACAATGCGAGCGTGAGGTTCGTCGAGGCGACCGATGGTCGCGGCGAAGGCCTCTCGGGCATCGACATCGTCGTTGCGGATCGTGCGCGCCTGGACTCCGCCGCAGAGAAGCGCGGGCTTCGCATCACGGGCGACCAACTGACGATCTGCGGCACGCGCTTCTATTTAGTCTGAGGGCGATCGCGGGGCGTCGGTACACGACGTGCGCAAGGTAGTACTCATCTCGAGCATCGTGGTCGGCGCGTTCGTGCTGATCGCGGCGGGGCTCGCCGCCTACGCCTACTTCAATTTGAGCGCCCTGGTCGCGCGCAATCAGGATCGGATACTCGCGCGGGTGAGCGGCGCGCTTGGGCGGCAGGTCGCAGTCGGAAAGATCCAGGCGCAGGTGGGATGGGGTGTGTCGGTCGACGTGAGCGGCCTGACGATTGCAGACGATCCGGCGTTCTCGTCGAAACCGTTTCTTGCCGCCGGCGACGTGAAAGTTCATGTCGAGTTTCTTCCGTTGCTGGCCGGCGAGGCGAGAGTCAGCAGCTTGGAGCTGAGCAAACCCGACATCCGGCTCGTGATGAACGCGAACGGCGATCTGAACGTTGAGTCGATCGGCGCCAACCCAGGTGAAGCGGCGGGAGCAAAAGAAAAAGAGCGGAGTCAGCGCACCAAGAAATCGTCGCTGGCGGACCTGTCGATCAAGGCGCTCAGCATCGAGGACGGCGAAATTTATTTCAACGACCTCGGCGAAAAGGCGACGCCGATTCGCGTCCATCATCTGAATTTCGACGTTACCAATTTCAACGCCGCGTCGTCTTTCGACGTTGAGACCAAGTTCGCCTTTCCCGGCGATGTGCAAAACGTCGCGGCGTCGGGCAAGCTCGGGCCGCTGCTCAATCGGGGCGTGCTGGACGCGTCGGGCATCCCGGTCGATCTGACGCTGCAGCTCGATTCGATTTTACTCGACAGTTTCCGGCCGCTGGCCGATATCGGACCGCAAATTCCGCCGGGGCTTTCGATTCCTGACGCCGCGTCGATAAACGGCACTGTTCACGGGACCGTGGCCACGCTCGCAATTGCGCTGAGCACCGACCTGACTGCGAACCGCGTCGCGTACACGACGATTTTCAACAAGCCGGCCGGGACCGCGATGACGGTGAATGTGAACGGCACCTGGGGCGACCAGTTGCAGATAGCGAGCGTGATTCTGAAGCTGTCAGATCTCGAATTGACGGCGAGCAGGATTTCTGGCGTCACCGGTCCGCAACCGCTGAGCGCGCAACTCGATTCGAACAGCTTCAATCTCGCCAACCTCGGCCCGATGATAAACGCGGTCGCGGACTACGGCGTCGCGGGCATGGGCGAGGTGCATGGCACAGTGACGCTGAATCCCAACGCGCCGACTGTCGATGGAATCGTGACGCTCAAGCAGGCGGCGTTGAAGCTGAGGCCGTCGGTGCAGGGCGGAATCAGCGACTTGAACGGCAGTATCAGCTTTGCGAACGGCGTCGGAGTCGTCGCGCCGACCAGCTTCGCTTTGGGCTCCGCGCACGCGAGCGTTGAAGGGCGGGTTGAATCGTTAAGTCCGCTGCGCGCGAGCTATGCGCTGAAGGCCGACTCGGTGCGGCTCGCGCAGATACTTGCAGGCCGTCCGAATAGCGATGTCGTCAACCGGCTCGACGTCAACGGTATCGCGAACGGCGAGATCAGTTCGCCGCGACTGAGCGCGACGATCCGATCGGCGGACGGATCGCTCCAAAACGTTGCGTACAACAATCTCGATCTGACGGCGGCATACTTCAACCGCCGCGTGTCGGCGCGCCCGCTAAGCGTCGGCTTGTTCGGCGGCTCGATTTCGGCCGACGCCGATGCAGAATTCGGCGAGGTGCCGACCTTCGACACGACGCTCACGATGAGAAATCTGAATATCGAAGAAGGCCTGCGCTCGCAAAATATCGAGGCCGCCCACACTCTGCGTGGATATCTGACCGGCAACGTGGCCGCGACCGGCAGCGGCGCGGATTGGGAGCGAATCAGGCCGACGCTGCGCGGCAGCGGGCGCGTCTCAATCGCGAACGGCAAACTGGTGGGCGTCAACATTGTCGCCGACGCGCTTAACGCGGTCGCCAGGGCGCCCGGTGTCAGCCAGCTCGTGAACGTGGCGTTCATGTCGAGTCATCACGGGTTGCTGGTCGATCCCGACACGGAGTTGCAAGCGGCGAGCATGACCTTTCAGCAGGAAGGCCCGCGCTTCACGACGCACGACCTGTTCGCGCAGTCGCCGGACTACGCCATCACCGGCGACGGTTGGTTCGACATGGACAAGAACATCGACATGAAATCCGACATCCAGCTGACGCTCGGTCTGCAGGTCGCAATTCCGGTGACGGTGAGCGGCAAGCTGCCCGGGGTGCGGGTGTTGCCGGACGTGCCAACTTTGGCGGAGCGCGTGGCGATGGGCGCGATTAACACGCCCGGCAACATTATCAGAGGTGGTGTAAACGCTGTGGGCTCGGTGGTCGGCTCGCCGTCGGCGGGGTCGGCGATTCCGTCGATTCCGAATCCGATTGACGCTCTCAAGAAACTCCTGCCATGAGCGGGTCGCTTGCGCGCGCTAGCGATTGAGCAAACCGAAGGCGCCGACGATCCATATCAGCGTGACGATGCCGAAGACGACGCCCGGCAATTCAGACAGAAAGCAATGCTGGCACAAAATAAGTCCCTCCGTTTGCGGATTAACGAAGCCGCAACTATTCGACCTTCACCTTAGAGGCGTTAAAGGGCTTGGAACGAACAGTTCAACGCGGATGAACGACAGGCGAATAATCGGCGAAAGGCAGATTGGATCCGCTGGTCAGCGAATGATTTCGAACCTGCGGAAGCGATGCTTAGCGGCGGGTTAGTTTATCTACTTCGGCTAGTTCTTCGGCGGTTAGTTTCCAGTTGCCGGCTTTTACGTTTTGGGTGACCTGCTCGGGACTGGTGGCGCCGGAGATTACGCTGGAGACTTGCGTCTGCGATGCGAGCCATCCGACGGCGAGCTCGAGTATCGAATGTTCGCGGCTGGTGGCGAACTTCTCGAGCTTTTCGAGCGTCGCGAAGTTTTCGTCGTTGAGCGTCTGCTGCGCCATCCGCTGGATCATCGATAGCCGCGTGCCCTTGGGCGGCTCAGCGCCGCGCTTGTATTTGCCAGTCAGGAATCCGCTGGCCAGCGGAAAGTACGGCAGGATGCCGACGCCGAACTCGCGGCAGGCGGGGACCAACTCGCGCTCGATGCGCCGGTCGAGCAGGTTGTACTGATTTTGCGCGGAGACGTATGAGGCGAATCCGCGAGTGCGCGATATCCAGTGCGCATCGACGGCCTGCCACGCGGCGAAGTTGCTGTGCCCGATGTAGCGGACCTTGCCGGCGCGGACGAGGTCGTTCAGCGCCTCGAGCGTTTCACTTTGCGGCGTGTCGGCGTCCGGCTGGTGAATCTGGTACAGGTCAATGTAGTCAGTGCCGAGCCGTTTAAGACTCGCCTCTGCCGCCGCGATGACGTAGCGGTAAGACCCGCCCTTCAGGTAAGGACCGTCGCCCATCGCCATGCCGAACTTGGTCGCGACGATAATCTCGCGACGGCGATCGCCGAGAGCCTGGCCGAGCAGCTCTTCCGAGCCGCCGCGATTGCCGTAGATGTCGGCCGTGTCGAACAGCGTGATGCCTTCGTCGAGCGCTTTGTGCACCACGACACGAGTCTGTTCCGCGTCGCATCGCATGCCGAAGTTGTTGCATCCGAGGCCGACGGCCGACACCTTGAGTCCCGAATTGCCGAGCTTGCGATATTCCATGATCAATCCTTTTTCTATTCTCCGCGATGCATCAGGCCGCGGCGTCGGGCGCACATAAGGAGGTACTCCTGCGATCTTCCATTGTGCTACGGCAGTGCGCGCAGCCGGTCAAGCGAGCGCGCGCGCGACGAAGATGGCAGAATTCGGCGGATGGCAAAGCTGCACGACATCCTGAAACCACGGCCGCGAATTTTGTTCGTCGGCATCAATCCGAGCATTCGCTCCGAGCAGGTGGGGCATCATTTCGCGAGCCCCGGCAATCCATTCTGGCGGCTGATGTATGCGTCACGGCTGCTGCCGGTGGAACTCACGAGCGACGACGATGCGCGCCTGCTGGAATTCGATTTGGCGCTGACGAGTTTGTGTCCGCGAGCGACGCGTTCAGCGGCTGAGTTGACCAGTGCCGAGATGACCGCGGGGCAGAAGGCGCTGGCGCGGAGGATTCGGCGGGTCCAGCCGCAGGTAGTAGCGTTCGTGGGAGTCAGCATCTACCGCAGATATTTTGGTGTCACGCACGGCGAGGGTGCGGGTGCAAAGGCGGAAGAAATCTTCGGCGCGCGAGTGTTCGTACTGCCGAATCCCAGCGGGCTGAATGCGAGTTATCCGGGGTTCAAGCACAAGTTGATTTGGTTCGAGCGCTTGCGGGAGTTCGCGGGGATCGGAAAAGGCTAAATCACTTCGCTATTCGATTCCGTAGCGGCGGCGTTTGCGCCATAGCGTCGTAACATTGATCCCAAGGGTGTCCGCCGCTTCTTCGAGCGTGGCGCTGGCCGCCAGCACGCGCGCGATGTGCTCACGCTCGACCTCGTCGAGGCTCGCGGCATTGGCAATGCCGGCGAGAGCTTCGGTCGGTTCGTGAGATTCGTGAAACAGCGAATCGGGCAGGTCGTCGGGCGCGATCGTCTCGCCGCGCATCAGGACGGTGCCACGCTCGATCGCGTTGCGCAGCTCGCGCACGTTCCCCGGCCATCGATAGCGCGTGAGGGCCGCGGTCGCGCCGGGCGACAGCGCGAGTCCCGGATGCGAATTGCGCACGGCGGCGACGTTCAGCAGCCATTGGGCGAGCGGCAGAATGTCTTCGCGCCGTTCGCGCAGAGGGGGCACGCGCAGCGTGATGACGTTGAGGCGATAGTAGAGATCCTCGCGAAAGTGATGCGCGGCGACTTCGGATTCAAGGTCGCGGTTTGACGCGGCGATTATTCGCGCGTCGACGTGAATCGTGCGCTCGCCACCGACGCGCTCGAAATTCTGATCCTGCAGAAAGCGCAGAAACTTGGTCTGCAGCGTCGGCGTCAGGTCGGCGATCTCGTCGAGGAAGACGGTGCCGCCGTTAGCCGCCTCGAGCCGCCCCGGCTTGTCCTTGATTGCGCCGGTGAACGCGCCGCGCATATGGCCGAACAACTCGCTCTCGAGTAGCTCTTCAGAGAGCGTGGTGCAATTGACGACGACGAACGGCTTGTTCTGACGGCGGCTCCATCGATGGATTTGCCGGGCGATGACGTTTTTGCCGGTGCCGCTCTCGCCGGTGAGCAGAATGGTCGCGTCGCTGGCGGCGGCCTGGTGCGCAGTTTCGAGCAAGCGCTGCATCGCAGCACTCTTCGAGTCCAGCAGCGGCTCCTCATCGATGGCGCTGCGCAGCATGCGATTTTCGGCCGTCAGCAGCCCGACGTGCAAAGCACGATCGACGGTGTGTTGAATCTGCTCGAGCGAGAACGGCTTGGTGACATAGTCGTAGGCGCCAGACTTCATCGCCTCGACGGCGTTTTCAACGGTCGCGTACGCGGTCATCAGGATTACCAGAGATTCGGGCGCGCGCCGCTTGATCTCGCGCAGCAGTTCGAGGCCGCTCATCTCGGCCATCTTGTAGTCGGTCAGCACGAGATCGAACTGCGTCTCTGCCAGCAGCGCGACCGCCTGCGTGCCGTTCTCGGCGGCGCGCACCTCGTGGCCGAGCGACTCGAAAAACGTGGTGAGGCTGCGGCGGATATTGCGCTCGTCATCGACAATGAGCAACTTGGCCATCAAATCTCCGTGGCGGCGGGAATTTCGACGATGAATCGAGCGCCGTGCGAGTTGGCGCTCTCGACGAAAATCCTGCCACCGTGCGCCTCGACAATTTCCTTGACGATTGAAAGACCGAGACCGGCCGAACCCTTCTCGAAACCCTCAGAACCATACTGCACGAAACGCTCGAAGATATAGTCCTTCATGTCGGCTGGAATGCCGGGGCCCGAGTCGCTCACCTCCAGCCGCGTCGCGTGATCGGTGCCGAGCGCCGAAACCTTGATGGTGCCGCCGGCAGGCGTGTAGCGCAGCGCGTTGCCGAGCAGATTGGAAATGACCCACGAGAGCTTGACCGGGTCGCCGATGATTTCCGGCACCGAGCCGATGTGTTCCTCGATTTCGACGTGTTTCTCGCGCGCCTGGATCACGAAGCGCTTGGTGACGTCGGCCGCGAGGCGCGCAAGATCGAGGCGCTTCTGCTGGACGGCGATCGCGGGAATCTCGCCGCGCGCAAGGTTGAGCAGGTTGTCGGTGAGCTGGCGCATCCGCGAGCATTCTTCGAGGATCACCTGCAACAGCTCGGCGCCCTTGGCATTCGCCTCCGGCGCATTCTCGCGGCTCAGCAGCTCGGCCGACAGCGCGAGCGACGTGAGCGGAGTGCGCAACTCGTGCGACAGCGTCGCGACCAGGTTGGTGCGCGCGCGATCCTGATCGCGGATATAGGTCACGTCCTGCAGAATCAGCAGCGTGCCGAGCGATTTGCCGACGGTGTGATGCAGCGGGACCGGCTTGAGCACGTAGGAATGGTCGCGGCCGCGAACGTGAAGATCGATCTCGGTGCGATGGCCGTCGCTGCCGGCGCGCTGCAGCGTGCGCAGTGCGTCGCGAACGCGCAGGTAGTGAGGATGGTTGCTGCTGAGATCGTCGAAGGGACTGCCGAGCGCGTCCGCCGCATCGACGCCGAGGATGAGCGACGCAATCTCATTGATGTGCGCGACGATTCCGTCCGAATCGATCAGCACGACGCCGTCTTCGAGGCTCTCGATGATCGCCTCGGTCTTGCTCTTTTCGTAAACGAGGCGCTCGACGTTGAGCTTGTCGTAATGCTCGAGCCGCTCGGCCATCAAGTTGAATTCGCGGGCCACTGCTTCGAGCTCGGCCAGCGGCTGCGGACCAAGCCGCACCTGCGTCTTGCGCTGACTGATTCCGCGCAGGCGCTCAGTGAGCTCCGTCAACGGCTGTGACAGCCTCCATCCCAGACCCCACGACACGGCCGCGCCCACCAGCAGCACGAGCGCGAGACCGCCGGCGAATTCATAGGCCAGGTCCTTGCCCAGCTTTACCGAGCGGCTGTCGGCGCGGAACATGGCCGCTTTGTTCATCGCGATCAGATCGTCAAGGCGGCCGTTCAATTCGGCGAACTGGCGATCGTGATAAGTATTTGGCGGCGCAGCGGCGATGTCGGCGAACAGCTGATTGCCGCGACGAGTGATATCGGCCGCCAGTTCGGGCTCGCCGACTTCGGTGAAGTCGTGATTCTCGACGTCAATCCACTGCAGAAAATCGTGCCGTGCGCCGGGCAGCACGTCCTTGGCTTTGCCGTCGTGCTCCGCCACCTGCAGCGTGTTGAGCGCCGCGTGCATGTTCTGCGCGGCCTCGATGCTCACGTAGTTGCGATAGAGCGTCGCGCGGATTGCGCCGCCGAGAGCGTATACCCGCGGCAGCGTGTAGAGTCCCAGCAGGACCACCAACGCCAGCATCAGCAAGGTGCCGTTGCGGATTCGGCGCTGCAGCGAAGGTGCGTTCATCGCGAATCCTCCCGTTCCTCGGTAGCGACGATTTCCACGTCGAGGTCGGTCGCATCCGCAACCAGCCGCGCGACGACGTCGCCCTTGAGCCACCGGCGCCATCGCGGTTGATGGGTGCGGCCGACTATAACCTTGGACACGCCCTTGTCGTGCGCGAAGTCGATCAACGCCTTGACTACGTCGTCGGACTTGAGCCACACGGTTTCGGCGCCGAGGTCGCTGGCGACGTTGATGTTGTCGAGCAGCGCGACGAAATCCTTGGTGCCGATATTTTTCACCGACTCGTTGGGCGTCTCGATGTGGACGGCGAACCATTCGGCGTTGAGCTGGCCCGCGATGCGCGAGGCCTTGCGCAGCAACTGTCCGGTGTCGGCTCCATTGGACGACAGCCCGACCATGATGCGATCGATTACGTTGGTGCGATGACCGCCCTCGCGCTTGATCGACTCGCTGTTGAGCCGCTGGCGGTCGAGGCTGCGCGCGACCTCGCGCAGCGCCAATTCGCGCAGTGAGGCGAGATTGCTCGGCTTGAAAAAATTCTTGAGCGCGTTTTCGATCTGATCGCGCGGATAGATCTTGCCCTCGCGCAGACGTTCGCGCAGCGCTTCGACCGGCACGTCGATGTTGACGATTTGATCGGCGCGCGCCAGGAACGCGTCAGGCACCGTCTCGCGCACGTCGATGCTGGTGACGCGCCTCATCAGCGCGTTGAGGCTTTCGACGTGCTGGATGTTAAGAGCGGTAATCACGTTGATGCCGGTGGCGACGATCTCTTCGACGTCCTGGTAGCGCTTGGGGTGGTGCGAGCCGGGCACGTTGGTATGCGCGAGCTCGTCGACGATCACCACGTCGGGCTTGCGCGCGATGATCGCGTCGACGTCCATTTCTTCGAGTTCTACTTCGCGGTAATTGATCTTGCGGCGCGGAACGACCTCGAGATCGCCGACCCGCTCCTCGGTTTCGCGCCGGTGATGCGTCTCGACGAAACCCAGCACGACATCCACTCCCCGATCGCGGAGCTGATGCGCCTCCTCGAGCATCCTGTATGTCTTGCCTACGCCCGCGGCGGCGCCGATATAGACTTTGAGCCGTCCGCGTTGAGTCTGGGGCACCAGGTCGAGAAAAGCTTCGGGCTCGAGTCGTTTGTCATCGCTCATTCAAGTCCCGGGGCTTCCGCCATGACTTCCCGCGGCGCGCGCGCTGTGAGTTCCCGCGGCGCGATCGAGGGCCAGGTTCAATAGCAGGACGTTCACCCCTGGTTCTCCGAAAATTCCCGCCGATCGAGGCCGCGTGTTGTTGGCAATCAACTGCCGCACCTGATCTTCGCTCAGACCGCGGGCGTGGGCAACCCGTGCAACCTGAAGGTCGGCGGCCGCCGGGCTGATCTCGGGATCGAGTCCGCTGCCGGAAGCGGTGACCAGATCGATTGGAACCTGGCTCGGATCGATTCCGGGATTGCTCTCGACCAGGTTCTTCAGCCGCAACTTGACCGCGTCGATCAGGGCCTTGTTGGTCGGTCCGAGATTCGATCCGCCCGAGTTGGAGGCGTCGTAACCCTTATCGCCGGCTGCGGACGGCCGGCTCTGAAAATACTTCGGCGACGAAAAGTTCTGGCCGATGAGGCTCGAGCCGACCACCTTGTTGCTCGCGACGATAATGCTGCCGCCCGCCTGCCTCGGGAAAATCGTCTGCGCGATTCCGAACACTGCCAGCGGATAGATGATGCCGGTCAGCACGGTGAGGACTGCGGTCGCGACGAATGCGGTTATGAATGTGCGCATGGAATTGACCTCAGGCGAGATGCAGCGCGGCGACCATGATGTCGATGGCCTTGATGCCGATGAATGGAATGATCACGCCGCCGAAGCCGTAGATGAAAAGATTGCGGGTAAGAATCGCGGCCGCGCCGACCGGACGATACTGCACGCCGCGCAACGCCAGCGGAATCAGCGCGATGATGATCAGTGCGTTGAAGATGACGGCCGATAGAATCGCGCTCTGCGGCGTCGCCAGATGCATCACATTGAGCCGCTGGAGTTCCGGATACTCGACGATGAACAGCGCCGGGATGATTGCGAAGTACTTGGCGACGTCGTTGGCGATCGAAAACGTAGTCAACGCGCCGCGCGTCATCAGTAACTGTTTGCCGATCTCGACCACCTCCATCACCTTGGTCGGATTCGAGTCGAGATCGATCATGTTGCCGGCCTCGCGCGCGGCCTGCGTGCCCGCGTTCATCGCGATTCCGACGTCGGCCTGCGCCAGCGCTGGCGCGTCGTTGGTGCCGTCGCCAATCATGGCGACCAGCTTGCCCTGGTTCTGTTCCTCGCGAATCAGCCGCAGCTTGGTTTCAGGCGTCGCCTCGGCCAGGAAGTCGTCGACGCCCGACTCCTTGGCGATCGCCGCCGCGGTGAGCGGGTTGTCGCCGGTAATCATGACGGTGCGCAAACCCATGGCGCGCAGGCGCTCGAAGCGTTCGCGGATTCCTTCCTTGACGACGTCTTTCAGATAGATCACGCCGAGCGCCTTCGACTCGTCGGCGACCACCAGCGGAGTCCCGCCGCTGCGCGCGATGCGCTCGACGATCGCCTTCAAGTCGGTCGGCCGCGTGCCGTTATTTTCCTGCACGAAGTGCATGACCTGCTCGGCTGCGCCCTTGCGGATCCGACGCCCGCCAATGTCAACGCCGCTCATGCGGGTCTGCGCGGAAAACGGGATGAAGGTCGCGCCGTCCTCGCCCAGTTCACGCCCGCGCAGATTGTATTCGCGCTTGGCCAGCACGACGATCGAGCGTCCTTCCGGGGTCTCGTCGGCGAGCGACGAGAGTTGCGCCGCCTCGGCCAGTTCGGCCGCGTCGACGCCTTCCACCGGGATGAACTCGGCCGCCATCCGGTTGCCGAGCGTGATAGTGCCGGTCTTGTCGAGCAGCAACGTATCGACGTCGCCGGCCGCTTCAACCGAGCGGCCCGACATCGCGAGCACGTTGTGTTGTACGAGGCGGTCCATCCCGGCGATTCCGATGGCGGACAGCAGTCCGCCGATGGTCGTCGGAATCAGGCATACAAGCAGCGCCACCAGCACCGGCAGCGCGAGCCTGGTGCCGCCGTACAGCCCGAAGGGGTACAGCGTCACGACTACGAGCAGAAAAACGATCGTCAGTCCGGACAGCAGGATGCTCAGCGCAATTTCGTTGGGCGTCTTTTGACGCTGCGCGCCTTCGACCAATGCGATCATGCGATCGAGGAAGGTCTCGCCCGGGTTGGCGGTGATCTTCACCTTGATCCAGTCGGAAATGACGGTGGTGCCGCCGGTGACGCCGCTGCGATCGCCGCCGCTTTCGCGAATGACCGGTGCGGATTCGCCGGTGATAGCGGCCTCGTTGACGGCGGCGATGCCCTCGATGACTTCGCCGTCGCCGGGAATCACGTCGCCGGCGGCGACCATCACGACGTCGTCGCGCCGGAGCTGCGCCGCCGGGACCAGCTTGGTCTCGCCGCCCGGCATGATCAATTTGGCCTGGGTTTCGGTGCGCGTTTTGCGCAGGTTATCTGCCTGCGCCTTGCCGCGTCCTTCCGCCATCGCCTCGGCGAAGTTTGCGAACAGCACGGTGAACCACAGCCACAGTGCGATTTGAAATTCGAATCCGGCCAGCGCCATCTTATGAGCAAGCAGGTCGCGGAACAGCGTGAACATCACCAACACGCTGGTGACCTCGACCACGAACATCACGGGATTCTTGATCATCAGGCGCGGATCGAGCTTGACGAACGAATCGATCGACGCGCGCGAGACGATTTCGCGATTCCAAAGTGCGGGAGCCTTGCGATCACTCATGTTGCAACACCAGACCTAGAAGAGTTTCCCGGACATCATCAGCAGTTGCTCGACGATCGGCCCGAGTGCGACGGCGCAGAAGAAGGTCAGCGCGCCGACGATTATGATTACGCCAATCAGCAACGCCACGAACGGGATGCCGTCCGTCGGGAAAGTCCCCGCACTGGCGGCCGTAGTTTTCTTGCCCGCGACCGAGCCCGCAATCGCGAGCGCGGGAATTGCCATCATGAACCTGCCGAGCAGCATCACGATTGCGAGCGTCACATTGTAGAAAGGAGTGTTCGCGTTAAGGCCGCCGAAAGCCGAGCCGTTATTCGCGCCCGCTTCAGTGTAGGCGTACAAAATTTGCGAGAAACCGTGCGGCCCCGGATTGGACATGCTCGACAGCCCCGCCGGCAGCACCGTCGCGAGCGCGGTCGGGATCAAAATGACGGTGGGGAAGATCAGCACGTAGAGCATCGCGAGCTTCATTTCGCGCGCTTCAATCTTTTTGCCGAGATATTCCGGCGTGCGCCCCACCATCAGGCCCGCGATAAAGACCGCCAGCACCGCCATCACGATGATTCCGTAGAGGCCCGATCCGACGCCGCCGAAGATCACCTCGCCCAGCTGCATGTTCACCATCGGCACCAGCCCACCGAGCGGCGTGTAGCTGTCGTGCATCGAGTTGACGGCGCCGCACGAGGTGTCGGTGGTGACTGTCGCCCACAGCGCCGACTCGACGATACCGTTGCGGACTTCCTTGCCCTCCATGTTGCCGCCGCTCTGCGTTGCGGTGGCATGCTCGTCGATTCCCATCGCGCGGAATTGCGGATTGCCGTGTTGCTCAGCCCAGACCGTCGGCGCCGCTCCGGCCAGGAACAGAATCGCCATCACGGCGAACAGCGCCCATCCCTGTTTGCGATCGCCGACCATCTTGCCGAAGGTGTGAGTCAGGCCCGCGCCGATCGAGAAAATCGCGAGGAGCTCGAGCAGGTTGGTCAGCGGCGTCGGATTCTCGTACGGATGCGCCGAGTTGGCGTTCATGAAGCCGCCGCCGTTGGTGCCGAGCTCCTTGATAATTTCCTGCGACGCGATTGGTCCTTCGGCGATCGATTGGGTGGCGCCCTCGAGCGTCGTCGCATTGACGTACGGACTGAAGTTGTCCGGCACCCCCTGCCACACGAGCACCAGCGCGAAGATCAGCGAGATTGGCATCAGCACCCACAGCGTCGTGCGCGTGAGATCGACCCAGAAGTTGCCGATCGTCGTCGCGCTGCGGCGCGCAAACCCGCGAATCACCGCCGCCGCCATCGCGATTCCCGCCGCCGCCGACAGAAAATTGTGCGACGTCAGCCCGACCATCTGCGTCAGGTAACTCAGTGTCTGCTCGCCCGAGTACGCCTGCCAGTTGGTGTTGGTGGTGAAGCTGGCTGCGGTGTTGAAGGCCAGCCCCGGCGGCACGCCCGCGAGTCCCTGCGGATTCAGCGGCAGGTAGTACTGCAGCCGCTGCAGCCCGTACAGGAAGATCATCGAGATCAAGCTGAATGCGAGCATCGAAATCGCGTATGCCGCCCAGCCCATCTCGACCTCGGGGTTCATCCCGCAAAGCTTGTAAATCAAGCTCTCGATCGGCGTCAGCACCCGGTCGAGAAAAGTGTGCTCACGCGAAAACACCTTCGCCATGTACAGGCCGAGCGGCACGCTGATCGCCGTCACCAGAATGAAGTACACAGCGATCTGAATGATCGAATTGGATAGCATCTAAGTATGTACCGGCTAGTAAGCTTAGAAACGTTCTGGGCGCAGCAATGCGTAGATCAAATACACCGCGAGTAAGAGAGCGCAGACTCCTCCGAGCACAGTTTCAACCGGACTCATAGGTCGTCACACCCCCAAACGTAGGAAATTGCGATCGCGAAGAAGGCAACGCTAGCGAGTATTGAAATCAGGTCCCACATACTAACTCCTCGCTACCAAGTCTTAGTGACCTAGTTGATTCGGATGCGGCTCCGGACGAGCTGGATTCTCGACGTGCGCAGGACGGTGGCCGTTCGATCCATTTCCATTGCCGTTGCCGTTTCCATGGGCGTGCAGGCGAACGTGCGCCTCCGTCACTACGCGCATGGCAGGGCACGGGCCCGCCGCGAAGGTCTCGGCGCGCGCGACAACTTCCTCACGGGTGAGCGGCTCGCCGTCCTCGGCGATTGGCCTCAACGCACCGCGGCGGCCGTCGTTCACCACGAACGACCACTTACATCGCGCGCAGTGATAAAGATATCGCTGTGGCTTGAAGAGACCGGGCAGTTTGTCGAGCACTTTTACTGAGAACAGATGTGGAAATCTCGTTTCGATGTGCTGTTTCATAGGGATGCCGCGCCTCCGTCGGAACTCTTCCGACGCTACTAACAGCACCGCGCGTGCCAATGCAGAAAAGCCCGATTCCACAGGGCTTTTTGCATCTTTCGATTCTGCGCATTTCAATATGCATCGTGCTATTCAATGCAAACTTCATCGAAATGCAATCCACCAACCGCGAATCGCAGACCCTCTGAGCCCTTCAGCCGAGGATCCTCGACGGCTCGAGCTACTCCTGCTTGACCAGCAGGCCGCGCGAGCGCGCCTTCTCATAGATCCAGGTGAAGAATCCGATCGCAATCGCGAAGTACACTACGTTCAGCCCGGCGCCCCACCAGAAATGCAGCGGCGAGAATCCTTTACCGGCCAGAACCTGGCGCATGCCCTCGAACGAATGCGCCGTCGGCAGCATCCACGCGATGTCCTGCAGCCACTTCGGCAACGACGACATCGGATACATCACGCACGACACCGGCATCAGCAGACCCGCGAAGCTCCATGCGAGCGCCTGGATTTTCGTCGAGTAGCGAAAGATCATTCCCGTGATGGCGATTCCCAAGGCGAGCGCGAACAACATCAGGTTCGCGATGTACGGGAGGAACTGCGGCAGCCACGGAAAGATGTCGAACGAGTATGCTGCCCAGCCGATCGCCGCCGCCGCCAACAATCCGACCATCACCTTCAGCACGCACACCGTGATGAGTCCGGCCATGTACTCCGACAGCGTCAAGGGCGTCGAGAACAGGTTGACGAGGTTGCGGCACCATAGTTCGTCGATGAAGCCGATCGCCATGTCGCGCTGAAAGCTGTAGAAGGTTCCCCACAGAATTATCGCGCCGAGCAGGCAGCTGATCAGGTTCGGCTGCAGGTGATTGCTGTGCGCCAGGTAAACAGTGAAGAAGCCCCA
>Ga0209447_10000093_pt1 | contig 21954 bp, 14 predicted proteins | sample BogFormECP04_OM3_FD_188243 | JGI IMG/M metagenome (GOLD analysis project Ga0209447, IMG submission 188243) | Bog forest soil microbial communities from Calvert Island, British Columbia, Canada - ECP04_OM3 (SPAdes) (version 2) | ecosystem: Environmental > Aquatic > Freshwater > Wetlands > Bog ... | reverse complement strand
CGCCGGTCTTGGCGTCGGTCAGCACATAGCCTTGACTGGTGAGCGTGGAGCGCAACACGCGACGAATCTGCGGCTCGTCGTCCACCACGAGAATGTTCGCGGCATTCATCGCAAGGTTACCGTGCTGCCTCTGCGGCGCGCGCCGCCGGAAGACTGAACGAAAACACCGAGCCGCTGCCCAGTTGACTGGTGACCGCGATGCTGCCGCGATGCGCGGAGATGATCGCTTTCGCTATCGGCAATCCCATGCCCGTGCCGCGCACTTGGTAGCGCTGGTCCTTGCCGCGATAAAATTTGTCGAAGATCATGCCCTGCTCGAAGTCGTCAATGCCAGGGCCGCGATCGGCAACACTGGTAGTGACCAAATCTCCCGATTGTTCGGCGGAGATGGTGATGGGCTGGCCTTTGGGCGAATAAAGATTGGCGTTGTCGACTAGCTTCATTAACACATCGCGGGCGCGATCGAAGTCCGCGACGACTGGCGCGATATCCGGGCTTACCCGGACCTCGACGGGACGGCCGGACAAGGAGGTCTTCATTTCGGCAAGCGCGGAGTCGACGATTTCGGAAATAGGATGCGGCTCGAGATGCAATTCCACCTCGCCAGCTTCAAGCCGCGCCATCTCCGCGGCTTGCTCGACAAGATGATTCAGGCGATCGCATTCTTCGTTGATGATGGTCAGCAGTTCCCTGCTGTGTTGCGGATCGAGGCTGCGCAGATCCGCGGAAGAAAGCAGGCTGGTGACTGCGGCTTTCATGGAGGTCAGCGGAGTGCGAAAATCGTGGGTGATGGAATCGAGCAGCGCGGATTTCAGGCGTTCGCCCTGGCGCTCGGCTTCGGTCTGGCCGAGCTGCTCAACGGCGCGGGCGCGCTCGATGGCGATGGCTACCAGGCTGCTGACGGCCTCCAGCGTTTGCCGCGAGAGCTGCGCGCCGGAAATTCCCAGGCTGGCGATGGGGCGGACGCCGAGGCGTACCGGTATGAAGTAGAGCGAAAGCTGCGGCTGAATCGACGGTTCGTCGCGCACGAACGCGGTCTTCATGCCTTCCTCGTCCAGGTGCGACGCGCCAAAGCCGGAGCGGTAAAACTTGTCCTTGAGGGGCAGGAAAAGTTCGGCGGCGCCAGCTTCAAAGCTCTCCACGATGTAATCCGGGATGGCGTTCATGAGTTGCAAGACGTTACCTTCGCCGAGCAATTTCTGGCTGAATTTATAGAGGCGCTCGATTTCGCGGCGACGGTTGATGGCCTCATCGGCTTCCCTGCGGATACGCGCGGAGAGCTGGCTACCCAGCGTGGAAACAAAAAGAAATGCGGCCAAGGCCACCCAGTTTTGCGGATCCGCGATGGTGAAGGTGTGGACCGGCGGGAGAAAATAATAATTAAACGCGAGCACCGCGAGGAGGGACATGACTACCGATACGGCCATTCCCCACACCGCGGAAACTGCTAGAATTGCCAAAAGCAACGACAGCGCAACGGTGGTCTGATTTACCCGTACGACGTGGGTGCAAACCGCGGTGATGCACGCTACGAGCAGGAAAGCCGTAGCCAATCCGACGATTCGTCCGGCAAGAAACCGCTGCATATCGTTTATTGTATCGCATGCGGGCTCTGGCGAAGCGCCGCAAAGCACGCAAACGCACTGGAAAGAAGAGCGCACGTTGGCGAAGAAACCTGAGGACTGGCTGGCGGTGGCCTCGCCACCGCAAAAAGCACGCGGAATATTCAAGTTGTTTCTGGGGTACGCTCCGGGTGTTGGCAAGACCCACAGCATGCTCAGCGAAGCCATCCGCCGGAAAAGCCGCGGCGAAGATGTGGTGATCGGTGTAGTTGAGACACACGGCCGCAAGGGCATCGAGGAACTCGTAAAGCAAATCCCCAGCGTGCCGCGAAGGCAAATGGAGTACAAGGGCACGCTTTTTGAAGAAATGGACGTCGATGCAATCCTCGCGCGGCATCCCCAGGTGGTGCTGGTAGACGAACTCGCGCACACCAATATTCCGGGCAGCAAGCGCCGCAAGCGCTACGAGGACGTGCAGGAACTGCTGGCCGCGAATATCGACGTGGTCTCCACGCTAAATATTCAGCACATCGAGAGCATCGCGCCCATCGTGCGCTCCATTACCGGCATTTCGGTGCGCGAAACGGTTCCGGACTGGGTGCCGCTTACCGCCGCGGAAACCGTAATGGTCGATCTGACGCCGGAAGCGCTGCACGCGCGCATGAAGCGCGGCGACGTTTACAGCACGGACAAAGTCGAGCGCTCGCTGACGAATTTCTTCCGCCGCGGAAATTTAATCGCGCTGCGCGAACTGGCGTTACGCCAGGTTGCCGAGCAAGTGGATCGCAGCCTCGAAACGTACATGGAGGATAAGGAAATACGTAAGACGTGGGCGGTGCGCGAGCGCATGGCGGTGTGCATCTCCGCAAACCCCTCCGGACAATATTTGATTGCGCGGTCTGCGCGCATGGCCCGGCGCATGGACGCTGAACTTTACGTCGTGCATGTGGAGCGAGAATTCGGAGCCCGGGAATTGAATCAGAACGCGCTGATGGCCAATTTCCGGTTTGCGGAGAGCCTCGGCGCAACAGTGGTGCGGCTGAAAGCGCGGAGCGTGGCGGACTCTATTGCCGACTTCGTCTGCAGCAAGCACATTACGCAGGTGATTTTTGGGCGCGCCCCCCTGCACGATTGGCGCAAGTATTTATATTTATCCGTGGTGCATCGCTTCTTGCGTGAATCGCCGGCGGTGGATGTGCATATCGTCACGCACGAACCGGAAGAGTAATTCTACTGTCCGGCGGCCGCAGCCGGCTGCGCGGGCGCCGTCGATTTTTCTTTGATGAGAATCGGCCAGCGCGGAAACGCAAAGCTGCCCGCTACATCGTCAATCACATTAATCTGGCAGGTATAAAAACCGGGATTCAGCGCTTGCAGCGGAATGTCAATCTGGAAGACTACGGCTTTGCGGTCCGGCAAGGTGATCTCGCTCGCCACCAGCGGTTTTGATTCGTACACTTTGCTGCCATTCTGCAAAAACTCGATGCTGGACAAGACCCGCACGGCGCCGTGCGGCGTCTTCACTTGCGGCGCGGGGACATTTGCTTGGCCGTTCTGGCTCTCAGATGAGGCTGGTGTGGCCTGTTCGTGCGCACCCTTTTCCTGCGTCCCTTTGTTCTTTGCCGCGTCGTAAACCTCATACTGCAAATACAAATGCTGGTCGCGTGCAAAAACGTGCGTGATGTTGGGAACCAATTCAAACTGATCTTGTACCAGCAGTTTCGAGACGTTTTTCTTGGCCGTAAAGGGCGCGCGCTGGCTGGCCAGCACCACGGAACTCATCTTGAGCGGCACTTTACGGAGATCCGGAACACGCACATCCGTTTCAAACGTCCCCATACGGCCGTTCTGATTCTCTCTTACCACAAACTTCAAATGGTAGCTGCCGGGCGCCAGAAGAAACGTCGTGTTGTATTGCACATTTTTATTGCGCACTTGCTGGCTGGCATCGACGGCAAGTTTAACGGTGTCACGCATCTGGCCGACCCGCAATTTACCATCGGCGCGAACTTCACCAATGATATCAATGGTGGCGTTGTCGCGATCTTTTTGCTGCACGAAAGGAATCTGCGAGCCCGGGACGACCAGCGAAACCAGCAGCTGGTAGTGAGAATCGTCCTGGCGAAAATAGGCCGCGCCCGCGAAAAGCGCCACATCGGTTCGCGGCAATTCGGCAGCCAGCTCATCGTCGAGCTGCTGCTCGCGATCCGCGCGGTTGGAGTGCACGAAATCGCGGCCCGCGTAGTAGCCAGAACGATATTCGAGCTTTATCTCTTTCAGGTCCGGCCGATTCAGCTGTACGCGCAAGCGGCGAAACCTGCCATCTCTGGCCAGATTGGTGCTGATGAAACCTAAGACATAGTACGCGGAGGTGTCTTTCTGCACCTGTGCGAACACTCCACTGAAGTCGTTGGAATCAAAAAACGCTTTGCCTCCGGTATCGGAAGCCAGCGTCGCCAGCGTGTCTTGCGAGGCGGCGTTGGAGCTGAGATCGTTGATAATCGATTGCCCGGAGTACGCCGAGACCCCGTGCAGGCTGGCGTTCTGCGCTTCGCCGCCGGGAGGCAAGGCCTGCAGCCCTCGTATATCCATGGGGTAGATGGAGACGTTCGCCTTCACGGCGGCGGCGGTGGCGGCACGGAGCGCGGATTGATTGTCGATACCGGATTGCGTGATCCCGTTGCTGAAATAAACGATGGACTTTTTCTGCGCAATTTTCCCCAGCGAGCCCATTAGCGACTGCAACGCCAAGAGTTTGCGGTCCGCGCTGAACGTGTTGTAGTCCGTGTCGTCGGGCGTGAAAGAGCCGCTGGTCTCTGCGGCGCCTTCGGAACTGCCCGTAGCCCCATTGTCAAAACCTTGACCCTGCCCGGAGGAGTAACCATCGAGCACCGCGAGCAATTTCGTTCGATCATCGGTAAAGTCGAGATCGAGGTGCAGATTCGTCGCCAGCGTTACCACGGCGATGAGGTCCGCGGGTTGCATTTTGTTCTGCACGAACTTCTTGGCCGCGTCCGCCGCGCGGTCAATCTCTTCCGGTTGCATATCGCTGAAATCAAAAAAGAGCAGCATCAGCCGGCGGTCGCGGGCCTCCAAGGCAGGTTGATCCTTGGAGCGCAGCAGGGCGCCGGGTCCCGCCGAGCCCGATACGGTGGCCTCGGCCGCACCGGCGGTCTGCAATTCATCCACATTCTCGAAATCGAAAGTGGAAATGCTCTGCGGTTTGTTGTCTTCAAAAACCGTAAAATCTTGTTTCTTCAAATCGCGGACGAGATTCCCTTTTTTGTCACGCGCCACCACGTTCACCAGCACCAAGTCGGTGTTCACGCGAATGGACCCGCCACCCTGCTGTGTGGACGCCGGCTCCGGGCTCGGAGACGCGGCGGGAGATTGCGCCGTAGCCGGCGCCGTTAGCTGTACCAACAGCGCGGTAATCGCCGCCAGCGCCGCAAACGCTTTCGCGGAAAACCGCCGGCCGTTCCTATCGCTCATAAACGCCTTTATCAAAAGCGAAACCTCGCGTACACCGTGACGCGCCGCGTATTCCCCGCGCTGGTGACTTGCCCAAAACTCGGCGAATTCAAGACCGAGCCAATCGACGTGTAATTCACGGTGTTGAATACGTTGCTGGCCGTGAGCCGCAATTCCAGCGCGCGAAATTCCTTGATGGGAAATGTCTTGCTGATGGACATGTCCGCGGTGAACTGCCCCGGCCCTTCAATAATGTTGCGCCCGGCGTCGCCGAACGGCGAGTCCGCCGGATTCACGCAGGTGGGAATGGCGCCGACCGCCACGCTCAACGTCGTTTGCGGCACGCAGAAAGCGTTTACATTGAAAAATTCCGACGCGCTTTGGTTCGGAATGGCGATCGCTTGCCCCGCAACATAGTTCGCGCGCAGCGAGCCGCTCACGCCGCGATCGATGTCCGTGGTGTTGCCCAGCACGTGCGGCGTGAAGGGCAGGCCGGACGCCACCGTGAAATCGCCGCTCCACTGCCAATTGCCCAGAATATGCGCCGCGGCGCCCGTGGACGCCAAGCGGTGATTGTCTCCGAGCGGCAACTGGTAAATCCAATTGCCGGTAAATTTATGGCGCTGATCGAAAGTAGAAAGTCCGCGATCCGCGGAAATGTCAAAAGGATTTTGCGCCACCACCGCGGCGCCTCCGCCGATCGAAGAGGCGTCGTCGATGGATTTGGAATAAACATAGGTGGCGCCGAAGCCGATGCCTTTCGCCAGGCGTTTGCGCACCGAAACGGTGCCCGCATGCAAAATCGAATTCCCTTCCGAGGATTCGTAAAGGAAGGGTTGCAGACCGGAAATTTCGAGTGCGCGCTGGAGGTCCAGATTCGTGCCCTTCGCGCCGTTGTAGCCGATATTGATCACCACGCCGCCCTGCACCTCGCGCTGAATATTCAAGTTCCACACCTGCACGTAGCCCAGGCGGTAATTCGGGTCCACGGCAAAATTGTTGGTGATCGTGTTCGGATTAATCGCCGGAAAACCGTTCGCCAGCGTCAAATCGCCGGGCACAACGCTGGTGTTCGTGGCGGTTTCCGCAAACGGCGGCTGAAACGCAAAGTTCTGGATGATGGTGGAATACTGCGCCAGATTGTAGTTGATGCCATAGCCCGCGCGGACCACGGTCTTGGGGGATATTTTCGCCGGCGGCTTCCAGGCAATACCGATGCGCGGCGCGAAATTATTGCGATCCGGGCGTATCAGCGACGCAGGAAACGCACCGTTAAACGCTCCCGTGCCTCCGGGTAAGACCAAATCCGCCGCGGCAAACGCGGGGCCTACATCCAGATTGGAGATGCGATTGTTGGCTTCGGTAAACGGCCCGTTGTACTCGTAGCGCAGGCCGGCGTTGATGGTTAGATTCGCGCGCACGCGCCAGTCGTCTTGCGCGAACAAATCGTAAGCGTTGGCGCGAAAATTGAAAGCGTCGGTGCCCGAACTCACGGTCTGAATGGTACTCTGCTGCGGCAGGCCCAGCAAAAAGTCCGCGAAGTCCGAGCCCGTGCCGGGATTTGCCTGCTGATCTCCGCCGAGCGCCGTGGCATAGCCGCTAAAAATAAAGCTGCCTTCCGCGTTTCTCGCGGAGCGAAAACTCTGCAGGATGCGGCGGTAGTCCGCGCCCAGGCGCAAATTGTGCACGCCGCGGTGCCACGTCACGGTGTCCGAAAATGTGTACGTCTGGTCCAGCTCGCGCCGCGGCGTCGGGTCGCTCAGTCCGCTCAGCGAACTAAAACTGATGCCGGGCAGTCCCCAATCAAATGGCGCGCTGGAAATTCCGCCGATGCCCGCGTCCCCGGCGACATCAATCACATTGGAATACAGATTCGTGGTGGCCACATGGTTGTGGTTGTAGGTCACGCGGAAAATATTCGCCAGCCGGCCGTTTCCGTAAGTCCAGCCGGCGGTGGCATTCAGGCCTTGCGTATTGGTGCTGCCCGCCAGCGAAGGGAAAGGATTCACCAAATTGGCGTTGGTGCGCGAGTAGTTCAAACCAAAATTAAGATTATTCTGCGGACCGCGCCGCCCGCCGGCCCCACCGCCGCCGCCGCGTCCGCCCCCGCCCAGCCCAAGTCCCGGCCCGCCGCCCGCCACGAAATTGTGAATCAGCCGAATGCTCACCGCGTCCGAATTCGATTCGTCGGAGGTCACGTAATGAAAATTCTGCGACGTCCCCGGCCCATTGGGCTCGGGAATAAAATTAAGCAGCGACGTTGCGGCGCTGCTCAACGGAGTACTTATCTTATTTCCCGGGAACGGATTGCTGCACGTCTGTCCATTCACCACCCGCGTGGTCGTGGGATCGAAGATCTGCCCCGTGAGCACCGGTTGCCCGGTGCATTGATTGATCACCTGCGCGCCGTTCGATCCCACCACCGGCGCTCCCAGCAGCGCGCTAAAATCTCCGCCGCGCTCCGCCAGCGTGGGCACGTTGGAAAACGAATCGTACGGCGTGCTGCCGCGCGTGCCATTCCAGCCAAAAAAGAAAAACGTCTTGTTCCCGCCGTTGAAAATCTTGGGAATATTGAGCGGCCCGCCGACGTTCGCGCCAAATCTTGCCTGGTTGTAATCCGCCTTTTGGCTGGGCCGGCCGAGCAGCGCGTAAGGCGCGGCGTCCAGCGCAGCATTATCGTCGTTGAAGTACACAAACCCGTGCGGCTGATTCACGTTGAAACCTTGCGGCAGCCGACCCAGCGAAAAAATGCCCCCGCCGCCAGCGCCGCCAAATCCTCCTCCACCGGGCCCGCCACCGCCAAGCAAACCGCTTTGCTGCGCGCGCTCGCGGAATTCCTGAATGCGCTGCTGCAATTCATCTTCGTTGCCGGAGCCAAAATCCTGCGTGCGGCCCTGTGCGCCGCTGATGCTCACGGATTCCGTTGGCGCGTCCGCACCCGCGCCATTCAAAGGTAACGAAGCAATATCGCCCGAAGTCGCCGCAGCGCCGCCGCCCGCAATGGCCCCGCCAGAGAGCGCCGAAAGCGTGCTGTCCAGCGCCAGGCTCTGAAATCCGCGCCCCGCGGCGGTCAACGCCGCGTTCGCGCTATTGGCTTGCTGCTCTTGCCGCGAAGCCAACAGCAGCTCCGCGTCCACTTTTCCAGAAATGCTCTGCGGATTGAGCACCACTTCCTGCGTCGCGCTGGCGAAACCCATAAATTCCACGCGCACCACGTATCGTCCGCGCGGCAGCGCCGCCAAGAGAAATGTTCCGTCGCTCGCGGTTACCGCAGAAAACTTCTTGCCGGTCAAAGTATTCGTGGCCGTCACGGTAACGCCGGGCAACGGCGTCTTCGCGGAATGCACGCTGCCGGTGATCTCGTACGCGGCTTTAGGCGGATTTGCGGTCGCGGTTTGCTCGGCGGGCGTTTCGCCGGCTTTCGTTTCGGTCGAAGATTTGTTTTCCGCGCCCGGTGGAGAATTTTGCGGGACTTCCGCAGGGGAAGGCGCGGCGGAAGGCGCCGCGGGAGGAGCAACAGGGGTCGCGCCCGGAGCCGGCGCGTCCTGCGCGCGCACCGGCCAGCAAACGCAAGCCGCCGCCAGCATCACAATTCCTGCGGCGGCCGCGAGTTTCAATTCGGCTGCTCCGTGGGCTTGCTTGGCGCGCTGCCCGGCTGCGTGGCCTTGCCCGCCGCGGGTGACGTGACGCCCAACTCCTGCATGCGCTTCCACTGCTCGGCGCCGATTACCACCAGCGTCTTCGGAACAAACTGGCTGTCCTGCAATCCGCCGCGCACAAACACATGATCGCCCACCTGCAAATCCGCCATCGTCACGCTGTCGCGGCCCTTCCGCAACGAAGTGTCTTCGTTCAAATCAAAGGTCTGTTTCACGTTGTCCGTGCGCATCACCGTAATGCTCGGTGGGTCCAAGGCTTTCACTTCGCCCACCACGAAATCCTTCCCCAGCGTACCCACGGGATTTTGCCGGTTCGGTCCATTCGGGCCGTTGCCGCTGCGCCCGGCAATCAATTGCGCGGTGAGCGAGAAATCGGGATTTTCCTCGCCGCGCACCAGCACGCCGTCGCCAACCTTAAAATCTTTCAGCTTGGCGGGCTCGCGATCCTTGCGAAATTCCGTCTTGGCGGTGATGTTCACTTTCTGCTCGGAGCCGTCCGGCCGGGTGATTTTTATCGCCCCATCCTGAATCGCCGCGATGCGGCCGAGCACTGGGCGCGGTCCATCGTCATCTGGATTCTGGCGATGGCGCCGTCCGCCTTCGGGAGGGCCGCTTTCTGTCGGTGGAGTAGCCGGCGTCGCGTCCGGGGCGGTTGCAGGCGCCGGTGCGGGTGCCTGGGCCCTAGCCAAAAACGGAAAAGATAACGCCCCCAGCAAGCAGCATGCGCCGAGAAGGCCGATTCGTCGTCCAAGAGTTTCGAAGGTTCGCGAGAGTCTGATAAATTTGTCCATGCGGCTCACCCATTACGCTCGTCTGTCCGGCAGGGCGCGCCGATCTATTATGAACCCTTTAACTATCGTCACCGAAGCGCGTGGCCCCCGCGGTGAGAAGATGTCCCGCTGCTATCTATTACTTAAAGACGCTGAATCCCCGCTTTAAGTTTCCCGGCGCTACGTGCGCGCAGCGAGCAAAAGCAGTCCACTATAGTAATTCCTGAAAGGTGCAGCTTAAGTTCCCGCCTCGGAATTCCGCGCCAATGGCTAATAACTATTTCTTATTTAATTGCACAAAAGTATTAATTGGACTGATTGACGCCGCGACCGCATGCTGTTACTTTGTTGGCGAGTCGTTATGTCACGCATCGCCACCATTCACGCAGGGCGTCACGCAAGGCGCCTTACGGCTGTGTCCGCGGGCCAGCCGATTGTGCGAATCCGGCCCACGATCGTGTGGGGAGCAACAGGATGATGGCGGCCTAGCCAGACCAGCAGCGCAGCGTTTCAGGGCCATCATCCACCACCGGATGATGGCTTTTCTTCTTTCAGGAGCGTTCGATCGTGACGGAATCGAAATTAAAGCCGCGCAGCCACACCATAACCGACGGCCCAAGCCGCGCCGGAGCCCGCGCCATGCTCCGCGCCTCCGGTTTAAAGGACGGCGATTTCGCCAAGCCGCTTATCGGCGTGGCCAACACCTGGATCGAGATCGGGCCATGCAACTTTCACTTGCGCGAGCTTGCGGTGCACGTCAAAGAAGGCATTCGCGCCGCCGGCGGCACGCCGCTCGAATTCAACACCGTCTCCATTTCCGACGGCATCACCATGGGCACCGAGGGCATGAAAGCCTCGCTCATCAGCCGCGAAGTGATCGCCGATTCCATCGAACTGGTAACGCGTGGAAATCTTTTCGACGCCATCATCGTTCTGGTGGGCTGCGACAAAACCATCCCCGCGGGCATCATGGCCCTGGCGAGACTAAACATCCCCGGCCTGATTTTGTACGGCGGCTCCATCGCCCCCGGCCAATTTGAAGGCCACACGGTCACGATTCAAGACGTCTACGAAGGCATCGGCAAACATTCCGCGGGCAAGATGAGCGACGCGCAGCTCCACAGTCTCGAAATCGCCGCCTGCCCCGGCGTCGGCGCCTGCGGCGGCCAATACACCGCCAACACCATGGCCATGGTCTCGGAATTTCTCGGCATCGCCCCCATGGGTCTCTCCAGCGTGCCCGCCACGGACTCCGGCAAAGCGGCCGCGGGAAAGCGTGCCGGTGAGATGGTACTGGAACTTCTGCGCAAAGACGTGACCCCCGCAAAAATCCTCACCAAAACCGCCATCGAAAATGCCATCACTGCGGTAGCCGCCACCGGAGGTTCCACCAACTCCGTTCTGCATTTACTCGCCATCGCTAACGAAGCCAAGCTTTCGCTGAACATCGACGATTTCGATCGCATCAGCAGCCGCACGCCGATTCTTGCGGACCTGAAACCGGGAGGCCGATTTGTCGCTACAGAACTATACGCAGCAGGCGGTACTGCGCTGGTCGCGAAGCGCCTGGTGGAAGCAGGACTGCTCCGCGGCGAAGCCCTCACGGTCTCTGGACGGACCCTTGGCGAAGAAGCCAGCGCCGCAAAAGAAACGCCGGGCCAGGAAGTTGTCCGCAAACTAAACGCGCCGCTGAAGCCCACGGGCGGCTTGGTGATTCTGAAGGGCAATCTTGCACCGGAAGGTTGTGTTCTTAAGGTTGCGGGACACGATTTCAAGACGTTTAGCGGGCCCGCGCGAGTGTTTGATTCGGAGGAAGCGGCCTTCGCGGCGGTCGATAGTAATCAGATCAAACCAGGCGACGTGCTGGTGATTCGCTACGAAGGTCCGAAGGGCGGTCCGGGAATGCGCGAGATGCTCGCCGTTACCGCCGCTCTGGTGGGCGCCGGATTGGGAGAATCCGTAGCGCTCCTCACGGATGGCCGCTTTTCAGGCGCCACGCACGGCCTCATGGCCGGACACGTGGCCCCTGAAGCCGCCAACGGCGGCCCCATCGCCGCCATCAACGATGGCGACATCATCGAGTTCGATATTCCCGCGCGTAAGTTAAACGTCCGACTCACCGACGCTGAAATTCAGCAGCGCCTCGCGGGGTGGAAGCCGCCCGCGCCGCGCTTCACGAGCGGGGTGTTTGCCAAATACGCGCTGCTGGTTTCTTCTTCGTCGCTGGGGGCGATCACCGCGGTGCCTGCATCGTTTTCGCGCGCTGGCCAAAGCGCCAGCGCTTCGGGATTAGGAAGGACGCTATGAAGTTGACGGGTGCGGAAATACTTTGTGAGTCGCTGACCAAGCTCGGCGTGCGCGACCTGTTTGGTTACCCCGGTGGCGCGATTCTGCCGGTGTACGACGCGCTGGGCAAATCCAAGCTCCATCACGTGCTGGTGCGCCACGAACAGGGCGCAACCCACATGGCCGACGGCTACGCGCGCGCCAGCGGCGAGGTGGGTGTCGCCATGGCTACGTCCGGTCCCGGCGCCACCAACATGGTCACCGGCATTGCTACGGCGATGCTCGATTCCTCTCCCGTGGTGTGCATTACCGGGCAGGTTTCCAGCAAATTGCTCGGCTCCGACGCGTTTCAGGAAATCGACATCACCGGCATCACCATGCCGATCACCAAGCACAACGTCATTGTCTCGCGTGCGGAGGATATTGCGCGCAGCGTGCGCGAAGCGTTTCTGATCGCCAATAGCGGGCGTCCCGGGCCGGTGTTGGTCGATGTCACCAAAGATGCACAACAGGCTTCCGCGGAATTCGATTGGGATGCCGCTGCACCGAAATTACCGGTGAAGCGCAAGCAAAAGAGCTACGATCAAGCGGAATTCGATCGCGCCGTCGAGCTTCTAAATACGTCGAAACGCCCGCTGATTCTCGCCGGGCACGGCATCATGCAAAGCGGCGCCACGAAAACGTTTGCCGAATTCGTAAACGCCGCCAACATTCCCGTAGCCATGACGTTGCTTGGCATCGGCTGCTTCCCTGCCAACGAAAAACTAAATCTCGGCATGATGGGCATGCATGGCGAAGCGTGGGTCAATCACGCCATTCAGGAAGCGGATTTGCTGATTGCCGTGGGCATGCGCTTCGATGACCGCGTGACCGGAGATTTGCGCACCTACGCCAAGACCGCGCGCAAGATTCACATTGAAATAGACCGCTCGGAAATTAACAAAAACGTTCCAGTGGATGCCGCGCTTGTTGGCGACGCTCGCGAAATGCTGGAACTGCTATTGCCGCACATCGCTACGCGGGAGCATGGCGACTGGCTGGCGCGCATCGCCGAAATGAAAGGCGATTCGGCCGTCCGCGACATTCAAAGCCTGCCGGACAATGGTCATCTGTACGCCGCGCATGTCATCAACGACATTTGGAAAGAAACCAAAGGCGAAGCGATCGTGGTTACCGACGTCGGCCAGCATCAAATGTGGGAAGCGCAGTATTACCACCACAATACGCCGCGCAGCCTGATCACCAGCGGCGGCCTTGGCACCATGGGCTTTGCCTTGCCCGCAGCCATTGGAGCAAAATTCGCGAAACCGGATTCTGAAGTTTGGGTGGTCGTAGGCGATGGCGGCTTCCAGATGACCATGTGCGAGCTAGCCACCATCGTGCAAGAAAAAATAAATATCAAGATTGCGATCGTAAACAACGGCTTTCTGGGCATGGTCCGCCAGTGGCAAGAATTCTTCTACGACAAGCGCTATGTAGCGACGCCAATGATCGCCCCAGATTTCGCGGCGTTAGCAAACGCATTCGGCATCCGCGGCGAACGGGTAAGCAACCGCACCGACAGCATCAACACTATCCGCAGCGCGAGAGAGTACAAAGAGTCGGTGTTAATCGACTTCCGCGTGGAACAAGAAGACTCGGTCTACCCAATGGTTCCCGCAGGCAAGGGTCTACACGAAATGATTCGCCGGCCCAATAACCCGCTAGTCGAAACCGCAACGGAACCGTAGGTGTTGGTAGCACAGACTTCAGTCTGTGCGCCTTTGTAGCGGCGGGTCTTCAGACCCGTGCATTTCCGAGCGCTTACGCAGATTTCTGTAGCGGCCGGGCTTTAGTCCCGGCGCTTTTGGGCCACGCAAAATTTTATCGAGGTCACCATGCAAACACTCGTAGCCTACGTAGAAAACAAACCCGGCGTCCTAAACCGCGTCTCGTCCCTCGCCCGCCGCCTGGCCATCAACATTGACTCGCTGACCGTCGGCCCCACAGACAACGACCAAATCGCGCGCATGACCATCGTGGCGCACACCGACACCAAAGGCGGCCATCGCCTGGAAGCCAGCCTGGAAAAATTGGTGGACGTCCTCCTGGCCGAGAACGTCAGCGAACGCAGCTTGCTGGAACGCGACCTGGCGCTCATCAAGGTGAAGGCCGATCAGCAAAACCGCCCTCACCTGATGGAATTGATCAAAGTGTTCCGCGGCCGCGTCGTGGACGTAGCCCCCGAATCGCTAATCATTGAAGTCAGCGGCACGGTGGACAAGATCGACGGCCTGATCGAAGTCCTGCGCCCCTTCGGCGTCCTGGAAATGGCGCGCAGCGGCCGCATCAGCATGACGCGCGGGGGAGATCTACTCCAGCCTCCCGCACAAAACGCCGCGTGAGCCCTTGTAGCGGCGGCCTTCTTAGGCGGTCGCCTTTGGCTTGGACTTGTTTTTGACTCTGTAGCGGCCGGGCTTTAGTCCCGGCGATTTTTTCTAACGTTGGCACCGCCAAAACAAGAAGGCCGGGACTAAAGCCCGGCCGCTACAAAACCTGAGAGGAATTACAAATCACCCATGGCAAATCTCTACTACGAAAACGCCGCGGACATCTCGCTGATCCAAGGCAAAAAAGTAGCCATCATCGGTTACGGCTCCCAAGGCCATGCCCACGCGCTCAACCTGCGCGACAGCGGCGTGGAAGTTCACGTTGGCTTACAGTCCGGCAGCGCCAGCAGAGCCAAAGCGGAAAAAGACGGCTTAATCGTAACCAGCGTCGCCGAAGCCGCGGCATGGGCCGACGTGATCATGATTCTCACGCCGGACACCAAACAGCAAAGGATTTACAAGGAATCCATCGAGCCGCACCTGAAAGCCGGCAAGACGCTGATGTTCGCGCACGGTTTCAACATTCGTTTCGGCACCATCAAGCCGCCCGAATCCGTGGACGTCTCGATGATTGCGCCGAAAGCGCCCGGCCATCGCGTGCGCGAAGTCTTCACCGAGGGCGGAGGCACACCAGCGTTGATCGCCATCGAACAAGACGCCAGCGGCAACGCCAAAGCTCTCGCGCTCTCCTACGCTAAAGGACTCGGCTGCACTCGTGCCGGAGTTCTCGAAACCACATTTACCGAAGAGACCGAAACCGACCTGTTTGGCGAACAAGCCGTGCTCTGCGGCGGCGTCAGCGCATTGATCAAAGCCGGCTTTGAGACGCTCGTCAACGCCGGCTACCAGCCGGAAGTGGCGTACTTCGAGTGCATGCACGAACTGAAATTAATCGTCGACTTGATCTATCGCGGCGGCCTCAGCTACATGCGCTATTCCATCAGCGACACCGCCGAACATGGCGACTACACCGCCGGCCCGCGCCTGGTGACGCAACAGACCAAAGACGAAATGAAAAAACTGCTCGCCGAAATTAAAGACGGAACCTTCGCGCAAAAGTGGATTGAAGAAAACGAAAAAGGCTGCCCGAATTTTCTGGCCACGCGCAAACAGGAACAGACGCTGCTTATTGAACAACTCGGTCCGAAGTTGCGCGCCATGATGCCGTTCTTGCAACCGGTCGTCGCGCCTGGCCTACCCACGCCGGAGAACAAGACCGCCGCGAGCAACAAGTAACCTGCAAAACCGCAAAAAATTCGGCGGCTCGCGCGTCCACGAGGTCAAACGATTTCGCCGGCGAATGAATCGCGGGCCTGCGCGCCGCTGACTTGACTTGACGCACCTTATCGGCAACTCTCTTGCGTCATGACGACAAAGGAATCCGCTACAAAGGTCCCCACCTTGAATGTAAATGAGCGCCTGGAGAAACTAAGCAAGAATCGCCAGGAAATTGTCCGTCCGGTTCTGGAGCATCCTCGAGACTACGTGCTGCTGAGCGTGCGCGCGCTGGCCAGCCGCCTGGGAACTGATCCCGCGACGATCGTGCGTACCGTGCGTGGCCTGGGATTCGCCAGCTACCGCGAGTTCCAGCATCATTTGCACGAAATGTCGCTGGCTTTCGCCACTTCGCTCGACACGCTGCAGAGTGGCGCACGCCATGGTGGATTACCAGGCAAGATAGAGGTCTCGCTCGAGCAGGATGTGAAGAATTTGCAGGGGCTAAAAAATAGTCTCGAACCAAAACGCCTGGCGACTCTGGCGAAACGCGTCTATGAGGCACGCAGCATACTGGTGCTGGCGGGCGACCTTGCGCAATCGCTGGCGCACTATTTCGAGTACCAACTCAGCATTCTGGCACTCCCCATCGTGGCGGCCACTTCGGCGGGGCGCATCGCTCACCTCACGCGCGGGTCGAACAAGCAGGACTTGGTCTTTGCCATTTCGTTCCGGCGCGGGCTGCGGCAAACGGTGGAAGGCGCGCAACTAGCGCGCGGCCGTGGCGCATATTGCGTGGGAATCACGGATACCTATCTTTCGCCGCTGGCGCAGGAATGCCACGAGGTATTTTTGGCGTCCATTGAATCGCCTTCGTTTATTGCGTCGTACACTGCGCCGATTGCGCTGTTCAACGCCATCCTGGTAACTTGCGGAGAGTTTCGGCGTGACCGGACACTTTCCGTGGCGCGCGAGATTACCGAAGAGCAGCGTGCAGGTTCACGATGGTACGGGGATTGAGTTTGGGGATTGAGTTTGGGGATTGAATTTGGGGATCGAGTACGGAGATGGATGTTTTGTTTTTTGCGACCGTGAATGTTTTCCTAGTCTTGCGCGCCTGGGTCGCTGGCCAAATCGTCAAAGTCCACGTCGCCGGGAGCGCACTCGCGAATAATTTCGATGCGGGCTACGGTGTTGTCGCCAGCCGCGGCCGGCTCGAGTGCGTCCGACAAATCTTCCAGCATGACGAAGTGTAAATTTACTTGCATGGGCGTTTAACTCAGCGCGGTTTTGCCGAGCTCCGCGACGCGCCGTTCGTAGATCATTTCCACGTATCCGTTCTTGCCATAGTAGCGCAGCACGATCTTGTGTCCCGGAGCGATCCTCGCGCGCGCCTTGAGAAGCGAGTCGGAGAGCTCTACCCATTCGCCGTTCACCAAGTAGCTGCCTTCCCAGCCACGCAACTCGAAATGACCATCATTTTTCAGGATGAGCGGCGCCGCGGAGCACGCCGTTACCACCTCGCGCTGTTTCACTTGCACGCATTCGTAGCGGCCGGAAAGATTGATTACGGTTTGTGCGCGGCCGGCGGGGATAAAAAGTAGCACGGCAAGCGCCAGCAGCGAGGCGCGTATGCCCAAGACGGTGGAGACGTTAACCATGTAGAGCTCCAGCTCGGGCGCGTAGCTGCGGGCCGCGGGCCCCGGCCATTGGTACAGGTGCACCTGGCGGGCCATTCTTCAGCTGACAAGATGCAGATTCCATTACAGTTACATCTATTTCAAAGTGGAACTGGCGGCAACTTAGGGTAGAAAAGTTCCCGTCTGGTACAGTATTTGGCATTTGATGCCTTTTCATAAGAAACGCTCGGCTTAGACCGCTCACGGCTCGGCAACAGGAATCGAGTCGGTCGGTCCGAGCTAGTTTGGCGGGAATTCCGGGATGGCCTCGCCGTCTTTGCGGGGGTCGGAAGCGCCGTAGTTGGTGCCGGTGGCAAAATCGCGGAGGACGGCTTGTCCGCCGCCCATGTCGCCCGAGAAGGCGCCTTTTAGCGTGATTTTGTGGCCTTTGGCGGTTAGTTCGTCGCGGACCTTTCCTGAGAATCGGTTCTCCATCTCGACGTCACAGCCGGGGAAGGTTTTCTTGGTGAAGCGCGGGGCCTCCATCGCGCCCTGGATATTCATTTTGAAGTCGACCACGTCGGAAATGAATTGCGCGTGGGCTTGCGCTTGGTTCCAGCCGCCCATGATGCCGAAGGCCATGCGGGTGTCCCCCTTTTGCGCGAAGCCGGGAATGATGGTGTGGAGGGGGCGTTTTCGTCCGGCCAGGAGGTTGGGCGAAGCGGGGTCGAGGGTGAAGAGGCCGCCGCGATTATGGAGGACGAAGCCGGTGCCTGCGGCAACGATGCCGGAACCGAATGCCGAGTAGTTGCTTTGGATGAGCGAGACCATGTTGCCGTCGCGGTCTACGACGCTGAGATAGGTGGTGTCGGTGCCGCCGCCGATGATGCCGGGGGCAGGGTCGCAATCGGCGTGGTCGGGATCGATGATTTTGGCGCGGGCGGTGGCCCAATCTTTGGAGAGGAGCGTGGAGACCGGGAGATTCTGTTTGCGTGGATCGCCGATGTATTTGGCGAGGTCCGCGTAAGCCAGTTTCTTGGCTTCGATCATGGCGTGAAGAGCTTTTGTGGAGCCGAAGCCGGTGTCTTTCTGTCCTAGCGGCTGGGTTTCGAGAATGTTAAGCATTTCCAGCGCCGCGAGACCTTGGCCGTTGGGCGGCATTTCATAGACCGTCCAGTCGCGATAGGTGGTGGAGATGGGCTCGACCCATTCGCCGGCAAATTCCGCAAGATCCTGGGCGGTCATTACGCCGCCGTGGCGCTTCATGGTCTCGAGGATTTTTTGCGCGATGGCACCTTTGTAGAAGGCGTCGCGGCCGCCAGCAGCAACCTCGCGCAGCGATTCGGCGAGTTCGGGATTGCGGAAGATGTCGCCGGTGTGTGGAGCGTGATCGCCCGGAAGATAGAGCTTCGACGCGGCGGCGTCGGCGCGCAGATGATCGACTTCCATTCCCCAAACCGCCGCGGTCAATTCTGGGACGGGGTAGCCATCTTGCGCAGTGCGAATGGCGGCGGCTAAATCCTCGGCGAGTTTTTTACGGCCGAAGCGGTCGGCGAGCCTTTGCCAGCCATCGACGGCGCCGGGCACGGTGATGGCGTCGATGCCTTGCTGGGGCATGTCTCGCAGGCCCTTTTTGTGCAGATATTCGGGAGTCAGCGCTTTGGGAGCCCAGCCACTGGCGTTGATGCCGTAGAGCTTGTTGGCTTTGGCGTCGTAAACGATGGCGAAAAGATCGCCACCGATGCCGTTCATCATGGGGGCGACGACGCCCATCATGGCGTTGGTGGCGATGGCGGCGTCGACGGCGTTGCCGCCGTGCTCGAGGATTTGCACGCCGGCTTGCGCGGCAAGCGGGGATTCGGCGGCCACGATGCCGTTTTTGGAAATGACCATGGAGCGAGCCTGGCCGCGGTCCTGCGCAGAGGTCACACCTGCCGAGACCAACGTTGCAGTGGCCAGCGCCAGCAAAACTCGTGCGCTTTTATTTAGCTCGATTCTCATATCCCTCATTCCCTGTCCCAGCCGCTCAACAGTCTACCAATGTTCGCCTCGGACTTGGGGACCTGTGACTTGGGCGTGGCCTCTGGGCGCGAAGCTTTCCTATTTGTGCTGTGAGAGAGGAAAAAGCGACCACCTCGGAACGCGGCCGCTGCAAAGTCTTGCGGTTTTGCGTCCCAGCTTACGGTGGCGTACCCACCCCTACCTGCTTTCGCAACAAATAGACAGGACTGGAGTTAGGGGATAAATTTGTGAAACAGTGTGATTCTAAAGGGGTTATAAAGCTATTGGAATCATATTGTTTCGCGGTGGGGTGGCCGGGTTGTAAATAGGGGCAGCGGATCGCGCCGGGAGCGTGGACTTGCGGGCTGCTGGTTACGGGGAAGGCGGTTGTTCTTCGCGGGGGCACCGAGGACTCTGCTTTCTGCCCCCCAATGCCAGTAGCAATGTAGCAGAATGGCCATCTATTGTAAAGATAATTTATTGGCGTCCGAGATAGCCGGCCCCAATTGTTTGCAAATTGCTCGGGCTAAACACTAGAATCCCTCTGGGGCTTCCCTGTCCAGCTCAGACTGCGCGACAATTGCTCGTGTACTTAGGCGCTCGTGTACTAGGCGCACGCGTACCCGGGCGCACGCGTACTTAGGCGCACGCGTATTTAGGCGCACGCTCAATTGAGGAAACGCTATTGGCCGAAGAAATTACCCGTTCCGTCCCGTTGGTAACGCAAGCACAGACAGATAGCGGCGAAAAAGCGTTGGCGCGGAGCATTGACGCGCTGGTGACCGGGCGTAACGGCGACCCCTTTGCCCTGCTCGGACCGCATCCGGTGTCTGGCGGGTGGGCGATTCGATTTTTTCTGCCATGGGCCGCGGAAGCCAGCATCGCGCTAGGCAGCGCTTCGGCGGAGCGTCCGCCGGTGGCCATGGCCAAAGTAGTAGATGCAGTGAGGTTGCGGCCGGAAGGATTTTTTGAAGCGTCATTTCTTTCCAGTCAGACCACTGCGCCGGCGCCTGGCAGCTACAAGATTCGCTTCCGCACGCATCACGGCGAAGAGTATGAGGTCTACGACACCTACGCATTTCCCTATTCGATCAGCGAATTTGATTTGTATTTGATGGGCGAAGGGCGGCACTACGATACCTACGAGAAGTTAGGCGCTCACGTGGTGACGCATGAAGGCGTGGCGGGAGTGCATTTCGCGGTGTGGGCTCCGAGTGCGCGCCGTGTGAGCGTAGTGGGGGATTTTAATCGCTGGGATGGGCGTGTGGACGTGATGCGTCCCCGCGGGTCTTCGGGGATTTGGGAATTGTTCGTGCCCGAGTTGAAAGAGGGCGCGATTTACAAGTACGAGATTATTGGGCCAACCGGCGCGATGCTGCCGCTCAAGGCGGACCCGTACGGGTTTCAGTCGGAGCTACGGCCTAACACGGGCTCGGTGGTGGCGCGGCTCGATAAGCATGCCTGGCGCGATGCGGAGTGGATCAGCAAGCGTTGCAGCAAGAAATGGCTGGACGCAGCGATGTCCATTTACGAAGTGCATCTGGGATCGTGGCGACGCATTCCCGAGGACAAGAATCGCTGGCTGAGCTATCGCGAACTGGGCGACCAGTTGATTCCCTACGTAAAAGAGCTGGGATACACGCACATCGAGTTGCTGCCGATCATGGAGCATCCGTTCGACGGCTCGTGGGGCTATCAGACGATTGGGTATTTCGCGGCCACCAGCCGATTCGGGACGCCCGCGGATTTCATGGAATTTGTCGATCGCTGCCACCAGGCGGAATTGGGTGTGCTGCTGGACTGGACGCCCGCGCATTTTCCGCGCGACACGTACGGGCTGTCGCAATTTGATGGAACCCACTTGTACGAGCATTCCGACCCGCGGCAAGGCTCGCATCCGGACTGGGGCACGCTGGTTTACAACTACGGGCGGAACGAAGTACAAAACTATCTGATCTCCAACGCGCTTTTCTGGCTGGACAAATATCACATCGATGGATTGCGCGTAGACGCCGTGGCATCCATGCTGTACCTGGATTATTCGCGGAAGCACGGCGAGTGGGTGCCCAATAAATTTGGCGGACGGGAAAACCTGGAAGCCATCGATTTTGTGAAGCGGCTGAATGAGGTGGCACACGGGCGCTTTCCGGGAATTCTGACTATTGCTGAGGAATCGACCTCGTGGCCGAGCGTATCCCGCCCCACGTATCTGGGCGGCCTGGGATTTAGCTTGAAATGGAATATGGGCTGGATGAACGACACGCTGAAATATTTTTCGGCAAACCCGATCCATCGGAAATACGAGCACAACAAGCTGACGTTTTCGCTGATTTACGCGTTTACAGAAAACTTCCTGCTGCCTTTCTCGCACGATGAGGTGGTGCACGGGAAGCAATCCTTGCTGCACAAGATGCCCGGCGATTTGTGGCAGCAGTTTGCCAACCTTAGATTGCTATACAGCTATCAGTACGCGCATCCGGGGAAAAAGCTGCTGTTCATGGGGCAGGAGTTCGCCCAGCGGCACGAATGGACGGAAGCGAAAAGTCTTGACTGGCACCTGTTGCAGCATGACTCGCATCGCGGCGTGCAGCACCTGGTGGCGGATCTGAATCATTTGTACGCCGCAGAACCAGCGTTGCACCAAGTGGACTTCGAGTGGCCAGGTTTTGAGTGGATTGACGCCAACGATGGGGATAATAGCGTTCTGTCGTTTATCCGGCGCGGGCGAACAGCGGGAGACTTCGTGGTGGCGGTGTTCAATGCCACGCCGGTGGTGCGATACGGGTACCGTATTGGGGTGCCGGAGCCGGGCACCTATCGCGAGGTTTTCAATAGCGACGCGGAGCGTTATGGCGGCTCGAACGTTGGGAATGAGGGGAACGTGCGGGCGGTGGAAGCTGGACATATGGGGCGGCCCTGTTATCTGGAGTTGACGCTGCCGCCGCTGGCTGCGGTGTATTTGAAGTGGAGCAAACACTCGTAAAGCGGGCAAGCGGACGGTT
>Ga0209447_10000090_pt1 | contig 22502 bp, 17 predicted proteins | sample BogFormECP04_OM3_FD_188243 | JGI IMG/M metagenome (GOLD analysis project Ga0209447, IMG submission 188243) | Bog forest soil microbial communities from Calvert Island, British Columbia, Canada - ECP04_OM3 (SPAdes) (version 2) | ecosystem: Environmental > Aquatic > Freshwater > Wetlands > Bog ... | reverse complement strand
CGTGGACGAGACGTTTGCCGCGGCGCACAATCTGCGGAACTACAAGGGAAAATGCGAGGATTTGCACGGGCACAATTACAAAGTGCGCGTGACGCTGGCAGGCGCGGAGCTGGACGCCACGGGGCTGCTGTACGATTTCGTGCATTTGAAGCAGGTGATCCAGGGAGTGATTCGTTCGCTCGATCATAAATATCTGAACGAGCTGCAGCCGTTTGACGTGCTGAATCCTTCCGCGGAAAATATTGCGCGGCACATTTACGACGAGACCGCAAAGCAGATGCGCACGACGGCGAACGGCGCGGCGATTTCGAGTATTACGGTGTGGGAATCGGATGTGACCGCGGCGACGTATCGGCCTTAGAGGACGCAGCGTGGAATAAATCCGTCTGGGAAAAAGGCAGTGGCTAGTGACGCGTGGCTAGTGGCTAGAACGACGCGGCGAGGAACACAGCAAAAAAATGAATCGGGCATTTTTGATTATCGCGATTCCGGCTTTTTTGGTTTCCATCTTCTGGCTCACACTGGGATGGGGCTGGCACACCGCGGTGGCCGGCGGCTGCTTGGAAATCGCTGCCGGCGCAGGAATCGTGATTTACGTTGCGCGGCGGGCGCAAGGGCCGCAAAGTCCCGGGCCGGGAGGTCTCCCGCGCAGCGGGACCGGGCGCTGAAATTTCTGGAATCGTCACGAGCAGCGCAGAAAAATTGTAAAATCCGCGAACGGAATATGCGATAGTGGCCGCTTGCGCCCGGACATGTTTTCGCTGGCACAACGGTCTGCCGTTCGCGCGGAAAGCACGACTGCAGAAATAATCGGCTTCGGCAATTCACTGGCGGAGGAGCTACGCACATGAGAAAAGCGATTTCCATCCTGGGAGCCTGGGTACTGGTGGCGATGTTGGCCGCGACAGCGCTGGCGCAGGGCACAGGCAGGCTCAACGGCGAAATTGTGGACAAGGACGGAAAGCCCTTCGCGGACCAGGCGGTGACGATCAAGAACCCGGACACGGGCCAGACCTACAATCTGAAGACGGACAAGAACGGGAAATTCGTGCAACTGGGTATGCGCAGTGGAGTGTATTTGATCACTCTGGTCAGCCTGGGTTACTCCGAGAAATATCAGGTGCAGGACGCGCAAGAAAATAATTACAAGCTCGACCTGAAGCAAGTGGCGGCCGCGACCGCGGCAGCGCATCCCGAGGAAGCCAAGAAGAAGGAAGAAACCGAAGATAAGTTCAAGATGATGAAGCAGCATTTCGACGCGGGAGTGGCGGCGCTGGCGGCCGGCAACGATCTGCGGGCGCAAATCAAGGCGGCGCCGGCGGACCAGAAATCATCGTTGCAAGCACAGCGCACCACCGACTGCACGACGGCGTCCACGGAATTCGCGCAAGCGGTGCAGGACTTGGGCGAGAAAGAGGTCAACAACCGCGCGATGATCCTGGGCAATCTGGGAGCCGCGAACGAATGCGCCGGCAAGTATCAGGATGCCGCGGACGCGTTTCAGAAGGCGATCGATACGAAGCCGGTCGCCGGCTACTACACCGGCCTCGCGACCAATCTGGCAAACGCGGGCGCTTCGGGGACCGATGCGAAAGATTCCGAAGCGAAGTTCGCGGAAGCCGGCACGGCCTGCGAAAAAGCAACTGCGCTCGATCCGGCGGCGGGCGCCACCTGCTGGAAAAACCTCGGCATCGTGCTGAGTAACAAGGGCCGCATGAAAGAGGCAGTCGCCCCGTTGCAAAAAGCCGCCCAAGCCGACCCCAAGGACCAGATCACCTGGTACATGCTGGGAAGCGCGCTGACCGCGACGATTGACACCAAGCAAGAAGGCGACAAGATGACGTACATCATTCCCCCGGGGACCACTGAAGCCTATCAGAAGTGTATTGATGCCGGGGCGGAGAACGCCACGGGCCAGCTCTGCAAGGGCGCGCTGGATGGCCTGAACGCCATGAGCGGCGGGCAGGACACTTCGGTGGGCAAAAAGAAGAAGAAGTAGGCCATTTATTGGCAGGTCGGCGGCTGTGTGCGCGCGCAGCCGCCGAGTGAGCTTTCCCCTTCTCGGAATTCCCGTTTTGGTACGCTTTCTTTTCTCGATTCGCCTTGCCAGGAGTGCTATTCTTTCGCTCATCGTTCCGCGAAACGCGCCATATGGCGCTTCGCGTGCAACGTCAGGCAATGCGTCGCGGAAACCCCCCAGGGGAACCCGGTGGAGAAGTGGAATTGAGCCAACCCAGCACAGAACGCCGCCGCAGCGAACGACTTTCGGAATCATTGCCGTTAATCGTGCGCGGGATTGACCTGCTTGGCCAGCCTTTCGAAGAACGCACCACCACGCTGGCGTTCAATCTGCACGGATGCCGCTATACCTCCAAGCACCATCTGCCGCGCAACACATGGGTGACGTTGGATCTGCCGCAGGGAGTGGCGCAGGCGGTGACGCACGCGAACGCCGGGACGAATGCGAGCGCGCACTCAACGGGAAATTCTCGAACCACCTTGCGCGCGCGCGTTGCGTGGGTACAGCGGCCGCACTCGATTCGTGATTTCTTCCAGATTGCGGTGGAGCTGGAAAGTCCCGCGAATATCTGGGGGACGGACGCTGCGGAATGGAATAGCGCAGCCGCGGCGATTTCAGAATCTGTTGCGTTACCAGCAAGATCGATACCACGCTTCACCGAACAGCCGGCGACGGACACAGCGGCGGGGAACCTCGGGAATTTTATGGACCATTTCAAAACGGAAGTGAGAACTGATTCGCGGGAGACTCACGCAGCGTCTGAACCTGCGCAGGAGTTCGCGCCGGAAGCCGCGCACCCGGCCGAAGCTGCGCCGGCGGCGAATAACCCTCTGCTGCGGGAACTGCGCGCGGAGCTGGACCGTGAGGCCAAGGACGCGGTGCTAGCGGCAGCCGAGCAGGCCCGCGAGGAAGTGTTGCAGACCGCGGCGGCTACGGTGCGCGAGCGGAACAGCAGCGCCGAGGAACTTTTCGCGAAGTGGAAGAGCGAGATTGAGAAGATGCAGGCGGGCGCGCGCGAGGAATTTTTCGCGCAAGTGGCTGCGAAGCAGGACGAAGCGCTGGGCGCGTTGAATTCCGAGTTCGAACAGAAATTCGGGCAAACCCGCGAACTGCTGGATGAGATCACGCGCCAGGCGGAAGCGCTGCGCACCGAAAGCGGCAACGCGGAAGAAGCCACCAGCCAAGTAGCGCGCGTGCTGCTGCAACTGGAAGCGGCCGACGCGGCGCGCACCACGAAATCGGCGGAGCCGACGAAGGAACAAATCGCGGCTCAGGAGAGCGCGGTAGCCGTCTGGCGGCAGCGCCTGGAATCGGAAATGACGCTGGCGCAGGGACAATGGAACGAGCTGCTGCAATCGTCGCTGGATAATAATCTGCAGCGGATGGTCGAGCAGCTTGCGGAGCGTTCGCAGGAAGTGCTGCGCAACGCCGAGCAGAAAATGACGGAGCGGCAGGGTGAACTGCGTCAGCCCTTCGCGCAAGCCGCTGCCGAGGCGCGCGAGACATTTTCGGGGATTCAATCTTCGCTGGAGCAGGAAGTGCTGAAGGCGCGCAGCTCGCTGGCGGAAGTGAAGCAAGTGGCCAGCCGCACCGAGGAATTTTCGGCGCAGCTGGAAGCCGCCAGTCACGATACGGTGAACGAGCTGCACCGGCGCCTGGAAAGAATTCTGGACGCGCAGACGGCGGAAATGAATCGCCGCATGGAAAATCTCTCGGCGGACGTCGCGCAGCGGGCGGTCCCGGTGCTGGATTCGCTCAGCCACCAGTTTCAGGAGCGCGCCGTGGCCGAGGCCGAGGCAAAACTCGCGCCGCATCTGGAGCGCGTGCCGGCGCTTTTGCACGAACTGGCGGCGCGCGAAGTGCAGCTGGAAGATAGCCTGCGGCTGCACCGCGAACGCTTGCGCCAAGTTTCAGAGAATAATCAGCGCGAAGTTGGCACGCAAGTGGCCGCGACGCTGGCGAGCTTGCACGCCGATTTTGAAGCGGCGCGCAAGGTAGCGCTGGCGAAGTGGTCCGAGGAATTGGACGCAAGTGGAGTGCGCGCGTCGCACGCGGCGGCGGAATCCATCGGGCACACATCGGAATGGCTGCAGCAGGAAGCGCGGGCGCGTCTGCAGGCGCTGGTGGAACAGTCCTTTGTGACGGCCGAGGCGGGACTGGGGCAGCGCAGCGCGGACGCGGCGCAGAAATTCGAAACGCAGCTCGCGGCGCAATCCGCGGCGCATTTGGGCCAAATCCGGGCGCAGGTGGAAGGCGTTGCCGGCGAAGTGACGGCGCACACGCGCACGGAACTCGATCGCGCGGCCGAAGCCGCGGCGGCTTCGTTCGGCCAGTTGCTGCACGAAGTATCCGAACGCGAGACCACCCAGTTCGCCGCCACTACAGCTACCACGCGGCGCGAGCGCGCGGAAGAATTCGACCACGCTACGCAACAGTTGCTGCATCAACTCGACGTGAACGCTTTTTCGTCCGTCGAGCGCTTCCGTACGCAGATGGCGGCGCAGTGGGAAAGCAGCGTCGGCGAAGGGCGCGCGGCATTAGGCCAGGAATTTGCGTCGGCGCTCGAAGGTTTTCGCGCCGAGCGCGACGCACACCAGAGCGAATGGAGCGAGCAGCTAGAACGCGTGAGCGGCGATGCTGCCGGAAAATTCCAGGATCGCTTGCAGACCACGGCCGATTCCTGGGTGATGGCTTCGGTGCGGCGGCTCAACGAACACGGGCAGAACGGAATCGAATCGCTGCTGCGTTCAGCCGACCAGGCGCTGCGCGATTCCTGCTCGAAAGTTTTCGATGGCCTGGCGCAAATGCTGCGCGAGCGCGCCACCAACGTCGCGGGCGCGGGCAACGTAGCCGGATTTACCCAGCTTGGCAATCGCGACACGCCCGACCCAGCCGCCCCGCGCAAAGAATCAATCTAATCCACTCGACAGACTCCGCTGAATTGCTACGCTCGCCAGAATATGTGATTCACGGCCCCGGCGATCGCCCCATTCTCAAGAGGCGCGCATGACTGGATCGCACATCCTGCTCGACCACATCCTGCTGGTAATGATCACACTCGTCTGGCCAGTTGCCGAGTGGCGCTGGTATTATCCGCGCTCGGTGCTCGCGATCGCCGCAGGCGTTCCCGGCGCCCGGGCGAGGTTGTATCGCAATAGCGTCGCACCGCAATGGGTGTTCAGCGCGGGCATCATTGCGTTGTGCGTGTTTCGCGGGCGACCTTGGACTGCGTTGCTGCTTGGTCCCAGCAAGCCTGCGCGGATGGGAATTGCATTCGTACTGGTCGCATTGATTCTCGCGTTGCTATGGCAGCAGCGGCGGGCGCTCTTCACGCGCGCGAACTGGCCGGAGCTGGTGCGCTGCTCGCTGAAGCGCGCCGAGTCGCTGGTGCCACGCACGACCGGCGAGTATCGGGGCATGATTCTGGTCGCGTTCACCGCAGGAGTCTGCGAGGAATTCCTGTTTCGTGGATTTGTGCTGTGGTATTTCCTGGCTTTCTGGCCGGGCACGCGGATCGGTCTGGTCCTCGCGGTCATCAGCAGCGCGCTTCTGTTCGGCTTCGGGCACATATATCTTGGCGTGCGCAATGTGATCGAAACCGTCATTGGCGGCCTGTTTTTTGCCGCGCTCGTGCTGCTAGCCGGCTCGCTGCTGCCGGCGATGATGGTACACGTGGCCCTGGATTTGAACTCGTTCGACCTAGGTTATCGCGCGGTGCGCAAGAAGGGCGAGGCGGACGGCGTCTTCGCTGACTATGCGTGAGCCGCGTATTCCGTTCTGCCCTTGCAGACTGAGTGCGGGCACTTGCAATCCAGGTCCGGAATTTCTTCCATCGCCGCGCACTGCGGGCTGCAATACTTCTCCGCAGTGACCTGACACGTACAAATCGGATGTGCACATTTCTTGGTTTCGCTGGTGGCCATAGGCTTCTCCTTTTTCGGTGGTTAAAAACGCGAGTGTAGCAGTTTTCTTCGCCGAAACGGACCAACATCTAAGTAAAATGCGGCCAAGTCCTCGTACGTCGCGCCCGGGTCTTTACTTCTTCCCGACAACTTCCAGGACTGCGTTGGCCACGTAATTCACTTGCTCGGCGGTCATGCTGGGAAATAAAGGCAGGCTTAGGACGCGCTCGCAGGCGCGTTCGGCGTTCGGAAACGTTCCCATCGGATAGCCAAGCGAAGAGTAGGCCGGCTGCAGGTGGATGGGCTTGGGGTAATGCACAGCGGTGTCTATGCCGCGCGCGGAAAGCTGCGCGATTACCGACGTGCGGCTCTTCACGTAGATCACGAACTGGTGATAGACGCATTCATCGCGCGGGTCGTCCTGCGGCATTTCCAGGCGCGCGCCTTCGAGCAGACGGCGATATTGTGCGGCGATTTCGCGGCGCTTTTGCGTCCAGGCGTGCAGGCGGCGCAGCTTGATGCGCAGCACGGCGCCCTGAAATCCCTGCATGCGATAGTTGTAGCCGGGGAATTCATGGTCGTAGCGCGCGGTCTGGCCGTGGGAACGCGCCGCACGCGCGAATTTCGCAATGGCGTCATCGTTGGTGGTGAGCGCGCCGCCCTCGCCATAGGCGCCCAGATTTTTGGTGGGATAAAAACTGAACGCAGCCGCCGCGCCGAGTGACCCGACGCGCTGGGCGCGATAGCGCGCGGCATGTGCTTGCGCCGCGTCTTCCAGGATGCGCAGATGATGGCGCGCGGCAATTGCGCGGATGGGGTCCATGTCCGCAGGCCGGCCGTAGAGATGCACGGGAAGAATGGCGCGCGTGCGCGGTGTGATGGAGCGCTCGATCAGCCGCGGATCCAGATTCGATGTGGCCGGGTCAATATCCACGAACACCGGGCGCGCGCCGCAATACGTGATTGCTTCCGCGGTAGCCAGAAAAGAGTTCGGCGTGGTGATGACGTCGTCACCGGACTGCACGCCCAGCGCCAGCAGGCCCAGATGCAGCGCGGCCGTCCCGCTGCTCAGCGCAACACAGTGCTTGATGCCGCAAAAATCGGCGAACTCGCACTCGAAGGCTTCCACTTCCTCGCCCTGCACGAACGATGAATTCCGGCAGACGCGGTCGAGCGCCGGAAGAATCTCATCGCGCAACTCGGCGTATTCGGATTGCAAGTCCAGTAACGGAATTTTGATCACGCTGGCATCACGCAGGCCTGTTCACCCATGCAAAAACTCTACTGCACCCGGCGTCGCGCCACAAGCCCGACCGGAACATACGGACGTTCAGATATGCGTCAGCGTGCCGGTAACTTTGGTGCGGCGCAGCGCCCAGGCAAACACCAGGAACGATAGCGGGATCAGGATCGCGGCGAAAAGAAGCAAGGCCCCGAGGGAAGGCCACAGCTGGCGCCATCCCGCGCCGGCGAGCAGCGCGGCGCGCATTCCTTCCAGAGAGTAAGTCACCGGAATCAAGCGCGCCAGAAATCGCAGCGGAGCCGGCAGCACGCTGATGGGGTACATCATCCCGCCGACCAGCCCGGAAATTCCCAGCACCAGCCACTTCGCGGGATTGCCGCGTTTAAAAAGAATCGAATAACCGGCCGATATAATTCCCAGTCCTGCAAACGCCAGAATGGACGCGAGGAGAATGGCGACGGCGCCCGGCCAATTGGCGGCGCGCGGCGTGAAACCGAAAAGCAGCGCGCCCCAGGCGAGATAGACGCCCGTACGCAGGGCCAAGGCCGTGAAGGGATACACCGCCGAGCCTGCCAGGATGACGGGGAGCGGAGTCTGCGTCACCAGCAAAGCTTCCAGGGTGCGATTCTGCCGCGCTTCCTCGATGCTGGAATCGAAAGCGGTGAGCGACACGCTCAGGTAATCGAAAAACGCAAAACCCACCAGCGCGAACGCGAAGTAATTGCCGCCGCCGGGCACCGCGCGGGTGAGTTCGGGACTTTCGACGAAGCGCGACAGATAGTAAAACGTGGCCACGCCGAAAAGAGCTTCCAGAGTTTCCAGCAGCAGCGCTCCGCGATAGCCGCGGGCGATCGCGAAATCGCGCGCGAAGAAGGCGGCAATCTTCCGCAGAGTGCGCCCGAGGTTCACGGCTGCGCCTCGGCCACTGCGGAATGGCGCGCCAGGCGCGTGATGGCGTCTTCCAGATTCGCGGCGCCGGCCGCTGCGCACAGGCCGCGCGGAGAATCAAAAGCCGCGACGCGTCCGGCTTCGAGCAACAGCACGCGATCGGCGATTTCCGCCACTTCGCTCAAAGTGTGTGACGCGAAAAGCAGCGTGGTGCCGTGCTGGCGTACCACGTCGTCTTTCAGTAGCCGACGGAAATCCGCAGCCGCCAGCGGGTCCAGGCTGCGCGTGGGTTCATCGAGCAGCAGCACGGCGGGCTGATGGAGCAGCGCGCGCGCCAGGCCCACGCGATGAGTCATGCCAGTGGAAAGAGTACGCACCTGGCGATCGAGGTCCGCAGCGATGCCCATGCGTTCGGCGATGAGCGTGATGCGCGCGCGCGCTTCGGCGCGGGACATGTTGTTCATGGCGGCGAAGAAGCTTAGATTTTCCCGGGCGCTCAGACGAGTGTAGAAACCCTCGTCGCCGCCGGTGTGGTAGCCGAACTGGCGTCGCGCGCGGGAGGGATGGCGTGCGACATCGCAGCCGGAAATCGCGGCGCGGCCGTGGGTGGGGAAAATCAGCGTGGCCAGGATACGGAGGAGCGTGGACTTTCCCGCGCCATTCGGCCCCACGATTGCTACAGCCTCACCGGGTTGTACCAAAAAGGAAATCCCGGCGAGAACGCGTTCGGTGGGGCGCGCCACGGGATGTAGCAGCGCACGCCAGCCGGAATGCGCAGGTGGAAAATATTTTTCAAGCGCTTCGACGGAAATGGCAGGCGAAGGCATTACAAACGTTATAACTGAAATCACTGCGGCGAATCCAGTTCTGTCATTGCTGTTCGAGGCGAGTGACAGTAGAATAGCCTAGGTCGAGTCGATCACCACAGGGCGTGCGTATCGAACCGGTCATCCGCCGCCGAATTCGCAGGCGGAAGAATTGCCCCAGCCCAATACCACGGGAGCGGCCGCAATGGACGCACCTCTCTCCTTACATACGATTGTTGTAGCTGCACCTGAGCAGGTCTCGTGTCCTCTCGGTGAGGAATCGGCGATCTTGAATCTGAAGAACAGCGTGTACTACGGGATGAATCCGGTGGGCGCGCGTGTTTGGGATCTGCTGAAGCAACCGAAGAGCGTCACGGAGCTGCGCAACGCTTTGCTGGAAGAGTACGAAGTGGATGCAGCGCGTTGCGGAGACGATCTGCTGGCTTTGCTGGAAACCATGCGCAGCGAAGGACTGATCGAAGTGCGTGGCGCGGCAGCCAGTGCGTGACGAGCGCGACTTTGTCCGGGAAACCGGGTTCAAAATGACACTGCGTGCTATCTGTGCCACGGCGGCTGCGCTGCCGATAGAGCAATCATGATGGAACGTTGGCAAAGGTTCTGGGGTCTCAGCGGCTATGAGCGCGGCATCGCGCTGGAAGCGGCTGGCGGACTTCTGGCTACGTGGCTGGGTTTGCGGCTGGCCGGCTTTCGGCGTTGGCAGAGTTTACTGGTGAGGCTGGCTCCCTCCGCGAATACCACCACGCGCCGCCGGGGCGCATCGCAAAGACAGTCCGCGGAAGTGATCGCGCGCATGGCAGCAGCGGCGGCGCGAAATGTTTTCTTCGCCACGAATTGCCTGGAGCAGTCGCTGGTGCTGTGGTGGCTGCTGCGGCGGCGCGGGATTGCAGCGGAGCTGCGCATCGGCGCACGCAAGGAATTCGAGCGCTTCGAAGCGCACGCGTGGGTGGAAGTGGATTCCGCGGTTCTGAACGACACGAGCGCAGAGCACCTGCACTTCGTCCCATTCGACGGCCCGATCTCGCCTCTGGAGGCGCGAACCGATTGAGCGGCATCGTGGGCATCTACGATCGCAGTGGCGCGCCGGTGGAGCGCGGGCTGTTGCAGGCGCTCGCTCACTTTCTGGCGCAGCGCGGACCGGACGGCCGTGAAACCTGGTCGCACGGGGCGATTGGCTTGGGCCACACCATGTTGCGCACCTCGCGCGAATCGCAAATCGAGCGGCAGCCGGCCAGTCTCGATGGCCAGCTGTGGGTCACCGCGGATGCGCGCATTGATTGCCGCGAGGAATTGGAGAAGAAGCTCGCGCTGCAGGGCCGCGGCGCCAATGGCCGCGTGGTCACGGACTCCGACCTGATCCTGCGCGCGTATGCGGCCTGGGGCGCGGAATGCGTGCAACATTTGCGCGGGGATTTTGCGTTCGCCATATGGGACGCGCGCAAGAAATTGGTGTTTTGCGCGCGCGATCATTTCGGAGTGAAGCCTTTCTATTATTCCGAGATGGGAGAGCGCTTTCTTTTCAGCAACACGCTGGACTGTTTGCGCCAGCATCCGGAAGTTTCCGAGGAACTGAACGACGCCGCGATCGGCGATTTTTTGCTCTTTGGCGTGAACTGCGACGCTGCCACCACCACTTTCCGCGACATTCGGCGCCTGCCGGCGGCGCATGCGATGACCATCAGCTCCGAAGGACTACGCATCCAGCGCTACTGGTCCGCGCCCACCGCAGGGCGCATCCGTTATCACCGCGCGGAAGATTACGTGGAACATTTTCAAATCCTGCTGCAAGCGGCCGTAGCGGACCGCACCCGCGTGGATCGTGCCGGGATTCTGCTCAGTGGCGGCCTGGATTCGGGAACGATCGCCGCGACGGCGCGCGAGCTCGCCGGCGGTACGCTGGATTTGCGCGCTTACACCGTGGTCTACGAATCCTTGATTCCAGACGAGGATGGCGAGCATGCCCGCGGCGTGGCCGAATTCCTGAAGATCCCGCAGCAGCGCATTCCCATGGATGCGCTGCAGCCGTTCGAGCGCTGGGACGAGCCGGAGACAATGTCGCCCGAACCGGTGGACGATCCCTACTTTGCGGGCCTCTTTGACCAGTACCGAACCATCGCGGCCGATTGCCGTGTGGTGCTTTCCGGCGAAGGCGCGGACAACCTGATGGACTTTCAGATGTGGCCGTTTGCGCAAGACCTGGTGCGGAATCAGGAATGGGGCAGCCTATTCCGGGAAACTTCCCGATATCTCTGGCTGCGGCCTTCCGTACTCCCGGGCCTAAAGCGTCGCGTGCAGGGTCTTTTCGGGAAAGATCCCACCGCGCCGGTGTATCCACGTTGGCTGGTACCAGATTTTGCACGCCGCCTGAACCTGAAAGACCGCGCCAGGGAATGGAGCGAGCTTCCGGCCGCGCGCCCTCATCCTGTGCTGCCTAAAGCGCACGCGTCGCTCTCGTTGCCGCACTGGTCGGCGATGTTCGAATACCAAGATGCGGGTGTTACGCGCTGCCCCGTTGAGGTACGGCTCCCCTTTTTGGATTTGCGGGTGGTGAATTTCCTTCTGGCGCTTCCTCCCTTCCCTCTATTTTTCGAGAAACAGCTATTGCGCGAGGTTGTGGCGGGGCGATTGCCTGAAAATGTGCGCACCCGGCGGAAGACACCTATGGCCGGCAGTCCTTTGTTGACACATTTGAGACAAACGAAAACAGGATGGATGGATAAAATGGCGTGGGACGCGCAGATGGATTCATACGTGAAGCGCACGGAGCTGGCGACGTTTCAAAATGAAACGAACGCGGAGCAAGCGCACTCCGCTGTTCGCCCGCTTTGCCTTAACTTTTGGTTGCAGTCAGCGCGCAAGGTCCGGTATAACTTGCGTGCGGAGGTTCGCAATGCTTAAGCCCGTTAAACGGGATAATAAGAAACCGTATTCATCTCCTATCATAACTGTCTACGGTACCGTGCAGGAATTGACGCAAAAAATCGGCATACACGGTAATAAGGACTCAGGTCTGCCTCGAAGCCAAAAGACGCACACTTAGCCGCGGAAGAATCCAGATGAGTGCCAGGAGTATGCCTAAATACGATTGTCTGGAATCCTTTTAACGAGCACCGGGTTGCGACAGATCAAGCAGGCCCGGTAAATCGGCTTGACAGTCGGTTCAGGCTGCAAGCCGAAATTGGTCGTTGACCTCAGTGAAATTCACCTACGCCGTTTTTGGCCTGTTGCTCGAATCCAATCTTCCAATCCCGGAGTTGACTCCGCTACGTCCGCATCTTGATCCTTCGTCGCTGGAGTCATCAAACGATCGTGTAGTGGCGATTCACCTGAATGCTTCTCCTCCAACTAGCGGAGGAGTTGCAGCGGGACCTGAAGAGCTGAGCTATGCGACTTCCTACAAGGATGCAGCGGGCAACCCAGCTTTAAGCATTTGGAAGGCTGCGGGCTCCCGCTACTTGAGACTCGCTTACTTCGACGGAACGCAATTCTGGCTGGAACGCGAGGGCCGCGAAGTTTGGGCCACCTGGCCCGGCAATTTAGCGCTGGAAGACACCGCAACGTATCTGCTCGGGCCCGTTCTGGGGATCCTGTTGCGGCTGCGAGGCGTGACGTGCTTGCACGCCAGCGCGGTGGCGTTCGGCGAAAAAGCTGTTGCGTTTGTGGGATCTGAAGGCGCGGGAAAATCGACGACGGCGGCGGCGCTGGCGCGGCGCGGCCACGCGGTATTGTCCGATGACGTAGTCGCTCTGGCCGAGCGCAACGGCTCGTTCTTTGTGCATCCCGCCTATCCGTATTTGTGCCTCTGGCCGGAGTCCGTGGAATCGCTCTACGGTTCCGCGGAGGCGCTGCCGCAGTTCAGCGCGAATTACGAGAAGCGCTGCCTCTCACTCGGAAAACAGGAATTGCGATTCGCGGAACAAGCGTTGCCGCTGGCTGCTATCTACATCCTGGGCGAACGCCGTGCAGACTCCGCTCCGGTGGTCGAAGAGCTCGCGCCGCAGCGGGCGTTCCTGGCGCTGGTGGCCAATACGTTTGCGACGAATACCCTGGATAGCAGCATGCGCGCTAAAGAATTTGAAATTCTGGCACGCGTGGCGCCCAGCGTTCCCATCCGCGCGTTTTATGCGCATCAAGACGCCAGCCGGCTGCCGGAGGTTTGCGATCTGCTCGAGAAGGAAGTGCGAAATTTATCTACGTGGAATTCGGCGCGCGTGTAGTGAGAACGCTTATTGATCGGCGGTTATGTACCCTTCCAGGACAGTAGCTTTTTGAATACCGCGTAGTGGAATACTCCTCCATCCTTTCGTGGCTGGTCCAACCAAGCTGTGCTACCATCCTCGTTCAAATGGCGTGTCCGTCCCTCACGATTCGGCGCCTTCGCCAGAGACCGGGGATAATCGCATGTTCGCAAGATGAGGATTTCCAAACTCCCTTCGACTCGGCCGCCGCCACTGCCCCTTTTAGCTCACCAAAAATCATCCCAGAAAAAATAAACTGAGGAGAAACTCCATGCAGACGAAATCGCCGCTACTGAGAATCGGAATCATGGCCGGCGTACCACTGGCCGCACTTGTTCTGTTCTTGTCGCTGCAGATGCAACACCGCGCGCATTCATCCCAGCCCATTGCGAGCAATCATACAGCAGCCTCAGCCCAACCTGCGGCCCCGCTCTCCACCGTGCAAAAGGAAAATTTGACGAGCGCTTACGGCAAGCTGCCGCTGGCGTTCGAGGCCAATGAAGGCCAGACGGCGTCGCCAGTTCACTACCTGGCGCGCGGCCAGGGCTATCAATTGTTCTTGACGAGCCAGGAAGCGGTGCTCACCTTGCGCCAACCGGCGGTCCCGCGCACGAAAGCAACGAAACGCCCGTCGCTGCTCGTCGCGCAAGCGAACCGCAAGCCGGCTTCCGTCGGAAAAATGTCGGTTCTGCGCATGCATTTCGACGGGGCCAATCCCGCTGCTGAAATCGTGGGAGCGAAACCGCTGCCCGGAAAAACGAACTACTTCATCGGCAATGATCCCAAGAAATGGCACACGGACATCCCATCCTACGAAGCAGTGCGCTACCAGGGAATTTATCCCGGCGTAGACCTGCTCTTCTACGGACGCCAGCAACGCCTGGAATACGACTTCGTGGTCGCGCCGGGAGCGGACCCCCAGGCCATCGCGCTGAGCATTAGCGGCGCGCGCAAGCTGGAAATCAATGCGCAGGGCAACGTGCTGATCAGCGTAGCGGGTGGCAAAGTCGCCCTGCAGAAGCCGGTCATCTATCAGGAAGTAAACGGCCAGCGGCGGGAGATCGCGGGAAACTTTGCGCTTGCGAACGATCGCAAGATCCGCTTTTCGGTCGCGGGGTACGATCACACGCAGCCGTTGACCATTGACCCGGTGCTGAACTACTCGACCTACATCGGCGGCGAGGTTTTCGATCGGGCGTATGGCATCGCGCTGGACACGGATGGTAACGCCTACATTGCCGGCTTCACTGAATCGACGGAATTTCCGACGATGAATCCAGTCGCGCCCCCGCCGAGCGATGTTACGCCTTCCGAAAGCGCGGCGTTTGTGACGGAATTGAACACCACGGGCACCGCGCTCGTTTATTCCACGTATCTCGGTGGCAGCGGGAATGGCACTTTCGGGGATGGCGCCAATGCGATCGCAGTGGACAAGGCGACCCCTGCCAATATTTACGTGACGGGCTTTACAGGTTCGCCGGATTTCCCTACAAGCACCCTCTTGGTACCGTATCAAGGACCCGCGCCAGCCCCCAACCCTATACCAGCCTCCGTTGCTACAGACGGAGCTGCGTTCCTGACAAGACTTGCGCCTTCCGCCATCGGCTTGGCACAGCTTGCCTATTCCACCTACCTGGGAGGAGATACCTACGACGAGGGATTCGGCATCGCCGTGGACGCAACCGGAAAGGCCTATATAGCAGGCGCGACGGCGTCCACGAACTTTCCTCAAGTGGGAACCCAAATCATACCAGGGCTTATGAGTGCGAATACCAACGCGTTTCTAACGAAAATCGATACCACAGCCAGCGGCACGCCGTCGCTTCTTTACTCAACCTACCTGGGTGGAACTGGCGCGGGCAGTGCCTTTCTAAATTTCGGCGACGTCGCTTATGCGGTAACGATTGACTCCAGCGCCAAAGCTTATCTTGTGGGCGCGACGACCTCGACTGATTATCCCGTGGCAGGCACCGCCATTTCCGGCAGCCAGGCGTGCGGGGCTAATACAATGGCCTCGGCGTTCATCTCGGTGATTAATACGACGGCGCAAACTCTCACATATTCACACTGCTTAAGCGGAAGCACCAATGACATCGCCTTCGGAGTAAATCTGGGAACAGGCGTTCCCGTGGTAGCCACCGGAATTGTGTATGTAACCGGGGTCACCGGCTCCGCAAATTTCCCAGTCACAGCTAACTCGATTCCTCCCGCCGGGAGCGTCGCCCAGGGTGTCGCGTTCGTGTCGTTGCTCAACCCTGCAACCGGAGCGCTCCAGTATTCGACCTATCTCGGGGGCACGGCCAGCGACGTAGGCTATTCAATCGCTTCCGATTCGGCGGGCCTCGCCTACGTGACCGGCCAGACAAGTTCGGCTGATTTCCCGATCACGCAGGGAGCGCTGATCGAAAATCGCTTCAACCCGGAGGGCGTGGGGTTCGTTGCAAAGATTAGCCCGGGTGGAAATAAAATCGCCGATTTGCTTTATTCCTCTTATTTCGGCGGGCAAACTACCAACACCGCTGCGAACCAGGATTCCGGTCTCGGCATCGCTGTTTCCGGTACCAACGCGTACATCACGGGACAAATGACTTCCGCGGATATGCCTGTATCGGCTGGAGTAGTTCAACCGGCGCTCGGAGCAACCGGCGCAACAAACGCGTATATAGCGGACCTGCCGCTGACTCCGACGATCTCAATTACGCCAGCCAGTAATGATTTCGGTACGCAACTGGTCGGCAGTCCCACTCAGCCATTTTTCTTCACCATTACCAACAACTCGACTTCAGCCATCACTTTGCCTTTGACAGTCCAAGTAAACGCCACCTCAGGCAGCAACATGGATTTCATCGCCCCGGCGGCTGGTAGCACCTGTACTGCGGCCGAATCGCTTCCAGCAGGAGCTTCCTGCACGCTAGGCGTGACGTACGCACCCTCAGCCCCAGGTTTGAACGTTGCTACGCTGGAGACGCCTGACAGCGCCGACATGCCTAACGCGCCCCAACCGCAGAAATTTCTCACCGTGTCGCTCACCGGTACAGGCAGCACCACCGCGGGAGCCATCTTGTTTACGCCTCCGGCCCTGACGTTTGCCGGCCAGCTGCTCACCACCACCAGCGCCACACAAACCGTCACGATCAGCGACCCGAGTACGACAGTTCCGCTGACCGTAACGACGATCTCGGTTCCTATGGCGGATCCGTTTACAATCACAAATAACACTTGCACTCTGCCTGTCGTGCTCACCGTCTCACCGGGTGGCACCACCTGCGTCCTGACCCTTACGTTCAATCCGAGCGCAACTACCGCGCCGGGCCCCGTTGCGAGCGCCATTACTGTTACGGACTCAGCCAACGGCAGCCCGCATACAGTGGTTCTAAACGGCACCGCGTGGGACTTCTCGGCCTCCGCCGCGGCCATCACTGTGGCTCGAGGCGCGACCGGATCGTTCACGGTCAGCGTTCTAGGCTCGGGCGGCTTCATGGGACCGGTGGCTTTCACTTGCGCCCCGGGAACTGGGGCGCTGATTACTTCGTGCTCGGTGCAGACCACGAATGCAGCGAATCCGGCCGCCCCAGCAATGGGTTCGATCACGGCTGCGTCCTTCCTCGTGCCGCCGCAATCCATGAAGGTGCCGCCATCCGCGTTGCTGCGGCAGGTGCTCTTCGTCATGCTGGCGATTGGCCTGCTCTTCATGCTTCCTGAAGCCCGGCGATTCCGCACGCGCCTGGGAATGCTGGGAGCCATGTTGGTCTTCGTGCTGGTGGCAGGTTGCAGCGGACCAGCGGGCGGAGGGTCCAAGACGTCAACCATCGTGGTTACTCCGTCCTCGGGAGGCGTCACCAAGCCGGCGATCACGGTGAACGTAACCATCACGCAATAAAAGCAAACTTAACTGCAGTTCAGGCCGCGCGCCCTGTCTTACAGGTCGCGCGGCCTTTTTTTTGCGCGCAACGCCTTTGCGCTGCAAACCCTTTTTTGAGCAGGCATTTCCGTTTGGCGTCGGCACGCAGGCGTCACCGAGCCTGCCCCGTCGTTTTCAGATCATTTACGCCCGGCACTACACTTTGCAGGGCTTTCCATCTATCCTAGTGAGCCGCCGCGTGCCAACGTATTACCGGCCGCCCGCATCTGAAAACTCGCACATTGAAAAATACGCAACACCAAGCCATTACCGGAGGACGCGGTTGATGAAAAAGGTAGCGGGAATTTTATTTTTGTTGGCATTCTTTGGCCTGCGCGTCTCGGCGCAGGAGCTGTCGCTGTTCGGCCCTTTGCCGGTGAGTCCCATGCCCGTCAGTCCCCCGCCGGAAAACCTGTTGTTCGGGATTCCGAAGCCCCATTTTCCGCATATCCCGAAACCGCACGTGCCGAAACCTTCGCGCTCGAATTTCGAACTGGGCGGCGGATATATGTATCGGTCGCTGCTGCAGGCAGACGGCCGCCGGCTGAACATGAACGGATTTTCGACCTACGCGGACTATCGCATTTTCCGCTGGTTGAGCGTGGGCGCCGATCTTTCGGGGGCCTATAACATCAACAGCGTGAATGGGAATACGCAGCTCTATACCTTGATGTTCGGAGCGCGAATTTATCCTCTGGGCCACCGGCACAAGATCACTCCTTTTGGCGAGGTGTTAGTCGGTCCCAGCTATGCCGGTTACAACCTGGAAAGCCAGGGAGGCTTCAATCCCTACAGTCACTGGGGCTGGTCCACGGCCTGGATGGGCGGAGGCGGCTTCGACGTGAAATTCAAGAAGCGCTGGACCATTCGCCTGATCGAGATGGACTACGAACATACCCATTTCGACATGATCAATGCCCAGAGCTATGGCGGGACCAGCCAGGGAAATTACCGCGCGTCCGTTGGCATGATTTATCGTTTTGGCGTGAAGTAAGCGCGCGGTTCGCGCGGCCCGGTTCCTTACACCCGGCTCACCACGCGTCGTTGGACCACGATCGCCACCACACCAGCGGCTGCCATCGCGAGTGCAACCGTGGATGCGCGGTCGCGCGCTACCGCGGGCATTCCGTAAAATTATGCGCCACGCGTTTTGAATTTGGCCTTGCGAAAACACCGATACTCATAGGACATTACGGCTCTGTGCAGCCAACATTCCAGGGCTCCCCGGCGCGAGCGGCAATTCTGGTGTTTGCGCTAGCGGCCGGTGCATTGCTCACCTACCAGGCAGCCAGGCTTTGGCTCGCTTACCATCGCATTCATTCCACCCGCCTGGAGATCATTGAGCGTGGCGCTGCGCTCGAACCCGGAAACGCCGACGCCTGGGACTTGCTCGGCCGTTATCGGCAGCTGGACTTCGCCAATGCCGACCCGCAGCAGGAACTCGCGGACTATCAGCGAGCTGTGCAGGCGGATCCGCTCTCGGCAACTTTCTGGATGAACCTGGCCGGCGCCTATGAAGCCGATGGAGATTTAAGCAGCGCGCAGAAAGCATTTGAGCGGGCGCGATCCGTGTACCCGCTCTCCGCCGAAGTTGCGTGGAACTACGGAAACTTTCTTCTGCGCCAGGAAAAAGAAACCGCAGGCTACGCCGAAATTCGCAGCGCGGTGCAATCGGACCCCAAGCTGCTGACGCTGGCGATCTCGCGCGTGTGGCGATCAAGCCACGACGTGAATATTCTGCTGGACCAGGTGTTGCCCCCGGATGTGGACGCTTACATTCAGGCGCTGAATTTTTTCGCCTCCATTCGCCAATCGGACGCCGCGCTTTCTGTGTGGCGGCGCCTCATTTCCCTCGGCAAGATGGTGGATTTGCCGCGAACCTTTCCCTTTTTCGATGAACTGATCCTGGACGACCGCTCCACCGACGCCCGGCTGGTGTGGGTCGAAGCCCTCACCGCGGCCGGCCTGCCCCGCGAAGAACCGCTGAATCATTCGCTGGTATGGAACGGCGGATTTTCCGGCGAGTTCAGCAATGGCGGACTGGGCTGGCGGTGGAATTCTCCGATTGGCGTGGCAGTTGATTTCGATACTGCTCCGCCCTCCTCCGGCGCGCGCGCCGTGCGGCTGGATTTTGGCGGTGGCAGCAACCTGGAACTCATGCAACCCATGCAGTATGTTCCGGTCGAACCCCGGCACACCTACCATTTTCACGCCTACATGCGCACCGAAGAGATCACCACCGAAAGCGGAATGCGCTTTTCGCTGGTGGACCCGAATCACGACAATGCCGTGAATGCCTTGACGGAAAATTTCGTGGGCTCTCATACCTGGACCGCCGTGGACCTGGACGTGACCACCGGCCCGGAAACGCACTTCCTGTTGCTGCGCCTGTTGCGCTCGGGCAGCCGCTTGTTCGAAAACAAACTGAGCGGCACCGTTTGGATTGCGGACGTCTCGCTCGTTCCTGAGGAAGCCCTGGGGAACCCCTCGCGATGAAAGTGATCCGCGTCGGCGTGCTGTTTCTGTTTGCGTTTTGCGTGCTGGCGTTTGGCGCGGTCGAAGTCTGGTCCGGTTCCATCCTGGAAATTGGCGCCAGCCTGTTGTTCATCGGCTGGGCGGCGCTGGTTTTCCTCGACGACCGGGTGGTGATTCACTGGAATCCGCTGAATTGGCCGCTCGTGGGATTATTCGGAATCGGAATTGCGCAACTGCTGCTGCACGCCACGCCCTATCCATTTTTGACTCGCGTTGAATTGTTAAAGCTCGCCGCGTATCTGCTGATTTTCTTTCTTGCGACGCAGGTCTTTCGCGAGCGCCGCGATTTGACGAACCTCGCATGGTTCCTGATTCTCTTGTGCTTCTCGGTGTCGCTGCTGGGCATCGTGCAGCACTTCGCCTTCGACGCGAAAATCTACGGCTTGCGTACGCTCACCGCGGGCGGCGATCCCTTCGGCCCGTTCGTCAACCGCAATCACTTCGCCGGGTTTGTGGAACTCACTCTTCCGGCCGGCCTGGCGCTGCTGATTTTCCGCGGATTGCGCCGCGACCTGATTCCTTTGACCGGATTGCTGACCATCGTGCCCGTCGGCGCGATGATTCTTTCCGGCTCGCGCGGCGGCATCGTCAGCTTTGCCTTTGAACTCGCCGTGCTGGCTCTGCTGGCGCGTCTTCGCAAGGCGCCTGAAGGTCCGCGATTGATGGCCCTGGCCATCGTGGGATTCGCGGCCCTGGCTTTGGTCGCGTGGCTTGGCGCGGGCAAAGCGATCGAACGATTTTCAACTCTGCATAAGGGAGACGTGTCGCTGGCGCGTCGCGGCACCATGGTGCGCGGCGCGGCGCATATCTTTTTCGATCATCCGCTCAAAGGCACCGGCCTGGGCTCGATGGTCGCGGTGTTCCCGCGCTACGAAATCGCTTATGACGGCTACATCGTGGACCACGTCCACAACGATTACATGGAACTGCTAGCCGAAATGGGCATCCTCGGAGGCCTTTGCGGCCTGGCGTTCCTGTGGATCTTGTTTCGCGATGCGCGCAAATGCTTCAGCGCCGAACAAGGTCATTTTTCACGCGCCGTGCACGCGGGAGCAATCGCGGCGCTCTGCGGCCTGCTGCTCCACAGCCTGGTGGATTTCAATCTGCACATTCCTTCCAACGCCTTGCTGTTTCTACTGCAAGCCCATTTGGCCACCACCACGCCGTTGCCTTCCCAGGGCGCCGCAGTGCGCACACGCAAGCGTTCGCGCGAACGGGACGCGGAGCTGGACTTGGAATAACAAGAAATCCGGGTTCAGGCGTTTTTGGCGGAAACCAACGAGTCGCACGCGCCAGCGACAGGACGCGCCGCAACCGCCGTTTCCACCGTTGGGAGGAATGTCTCGTGGCGCGACGCGCACGGGCGCGCTGCGGTATTACAAGTGTCCGATGGAAATGCTCCGCGCCGATTTGCCGCGGGCAGCGAAGGAGCTGGCACCCGCAACACGCTGCGGAGAACGATGCGCAGCGGGAGACGTACCAGTTCCCAGCCTCCGCGCCAGACGGTGCGACGGCCTCTCCACGACCAGGTAGAACACATACGCCGAACCCAGGATGAATCCGATGGCCAGGCACCAGTTCAATTCCGCGCCAAAGTTTGGCACCGGCAGTCTGGAATAAATGCGCATCGCCGGCACGTGCATCAAGTACAGCGAGTAGCTCCATGCGCCCGCCGAAACCAGCGCCCCCACAGGCTGCTTGCTCAAGCCATAGGCCAGCTCTTTTCGCAGCCAGAAATACGCCAGGATCCCGAACCACAGCATGGTCTGCGTATAGTGAACCCCTCCGTGGAAACTCAGCATTTCGCAGCTCCAGGCTCCGCCGATCGTCAGACATCTCCACGCCCAGATCTCCCGCCTGGAATTAAGCGGCGTGAGCCCGTCGCTTTTTTCAGCCAGCAGGCACCCCAGCAGCCAGACCGGGTAAAGAATCACGGCCGTCTGGATCGCGCCGAAATCGGTCCACAGCTCGCGATGAAAATGTCTGAGCGCCGTGAACGCAGCCAGCACAAATGCGCCGGACAGCATCGGAAACCAACCCCATCGCCGCAAACACCAGCGAGCGATTGGATAGACGGCGTAATAGATTTCTTCACACATCAGGCTCCACAGCACGGAACTCCACATAATGGACTTCGCGCCGAAAAGAGGCTGGCGATTCCCCGAATAACGATAGAGCAATATGACCGCGAATACCGGAATCAAGATTCGCACGTAACGTCGCGCGTAGAATCGCGCGATCGGCATCGTCTTCCCATTTCGGAATGGAAGATGAATGCAGAAACCCGAAATGACAAAAAAGCCCATCACTGCCGGCGGGCCACAAACGATCGTGGCGTAGCTATGACTTAGCAGCCAGACGGCCGGCACGGAAGTATCGGCGTTCGCAAAGAGTGGAAATTCGCCGAAGTGATCCATCAGCACCCAGAATGCAAATACAAATCGCAAAGCATCCAGGATTGGATAGCGTCTCAGGTCGTTGTTGGCGTTCAGTTCGCCCGTCACGATTGCCAAACCCCCAATGAATACTGGCCTTGGGCTGCTGTCGCGGCCCGCCGCAGGTTCGCCCGCCAAATTTATGCGACACGGAAGCGACTGCCATTACGAGCGAAGTGACGGCCGGCAGTTCGCGCATCCGGCGTAATCGACCGCCTCGCGGAATAAGTGCAGGCAGTTGCGCAGCCGAACTCGATGAGAAATCTTGCATTTTAGTGGCCGCTCGCGTGCTGAAGCGATTACGCCCCTAAGCAAATGTGACACCGCTGGGGCTTAGAACTTGTTAAGCTGATTCAGGTCTTTTATCCTGTTTTTTCGATGGGATTTCGCGGGTTGACAGTGGCGCGCCCGCTAAGGGATAGTGTTTGCGATGTTAATGATAGCGATGAATTCAACGGTCCGGCGTATTGCGGGCTGGCCCCCGGGGAAGCTCATCTCCATCCTGTCCGTACTGAC
>Ga0209447_10000083_pt1 | contig 23605 bp, 20 predicted proteins | sample BogFormECP04_OM3_FD_188243 | JGI IMG/M metagenome (GOLD analysis project Ga0209447, IMG submission 188243) | Bog forest soil microbial communities from Calvert Island, British Columbia, Canada - ECP04_OM3 (SPAdes) (version 2) | ecosystem: Environmental > Aquatic > Freshwater > Wetlands > Bog ... | reverse complement strand
TTGGTCTCGATCCTCGTTGGCGCCGTGGCCGCGGTCTGGATTGGCCATGTGGTTAGTGCGCCAGCCGGTTTGATCGCAGGAATTGCACTTTATATCTTCAGCATGATTGTGTGTTATTTCGCGCTCCTGCATGGCCACCAAAGCTGAGCTGGGCTATGCGGTCGTTCCTCGTGCTATCTCGATCATTCTTCGCGCGCCGGGCGTGCCGCGCCCGAAAGTCCAATCGCCGATTCGACGGGATCTGCGGTAGCCCTCCGGCCGGTCATCTCCTCGACGTGTACGCAATAGAAGACTGCTTTGGTCGAGTCGGGTTCGCCGCGGACCTGGCTTGCCACATACGCTGTCTGCCACCACAGGGCCCTTCTTTCAAGCCGAACCTGGGCTTGGAGTCGCACGGCGGCGTATTCGGGAGTGTCGGGAAGTTCTTCATAGCGTCCAAGCACGACGATGCTAGACCAGCGGAAGTGGCTAATGACTTCGTCAACCTCCACACAAACCAGCGGATTCGAACGCATCCACTCCACCTTCCGTCCCAACGTTGCGAAGCCGTACAGGCGGTCGGGCTCATAGGCGAAGTAAATCGGGACAATGTATGGCTGGTTTTGGTGAGCACACGCGAGCCTGCCGAACCCCAGTCGCGCCACCAGGTCGCGGCACTCATCCCCGGTCATTTCACTCATCAACATATCTGGCATCCTCCTTTGCTTGTCGGGTCTTTTCGCTCCCAAGTGGACGAGCTCGAACGTCACATTCGTCTCTGTGCGCTCCGAACGTGCTTCATACCACAACCTGCTAAACAGCTACGTCGAAGAAATGCCACCTGTCGTCTCCACGCCTGTGGTTGCACTCTGTAGTAGACAATCACCCTCCCTCATTGATGAGTGACGACGGTCACATGCTGTCGTGACGTGCGTCGCGGCATCCCAGATCGTTCTCGGGTTACAAAGGAATACAAGGAACCGGTACGTATTGGCTGGAGAGAACCTTGTTGTGCAGGTTCCCGAGGGCGTAGTGCGCGACCGCTTCTTTTTTTCCCGAGCACAGGATTACATCACACTCGAAATCGGACCCCGCGAGACCTCGCCGTTAGAGTGACGGCCGTCACGATTGCCTGAGACGCCCGTCACAGCGGCGCGAACAGTCTTCAGGGCATCCTTGGTCAAGAGGTGCCTAATGAGCATGGTTGACAGCGGTTCAGCAATCTCACTGAAGAATATCCTTTTTTTAACAGATTTCTCAGGCCCCTCCGAGGCAGCGCTGCCATTTGCAGCGGCGATCGCTCGGTGGTACGGTGCAACGGTTTACTCGCTACACGTTTTTACACCTCTTTCCTGCGTGTACACGACCCCCGAACTGACACTTGCTGCGATCGAAGCAGAGGAAGAAAACACCAGGGCTGAAATGCGGCGGGTTGAATCCCAGTTTGCGGGGTTGCCACACGAGGCCATCATCGGACAAGGCGTCGCTGTATGGGACGCGGTGGCGCAAACGGTAAAGGAGCACTCTATCGATTTGATCGTGCTCGGCACGCATGGTCGAACTGGCGCGGAGAAATTACTGCTCGGTTCGGTCGCTGAGGAAATCTTCCGGCGTTCACCGGTGCCGGTACTGACCATCGGACCAGGAGTGCGTAAGGGCGTCCACAACGGCGGGCGATTCAATCGCGTGCTTTTTGCAACTGATTTCACGGCGGCCTCAGTCGCTGCAGCTCCTTACGCACTCTCGCTCGCCGTCGAAAATCGTGCGCGCCTTGTTTTGTTGCACGTCATGCGGAAACCTGAGTCGCGGATCGGCGATAAGAACCGATTCGAACTTTCGGTCGCAGAAGCGAATCAGCAACTGTACGAGGCCATCGGATACGGTGCGGAACTCGAAGGGCGTCCAGAAGTTGCCGTGGAGTACGGCGAACCGGCTGAGCGGATTGTCGCAGCAGCGCAACGGCGCAGGATCGATTTAATCGTGCTCGGCGTTCGCAATGCGGCCGGCCATCTTGGCGCCGCGACACATCTGGGGCGTGCCACAGCGCACAAGGTAGTTGCGCACGCAGGATGCCCTGTTCTCACCGTGCCGTACCAGTAGAACCGAGAAAGAATGCGGTGAATTTCCCTAGGGGAAAAAGTGTCTCAGCTTAAGTCTCTGCAAAACGGCTTCCCTGTCTAGAGTGGTCGCTGCTCGGCCTCTCCGATCAACTGCGGTTACCGGGTTGTCCGAGGCCAAGACAGCAAAGAGGATCGCGCCGGGTCCGCGTCCCTGCGGATCAGGCACGCGGCGCCGACGCGAGTGCCGAGGTTATTGCTAAACGGTCAGAAGGGTCTCCAAACCCGCCCGATTTGAGATCATCAGCGTTGACCCCTTCAGAGTGACAAGGTGTTGGTTTCGGAAATCGCTCAGAGTGCGCGTGACGGTCTCACGGGTGCTGCCGATGAATTCGGCGATTTCCTCGTGCGTCAAGGGCATCGTGACACGAGAACCCGAGGTTGTCTGCTCCGCTCCGGCGGACCAGTCCAGAAGCAGTTTGGCGAGCTTCTCGTGCGCGGATGTCGAAAGGCCCACTGTCCGCAGTTGCTCGCAAGCGCCGTGATAGTTCGAGCTCAGTTGCCTGACCATCCCCGCTAAAGCTTCGGGGTGCTGGGACACAAAACGCAAGAAGTCCTCACGGCGAACGAAGGCAATCTGCGATGGACGGAGAGTTTCGGCCGACACCTCGTATGGTTTGCCGGAAAGCACAGCCATCAAGCCAAGAATTTCACCCGGCTTGGCAATCCTGAGGATCAGCGTCTTGCCTTCGCTCGAACTGATCGAGAGTTTGATTTCCCCTTCGCAGAGAATAAACACGCCGCGCGAATCCTGCTTTTCGAGGAACAGAATCGCGGACTTCGGGTAGGCGGAGCTGGATTTGATGGCGTCAAAATCTTTCGCCGCTTTGGGAGGCAGTTGACAGAAAAAGCTGCTCTTCCGGAGCTTGCAGGTCTGGCAATTCTCGCTCATCTCGAAACCGTATGGTCCTTTCATGTTAGGCTTCCTCCCTTTTAGGATCCTTCTTATCGCGCCGGGCTTCCGCAGCGAAGTACTTGGTCATTGGGGTATCGGCCACGAAGTTCGCGCCGGTGGTTTCGTGAATTTCGGCGAGAATTCGCATTCCGTCTCGGTCCACGTGCGTAACTCCGCACAAATCAATCAGTAGTTTCCTGGATCCGGGAGAGGAAATCAGAGCTGGCCATGACCGGTGTAGTTCGGCTACCCATGGCCCAACGACTCTGCCCTCCAGTCTTAAGGTCGTGCCCGCGGGTTCTTCTTGTAGAGTGATCCTAAACATCACTTGGCTCATCCTGCGCCACGCACTAGCTCATTGCACGCGAAGAGCCAAGCCTAGCAACATTAGGTGGTTGCAGATGATTGAAGAGGGGGAAGGGACTTAGTGCCAGATTGGAACTATAGTGACGGTGTATACATGCGTGAGTGACGACGCGCACTGACGAAATGTCGTCAGTGCTGACTATATATAGTCGCTGCGTTCGATGCCCAATTTTTTCAACTTGGAATTGAGTGTCGTTCGTTTCAGGCCCAGCCGTGCCGCTGCGCCACGCGGACCCGCAATGACACCCTTCGTTTCGCGCAGGACGCGAAGAATGTGCGCACGTTCCGTACTCTGGAGTGTCGCATCATTCGCGACCGGGGCCTGTGCTGATGTTTCGAGCTCTGCCAGCGGCGCACGTAACGCAGAGCCTTGGGTGAGGATTACCGCGCGTTCGATGAAATTCTCGAGTTCTCTGATGTTGCCCGGCCAGTCCCATTTGGTGAGGGCCCTTATCACGTCGGCAGGAATGGATTCGATCTGCTTATTCAAGTGGCGTGCATGCTTGCTGACGAAATAGCGAACGAGCAGGGGGATGTCTTCCCTGCGTTCGCGCAGGGCGGGCATGGTGATCGGAAAGACCCGGAGGCGGTAGTAAAGATCGCTGCGAAATTCGCGGTCCGCCACCATTTTTTCAAGATTGCGATTGGTGGCAGCAACCAGGCGCACATCAACGGGAATGGTGCGCGTGCCGCCGAGCCGTTCGATTTCCTTTTCCTGGAGCGCTCGCAAAATCTTCGGCTGAAGTTCTGGTGGCAGGTCCCCAATTTCATCGAGAAACAATGTGCCCTGATGGGCCAGCTCCAAGCGGCCAATTTTTTGCGAGATGGCGCCCGTGAAGGCGCCTCTTTCGTGTCCGAAGAGTTCGCTCTCCAGCAGGCCGGTAGGGATTGCGGCACAATTCAATTTGACGAGCGTTCGCCCGCGCCGCGAACTGAGCTGATGAATCGCTCTGGCGACCAGGTCTTTTCCGGTGCCGGTTTCCCCCAGGATCAGCACGGTCACGTCCGTCGCAGCCACCGTTTCGACCTGCTTCAATACCCTCCTGAGCCCGGTGCTTTCTCCGATGATGTCTTCGAATCCATGCTCGGTATTGAGCTCCTCTTCCAGGTAGCGCTTTTCGCGCTCCCTCCGTTCCAATTCTTCTTGGGCTCGCACCTTTTCCGAAAGATCGCGAATTACGCTCAGGACGACTCGGCCTGAACCGGTCTCGACACTGCTGAGCATGATATCCACTGGGAATTCGGAGCCATCTTTGCGCCGGCCGTGAAAATCCAAACCGATTCCCATGGGGCGCATTCGAGCTTCGGCAAGGTAATCTTTTCTGTGCCCGGGATGCGCGCTTCGGAATCGTTCGGGAACCAGGATTTCCACCGGTTGATCCAGCAATTCAGCGCGACTATAACCGAATAACTTTTCGACTTGCGAATTCACTTCCGTGATTCTGCCGGACTGGTCCGTCGCGACGATCGCGTCGGGCGAGAAATCGAAGAGGGCGCGAAAACGCTGCTCGCTGAGCTGCAGCGCTAAGGCGGCGTTGCGGCGATCCGAAAAATCACGCGTGACTTTCGCAAATCCGCGCAATTTACCGTTTTCGTCACGAATCGCGGTGATCACCACGTTCGCCCAAAAGCGCGAGCCGTCTTTTCGGATCCGCCAGCCCTCATCCTCCAAGCGACCCTGAGAGGCAGCGATTTCCAGTTCGCGATCAGGCTTGCCGCCCGCAACGTCCTCAGGTGAATAGAACCGCGAGAAATGTTCGCCGACGATTTCTGCTGCACGATAGCCTTTCATGCGTTCCGCTCCCGAATTCCAACTGACCACTCGCCCGGCGGGATCCAACATGAATATTGCGTAGTCGTTTGCTCCTTCTACCAGCAAGCGAAAGCTTTCTTCGCTTTTTTGCAGGGCTGCTTCGATGCGCTTGCGATCCGTGATGTCACGGACCGTGGCCAGGAAGAGGGTTTCGCCGTCCACTGGCAGCGGACTCAAAACAATGTCAACCGGAAATTCCGTACCGTCCTTGCGTCTGCCGTAGAGTTCCAAGCCCATACCCATGGAGCGAACGAGCGGTTGATCGGCATAGCGCTTTCGCTGAGTGATGTGCGCGGATCGAAAGCGCTCTGGAATGACTATTTCTATGGGTAAACCCACTAACTCCGCGCGCGTAAATCCAAACATTCTTTCGGCTTGCGGATTTACTTCGACGACTCGTCCATCACCGTCGGTTACGACAATGCCGTCTGGCGAGCATTCGATCAGTTTTTCGGCCCAAGCCTGTGACGAAGATAACTTCGGTGATATGGAGTCGGTCACGTTGGTTCTCTCAGATCAGACCGTTTGCGCGTTTTGCTCGTGAACGCACATCGCTCCGCGTAGGTCTGCGAGTTGGTCCCCATCCCGCGACTGCGAGTATACGCGAATAGTATTTCGGGCGAGTCACCAAGACAAGACGGGTGGGGATCGTAACAGACCATGGACAACTGCCGGAGAAGCGATACTGAACGGAAGAGATTCGTGTGTCTTCTCGAGCGTGTCTCAAGCTAGCTGCTGACCACCAGTACCGGGCAGGCAGCCTGCGCCACAATCTGGCCTGCTTCTGAGCACGCCAAATGTTCCCGGACGTGTCGCTTAGCGGTACGGATGGCTTGCCAGATTCTCCTCATCCGCGGCGATGGATGACCCGGAGACTCGACTTCGTTTATGCTGAGCTTTGCCCGCCTATCCTGGCGAGAGTTTCATGGCGCGGCGACTGCTGGCGCATTCCGCCTGGCGATGCTCTGAAGCAAAAGGAGACCGCAGGACTGCTCCCTTGAAGAATCGCATTCCATTCCGCGTTCAGCCGATGCTTGCCACGCTCGTTGAGGAACCTTTCGACAAGCCTGGCTGGGTCTACGAGGAGAAATACGACGGCGACCGGATCCTCGCCTACAAGGAGGGGGATCGAGTGCAGCTCCTGTCCAGGAATGCAAAAGATCGTACAGAAAGATTTCCGCGCATCGCGGCCGCTATCCGAAACCTTAAGCCGTTAACTTTACTGCTCGACGGCGAGGTCGTGGTGTTTGACAGGGAAAAGGTTTCGCGATTCCAGCTTCTTCAGCAGCGCAAAGGCGAAGCGGTCTATGCCGTCTTCGATTGCCTGTTTCGTGAGGGCAAGGACTTGCGCCGAGAACCATTATCCGAACGACGCGCTGCGATGGAGAAATCCATCGGCGCGAGCAAGCTGCTGCTGCCATCTCGCAAACTAGCAGCCAATGGCATAAAAGCTTTTCGCATCGCGCAGCGGTGGGGATATGAAGGATTAGTGGCGAAAGACCTGTCGTCCCCATATGTGGAAGCGCGCTCAAATCAGTGGCTGAAAATGAAGGTGCATCAGGAAGACGAGTTCGTGATTGCCGGTTATACGAAACCGGCAGGCTCGCGGCAATATTTTGGCGCCCTGCTGCTCGGCGCTTACGATAAGGGCAAACTACGCTACGTTGGCAAAGTCGGAACCGGATTCGACCAGAAGACTCTTGCCGTGCTGCACCGAAAGTTCCAGCCATTCGTGAGATCACAACTCTCGCTCGCAGATCCGCCTCGAGAAAAGGGCGTGGTTTTTCTCGCGCCGCGACTCATTGCGCAAATTTCGTTCCAGGAGTGGACCGCAGATAGAAAGCTTCGCCAGCCGGTTTTTCTAGGTCTGCGCGACGACAAGCGTCCCCAGGACGTGCGTCTGCCGTAAATTTCGGACTGAGATTGAAATCAAATTGCACGCGACGAAGTTCAACGAGGTCTGCCACTCTGCGTAGAGCGTCGCCGCCTCAAACGTGTTTGAGCGACGACGCGTTGCTCTCATCGACACCGGCGGCGCCGATAACACCGGGCTCGGCAAACTTGTCGGCGGAGAGCTCATAACGCTCTTCGATCGCCTTGCCGATTGCACTGCAGAGATCTCGTATATGTCCGAGCCGATAGCGCTGCTCAATTTTTCGCACGTCCGTCGCGAGCGCAGGGTCATGAAATACATCCATGATCCATTGAGAGAAGTCCCCGCGACGGACGTGCCCTTCGAGGACGGCGACTGGATACGTCTTCAGGTCCTCCACGAATTGCTTCAGTGTCCGCGCTGCTGGTCCGAGGGGCTTGCCATCAGCCGTGAACACGAAGCCCATCTCCTCGATGAGTTCTAGATCGAAGTACTTAGCCTTGTGCCGGACGTGCGACGTCAGACGGGGCAAGAGTTCGAAGCTCTGCAGTTTTCCTTCCGCCTCTGCGGGGCCGGGCAACAGAGCGGCCTGGCTCGGCCGCAGCGCTCTGAGAGAGGATTTCCATTCACCGTCCGGTATCTGGCCGCCAGCCATCTTCAGAAGAGTTCGGAGCTCTCGCGGATCGGTGGTGCGCTTCACAAGGACTGCTTCGATGGCGCCTCGGAGATCTGCGTTTAGATCGGACGGACGGTAAGTCACCAGAGTGTACGCGTTGAGGTTCAAGTCCAGCAGCTCGCGCGCTCGTGGGTCGTTCAGGAAGTAGTGAGCTTCATCAATCACGATGCGATGGGGCAAGCCGGTGGATTTGCGGATCGCTGCCACCATCGGCAACAAAGAATGAAGGTAATCGATCTTCTCCTTGCGGGTCGCGTGAGAAAGATCCACGACCACGCTCATATCCGGATGGCGAAGCGCGCGCGCGACGTCAGGAAGTTGAGGTAGTGGATCCTCCCCTCCGAAAACCACAACGCCCGGAAGCGATTCCAGCGTTCGGTAGTCTCCTTCGGGATCGATGATGCAGACAGCATAGCCTTGCAGAATGAGCTTTTCGCAGATGAGCCCAGTGATCCAGGACTTTCCGGAACGAGGGTCTCCGGACACGAGAAGATTTCGGCCAGAGACTCCCAACGCGATGGCCCGACCGTCCTCGGTGGTGCCCAGCGCCACCTGATAGCGATGCATGCGGCTCGGAGGTAATTTCACCTCGCTCGCGACCTGTCGAATGAACCCGGCGACCACTTCGGGGCCAACGCCGCGCAAAACCAGGTCGGCTACGTTGCACAGCGCCGGGCTGCCCCAACCGACGGCCACGCCGAACTCGCAGGCTGCGAGAAGGTCGTGATCGTTTTCGGCGTCCCCAATCGCGATCGCGTTGTGCTGAGAGAGACGCAGCACCGTCAAGGCGCGACGCAATCCGACACTTTTGCTCACGCCTTGCGGCAGGACCATCAGGCGGCTACGGTTGAACAACAGTACCAGAGGCAATTGGAGATCTCTGATCACCGAAAGAATTTCCAGCGCCGATGCAGCGGCAGCCTCCAAAACGCATTGGCCCGCCGTGAACTCGATTCGGCGGCGACGAAATTCTTCGAGAAGTTCTGCGGGAGCCGGTTGACCGATCACTCTCGAATAGCCGTTAGGAAACGCCAGAACCGCGCCATTTTCGGCTACCACTGCATCCACGAAGCCGAGGTCACCGGCCACCTGCTGCAGATCGGACAGAATGCGCCCGGTGACGAGAACAACCACAAGCCCGCGTGTACGCGCTTCCCCAATCGCGGCCCGGACCTGGGAATTAAGAATCCCGTCTTGAGCGATGGTGCCGTCATAGTCGAGCGCGAGCGCGCAAAGCCTCACTTTGCCTTCTCCTCGAACACGCCACCGGCGATTCCGCCGACGTTACTTGATCCGGCTTCCACCTACGTTACGATTGGCCCGTCGTGGTTTTCGGTCGATTAAGAATAGGAACTCACCCCTCGGAACTCCTATGAGACTTGTCACCGGGTCGTGTGATGACAATCACTGACGGGCAAACGTGAGTCAAGTCGATTCCGGTTCCGCAGGGACAACCTGGATCGATTGTTGAGCCATGTCTCCATAAAAGAGCCGGTCATGATTAAGAAAGTTGCAGGCGGCTATCAAGTTCTATCGAGCAAAGGGAAAAACCTCGGAGGATGGTACGAGACTCTGGAAGAGGCCACCAAGCGGCTGCGGCAGGAGGAGTTCTTCAAGCACCGCAAGCGGTGATGCAAGACGCGGAACCGTGCGAGCCCCGGCCGCGACTCTGCGAAGGAAGAGGCCAGTGATGTTGTCGAAACGCGCAAATCCGGACGGTCGCAGGGCGTTCGACTTTCGCCAAGGACAGTTCTTCCGATTTCACAAGAGCCAGGAGGAGGCCGATCTCGGAACGATCACGCCCGCCGTGCAGCAGTTTTGGTTTTGCGACGCCGGCCGAGTGTGCTACTTCCCGGAATCCCGCGAAAGTGCCGACGTCGTGATTCTCGCTCGTTTGGGCGACCGGATTCATAACGCCAACCGCGCAGTTGCCGCGGCGTGACGAACACGCTCTGCGTGCCGTGTTTAGCCTTCTCGCTATCTCCTGACGTTCCCTTCTTCGTTCAGCTGGCGAATCGCAGGCTATTCGCACGACTCCGAGCGTGAGTTCGCCATTGTGCCGCCCGCCCCGAACGGCTTCCCGCGTCACAGCAACCTGTGATCGTAATCACTTCGCAATTTCTCGTTTTGCGCAATCCTTGGGTTGTAGCAATGCTCTGCGATGAAGCCCCAGGAGCAAGGGAGAAATCAAATGCGAACCCACGCGGCGATCGAGCATCACGAGAGGGCAGACTTGGGATTGTTTGTAACGATCCTGGTGTTGGGATTGCCGGCTCTATTTGCATTCCTCGGGGCAGCCGGCCTGGCACAGGGTGCGCCCTATTTCAAATCGGGTCTCTGGTTCTTCTACTTGGTGTCCCGCAATTTCGGATTTCTCGGAGTTATCGTTGCGGCCGGTATTACCGTCCGGGCGATGTTCCAGCGGACTGTCACCGATGCCGTGGCTGGTTTGATGACGGCGTCGGTCATCACAGCGATTGTTTTGCTGTGGTGTGCGGCGCGTACACTCCCGGATTTGTGGTAAGTGGCAAACGCATAAGCGAGGTTTTTGGCTGAGGCAACACGGAGGAAGGTATCGGCGAGAATCGCGAAGTGTGCATGTGAAATCTTTAGCAGGACAATCGATGAAAAAGGAGATGATGACAATGAGAATCGACAAAGAACTGCAGCAACAGGTGATGGACGAACTTGCATGGGAACCGAGCATTGATGCTGCGGAGATTGGCGCATCTGTTGACTCCGGCGTGGTCATGCTCAGTGGTACAGTGCGGAGCTTGCCAGAGAAGTGGGCAGCCGAGCGCGCGGCCGAACGGGTCAAGGGAGTGCGAGCCGTCGCGGATGAGATTGTGGTGAAACTCCCCGGAACCTTCCAGCGTGACGACGCAGACATCGCCCGAGCCGCGCTGAACACTCTGGAGTGGAACGCGTCGGTGCCGCATGGCCGTCTCCAGGTCCTGGTGGAAAAAGGATGGATCACCCTCGATGGGACGGTAGACCGCTACTTTCAAAAATCGGAGGCCGAAACAGTTGTTCGCAAACTGCTTGGAGTGAAAGGTGTTGTCAATAGGATCGCCGTCAAGCCAATCATTTTACCGGCGGACGTCAAGAATCAAATCGCTAAAGCGCTCGAGCGCACCGCGGTGGTGGATGCCAAGAGGATTTCCGTCGAAGTCCGCGGCACCACGGTTGTCTTGAGCGGTGCCGTGAAATCCTGGGTCGAGCGGGACGGAGCGGAGCGGGCTGCCTGGGCCGCACCGGGTGTGGCCAATGTGGAAAACATGATCGAAATCGGCGCGTAACATCGTTCAAAGTCGTACCGACGAGCGGCTCCGCCGAAGCGGAGCCGCTTCGCATTTGGGCTGCTGACAAGCAAAAGTATGTGCGCAGCGAGAAGAATTGTCAGGTTCGCGTGCAATGTGGGGCAGTCTCTCGTAAGATTTAACGAACACGTTGCATTCGATAAGTCCAAGGGTGCTCAAACAATGACTGCCCGGAACGCCCTCAATTCGTTCTTTAGGCCTAAATCTGTAGCTGTGATCGGTGCCACCGATCGCGAAGGTAGCGTCGGGCGCACCGTCCTGTCTAATCTCACTGGCGGAAAGTTTCCTGGCAAGGTTTACGCCGTCAATCCGCATCGCTCCGAAGTTCTTGGCGTTCGCTGTCATGCGAACATTGCCGCTGTTCCCGAGAAGGTAGACCTGGTCATTGTGGTCACGCCCGCGCCGTCTGTCCCCGGTGTAATCCGCGAATGTGTCGATGCGGGAGCACGCTCGGCCATCGTCATTTCGGCCGGCTTCAAAGAACGCGGAGCCGAAGGCGTTGAGCTCGAAAGGCAGATCCAAGCCGAATTGCGGCGAGGTTCGTTGCGACTGCTCGGTCCCAACTGCTTGGGCATGATGAATCCAGCTTACGGACTGAACGCAACCTTCGCGAGAGATCTCGCGCGATGCGGAAGTGTGGCTTTCCTCAGCCAAAGCGGGGCGTTGCTCAGCGCGATTCTCGATTGGAGTCTTGAGGAAGAAGTTGGCTTTAGCGCGATTGTTTCCGCCGGTTCGATGCTGGATGTCAGTTGGGGAGATTTAATCTCTTTCTTCGGCGAAGATCCGGAGACCGAGAGCATTCTTCTATACATGGAATCGATTGGCGACGCGCGCGGTTTCCTTTCCGCGGTCCGCGAAGTCGCCCTCCGAAAACCGGTCATCGTCATAAAGGCCGGACGCTCGGAGGCAGCGGCGCACGCGGCCAGTTCGCATACCGGAGCACTCACGGGCAGCGATGCGGTCTTTGACGCCGCCTTCCGCCGCTGCGGCGTCTTGCGTGTGGAGAATATTTCGGACTTGTTTTATATGGCCGAGGTTCTTAGCAAGCAGCCGCGCCCCAGCGGGCCGCGGCTAACGATCCTGACGAATGCGGGCGGGCCCGGTGTGCTGGCCACAGATGCGTTGATCGCCACGGGCGGGAAACTTGCGCCTTTGCCGCCAGCAACGATGGATACACTCAATAAGATCCTCCCCCCGCATTGGAGCCATAATAATCCCATCGATATCCTGGGCGATGCGGAACCGGAGCGTTTCTGCGAAGCAATCAAGATTGCCCTCGAAAATCCCGATAGCGATGGCCTCCTGGCAATTCTGGCTCCGCAAGGGATGACCGACCCAGCGCAGGTGGCCGAGCGCTTGAAACCTTTTGCGAAGAACAAATACAAGCCGCTTCTTGCGAGCTGGATGGGCGGAAAGCGAGTTGCGGAAGGCGAAGCCATTCTCAACAATGCCGGAATTCCCACTTTTGTCTATCCAGACACCGCGGCTCGCGCATTCAACTATATGTGGCGCTACAGCTACAACATTCGTGGGCTGTACGAAACTCCTGTTGCAACCGACCAACCAGAGGCGGGCGAGCCCACCCGTCGAAAAGTGGATGAGATTTTGCGTCGCGTGGCGAGTTCGGGACGCACGCTGCTAACAGAAATCGAATCGAAGGAAGTACTCACGCTGTACGGGATTCCGACGGTTCCAACCGAGTTGGCGCGAACCTCCGAAGAGGCTGTTGCCGCGGCGCAAAAGCTGAGTTTTCCCGTGGTGCTGAAAATCCACTCCGAAACGATCACGCATAAAACGGATATTGGCGGTGTGCAGTTGAACCTCGAGAATGAAGATGCGGTTCGCATCGCCTTCCAAGCCATTCAGTCCTCGGTCACGTTGAAGGTCGGCGCGGGGGCCTTCCTGGGCGTAACCGTCCAGCCGATGGTGCGCCTCGATGGTTACGAATTGATCCTGGGCAGTTCCGTGGACCCGCAATTCGGCCCGGTTATTCTGTTCGGCTCTGGCGGGCAACTGGTGGAGGTGTATCGCGACTGCGCTCTGGCACTTCCACCGCTCAACACCACTTTGGCGCAACGCCTGATGGAGCAAACGCGCGTCTTTGAAGCGCTCAAAGGAGTTCGCGGACGCGCCGCCGTGAACATGCAGCTGCTTGAACAAATACTCGTACGCTTTAGCTGTCTGGTGGTGGAACAGCGGCGGATCAAGGAACTGGACATCAATCCTCTTCTCGTATCGCCGTCGGGCATGTTGGCTCTGGATGCGCGTATTGTCGTTTACCCACGAGAGGTTGTTGACGATGACCTTCCCCGTTCGGCGATCCGGCCGTATCCCGCACAATACGTTTCGCCTTGGAAGACAAAGGACGGACTCGAGGTGCTCGTTCGCCCGATTCGTCCGGAAGACGAACCGATGATGGCGAAATTTCACGAGACACTTTCTGATGAAAGCGTTTTCCTGCGCTATTTTCATCTGGAAAGCCTGAGCGCGCGTGTGGCCCACGAGCGACTGATTCGTAATTGTTTTATTGACTATGATCGAGAGATGGCGCTGGTGGTCGAGCGCGTTTCTTCCAACACGGGCGAGCGCGAAATTCTAGCGGTCGGCCGCCTCGCCAAGTCGCGCACCGCACGAGAAGCGGAAGTGGCCGTCTTGGTCAGCGATCGCTACCAGCGGCACGGATTGGGCACGGAACTGGTGCGTCGGCTGATTCAAATCGGTCGTGACGAGAAACTTCAGAAGATTTTCGCCAATCTTCTTCCCGAAAATCTGGCCCTGCGCGCCCTCGCCGACAAATTCGGTTTCAAGGTTCACGACAGCCAGGACCTTGAAATGATAGTCGCGGTTCTGAGTCTTTAGTGCGCATACACGAGCGAGTCAAGGCGTGTGACGCGTGTCACAATCGCCGGTAATTGGGGTCACAGCCCGGCAGCCTCCCCAGAAGGTATTCCTGGTTGTAGCAGGAGCGCGACACGGGAGACCTTCATGTCCAGCACAGTTCAGCAAACCAATCCGAGCGCCAACCCGATTGTTTCAACGATGAAGGCTTTGGTGTTTCGCGGCACCGGTCAAATTCGTATTGAACAGGTCCCGATGCCCAAGCCCGGTCCCGGAGAAGCCGTAATCCATGTGACGCTGACCACGATTTGCGGGACCGACCTCCACATCCTCAAGGGCGAGTATCCGGTGAAGCCCGGCCTCACGATCGGGCACGAGCCGGTCGGAGTCATTCACGAATTGGGCGTTGGCGTCAAAGGCTACCAGGTTGGCGACCGTGTGCTGGTGGGTGCGATTACACCTTGTGGCCAGTGCAGTTTTTGCCTCAGCGGGCATTGGTCGCAATGCGGCGGTCCGATCGGCGGCTGGAAATTTGGCAACACCATTAACGGCGCGCAGGCCGAATACTTGCTGGTGCCGCACGCGCAAGCTAACATGGCGAAAATTCCTGATGAATTGCGCGATGAGCAGGTCGTACTCTTGGCGGACATCGCCTCGACAGGCATTTCTGCGGCGGAAAGCGCTGATCTGCAAATCGGCGATACTGTGGCTGTCTTTGCCCAAGGGCCGATCGGGCTTTGCGCAACCGCGGGCGCCAAGTTGAAGGGCGCGTCGCTGATCATCGCGGTTGAATCCGATCCTGTGCGTTTGGAGATGGCGAAGAGCATGGGCGCTGACGTGGTCATCAATCACCTCAAGATGGACGCGATCGCCGAAATCCGGCGCCTCACAGGCGGTGAAGGAGTAGACGTGGCTATCGAAGCGCTCGGAACTCAAGCAACGTTCGAGAGTGCTCTGCGCGTGCTTCGCGCGGGCGGCACGCTTTCGAGTTTGGGAGTATATTCGGGAAAGTTATCTGTGCCAGTCGAGCCGTTTGCCGCCGGTTTGGGCGACCAAAAAATCATCACGACGCTTTGTCCGGGCGGTAAAGAACGCATGCGACGTTTGATGGAATTGGTGCGGCACGGAAAACTGGACTTGACGCCGCTTCTAACGCACACGTTCTCGCTAGACGAGATTACCAAGGCATACAAACTCTTCGGAGACCGGCGAGACGGAGTAATTAAAATTGCCATCAAACCTTGACGAACCGGATTCGGTGAGCCGTCGCGCGTCTATGTAAATGCCTCCTCACCCCATGCTAGAAGTGCCGTATCGGACTCTCGAAGCACTTTGAAGGCACATGTCCGATGACAGAACAAACCACGCGCTTGAACGCACGTGAGTTCGTCGTTTCTCAGTCCGCTCTAGGATTAGCGGCACGAAGCGAAGCCCGCGGCAAAATGTGCCAGGAGCCGATTTTAGTGGGAGGATTGTCGTGAAAATTCGAGCCGCTTTGTGGTGTTTAACTGTTGCGGTGATTGCGGCCGGGTCCGGCGGGATGGCAGCGAAAGCACGGAGGGACTCGCCGACTGCTGCGACGCTCCAGGATTCCGAGAAGCAGTTGCCGCCACTAATCCGTTCGGTGGATGGGCCGGATTTGTACCGGGCGTACTGCGCATCGTGCCACGGCCAAGAGGGCAAAGGGAACGGGCCAGCGGCGCCGGCGATGAAAGCGACGGTACCGGACTTGACGGTGATTGCGAAAAACAATGGAGGGAAGTTTCCGGTGGCACGCATCCAGAGAATTATTCTGGGCGAGGGGATGATCGCGTCGCACGGGTCGCGGGAGATGCCGGTGTGGGGCCCGATCTTTCATCAAATCGAAGAGGACGTCGACCGAGGAAATGTCAGGCTGGATAATCTTGTGAAGTACTTGGAATCATTACAGTCAATTCAACCCTCACAAAAAGAGCCAGCCAAGAATCCTGTGGCCGAAAATACCCCATCCGGTGAGAAGCTGTTCAGGAGATATTGCGCCGCATGTCATGGAAACGATCTAAAGGGCAATGGCCCTGCTCCACCACCGTTCCAAGATGTGCCGCCCGACTTGACCAAGCTAGCGCAACGTAACGGCGGCAAGTTCCCAGACGCTTATGTCATCGAGGTGTTACGGCATGGAGTGGTGCTGCCTGCCCATGGTCCCGCCGAGATGCCGGACTGGGGCCCGGTGTTTAGGGTCGGCGAAGGGTTTGACGAGACTCGAGTAACATTGCGGATCACAAACCTGAAAGATTACATCAAGTCAGCTCAAGCAAGATAAGGCGTTGATTACCAGAACCTCTGGGAAAGCGTTGATTACGTAACTCCCCCCGATATCTGAAGGTCGATTCGGGGACGCTACGAAACGGGGAAGCTCGCTGCCATTGATTATCGTGGCACTGATTTTCCGGGCATAAGCCTCACCGAGTTCCGAAAAAGTGCCTGTGTTAATGAACAACGCTGTCCGTTTGACGCCTCGCCGTTCTGGCGCTCTCGCAGCTTGTTTTCAGCCGCGCGAGGCGCGACGAAACCTCAGCCTCGCTCATCGCAAGAGCCCTGCCCATGGCACGTTCGGCGCAGAACCGCCCCCGGGCCATTCCTGCCGTCGCGTCGCCGGACCGCCTAACCTCGCACCGTAAGCACTGGGCATGGTGCATGTGCCACCACCTTATGCGCGATAGCGCCTTCCAGATGTGTTGCCGCGCCAATATGCTTAGCCTCGCGAACGCCGAGCACGACCAAATCCACCTCTCTCTGCTTAGTGATTTCCAGGATCCGCTCTGCCGGCTCGCCGTATTCGACAACCGCTTCCGAGGAGAGTTCCGACTTTGCATCGTACGGGACGATCTCGTACAGTCGCTGAATGGCCTCGGCCGTGCACACTGCAAGACGCTTATTGTCGTCAGCACTGGGATGTTCTGGCTTCGGCATCACCAGCAGCAGCAACAGGTGCGCCTGATGTTTTTGCGCCAGCGACACGGCGCACGGCGCTCTGGCGAGCGACTCCGCCGTCAGATCCGTCGCAAACAACACGCGGCGGAATCGCCCGCCCCTGTGCGCGTCGCTACGCACGCACGGGCCAACGGTTAGCACCGGCACCGGCGATCGGCGAAAGATCTCTTCCGCAACGGAACCCAGCAAGAGCTTGTCCGCACCCGTGCGGCCGTGTGTTCCCACGACGATCAGGTCTATCGCGCCGTCCCGGATCGCCTGCTCCACCCCGGGCCAGACGTTGATTCCTCTCTCCACATTCGTTTCGTGCTCCAGCAATGCCAGTTGAGACTCCACCTTCTGCATCTCCGCGCGCGCATTCTCCTCCTCGGCTTCCAGCGCGGCTGCGGTAAAGCCAGGCGCAGCGTACGCGTATGGATAGGGCGTCGGCAGCAAGATGTGCAGGGCGTGCACCTTGGCGCCACACTCGCGGCCCAGCATAATCGCAAACGAAAGCGCCGCCTCCGACGGGCCTGAGAAGTCTGTCAGGTACAGAATGTTCCGCAGTTTGATCTCCGTCTTGTATCCCAACGTCGCCATGATGCACCTCCCATCTGCACCTTGTGCCTTCTTCGCCTCGCTGCCAGTGCCTCATGTCACCTTCAATTGTGACCACTGTCACATCCACCCCGCAGCTTTCTTGCGAGACTGCAATCGCGGTCAGGCCAAACACAGTTCGAAGTCAAGCAGTGAGGAGGCACGAAATGAAAACTCTCGACACTCGCACTCGAATTCAGCTGCAAAACATTCTTTTCCTTAGCGATTTTTCTCCGGCCGCGAATGCCGCAATCCCCTACGCCGCGGAAGTAGCCAAGCGCTTCGGAGCCAAGCTCTTCGTTTTGCACATGCGCACACCGGTCATCAACCCCATGACCGAGCCTGGCACTTGGGCCACCTTGGAAAAAGCTGCTGAGGTGGAAGCACAAGTCCAGCGCGAAGCTCTGCGCAAATCATTTCCCGGACTCGAACCCCAGGTGCTCATCGCGGAAGGCGACTTTTATTCCACGCTGCTCGATATCGTCGAAAAAGACAAAATTGATCTCGTCGTGCTGGGCACCCGCGGCCGTTCCGGCGTCGCGAAATTTTTCCTCGGCTCCGTCGCCGAAGAAATCTTCCGCCAGGCTCCGTGCCCGGTTCTGACGGTCGGCCCATTTACTCCCGGGGGACCTGCTTGGGGCGGCGCGATCACCGAAATCATTTACGCCACGGACTTCAGCCCGGAATCAACGGCGGCCGCGGCTCACGCCATATCTCTCGCCCAGGAATTCCAGGCGCGTCTCACGCTCATGCACGTCATCGCGAACGAAGCTCCCGGCGATTTGCTGCTCCCCGGAGAACTCGTCAAGGCTACCGAACAACACCTACGCAACCTCGTCCCGCCCGAAGCCGAACTCTGGTGCGAGCCCCGCTTCGTAGTCGAACAAGGTTCACCCGCCGACAAGATCCTGGAAGTCGCAAAGCATCGCAGCGCCGACCTGATCGTTCTCGGCATCCACAAACCAAGCGGTTTCCCCGGCGCCAGCACTCATCTGCCAATTGCCACCGCTCACAAAGTAGTCAGTCACGCTCCTTGCCCGGTCCTCACCGTACGCCAACAGGCAAGTGAGGCGCGTCGCAATTCCGCATGCGCATGAGTGAAACGTAGGCCGTGAATCAGTCCGCGTTCGATCGCAGCAAACGCCCGCCGGCTCTGAGTTCGCGCCAGCGAACTCAGGGTGGGCGAGTGGTTTAAGCCCACGTTCACTGCAGATACCCCCGACCTCGCACGTTCTTTTTGGAAATGATTGGTGCGCGGGATGGGGTCGAAGCCGAAGCAAGTTCTGGATTGGTCCGGGGAGTTCCACGCGCAAAGTCACTTGGTGTGAGTCGGTCGACAACGCAGTGCCGTTACGCTTTAGGGCCATTCATCGAAGCAATCAGAGTGTTGCTGAGAACGTGCATCACACGAAGCTCGGTTGATGTTCGCTTTGATAATTCTACCAATTTCTTTCCGAATTGCGTTTTCATGTCCCGGTACCGTTTCTTTCCAGATAACGGCACCATCGGGCAAAACTTCAAACAAGTCCTAGTCGCGTTCCATGCGCCTCCTTTTCGGGTGGATAAGATACCATCATGTCACCATACCCTCGCTGGCGGCCGTCCAACATACTTGTCGTGAGACGGGATGCACCACCGGTGGCCTCTTTGCGTGGGGTGCGTCTTTTGCCCATCCGCGACAGAAGCTAGGTTCCGGTCTCCTCGCTCCATCCTATACTCAAGGTGAGCGGTAACTCCGCCTCGAGCGACGAATACGAAATGACAATCAACGATTGGCTTCCGAAATCTATTCAGTGTCTTAGGGACTACAACCGAGACAAATTCGTTGGCGACGCTGTGGCAGGGCTCACCGTTGGGCTTGTCGCCCTGCCCCTTGCAATGGCATTCGCAATTGCTTCCGGTGTTTCGCCGCAGGCTGGGCTTTATACTGCCGTCATTGCTGGCTTCCTGATTTCACTACTGGGCGGTTCCTCTACTCAAATTGGTGGCCCCACCGGAGCCTTCGTGGTGGTTGTTTATGGCATCGTCGGGAAATACGGTCTGGATGGGCTGTATATGTGCACGCTCATGGCCGGGGTGATGCTCGTCATCCTGGGTATCACCGGCCTGGGCAACGCCGTGAAATTCATTCCGCGCCCGGTGGTCGTGGGGTTTACCAACGGCATCGCGGTGATCATCGCGAGCACTCAGATCAAAGACTTCTTCGGCCTGCGCATCGAGAAACTTCCCGGCGAGTTCGCGGGGCGCATTGAAACACTCGTCCTAAATTTTCACACGCTATCACCGGTGGCGACCGGCCTCGCGGCTTTTTCGCTGGCGCTGATCATCGTGTTCATGCGCTTCATGAAGAGAATCCCCGGATACATCGTCGCGCTCTTCTTGGGAACCGCGCTCGTGGTGATTCTTAGACTCCCGGTGGAGACGATCGGAACGCGATTCGGTGGAATCCCCTCGGGCCTGCCTCACTTGAGTCTTCCGCAGTTTCATTTCGATCTGCTGCGGCCACTGGTCTCGCCGGCGATTACCGTTGCCATGCTCGGGGCCATCGAATCGCTGATGTCCGCTGTTGTTTCCGATCGCATGAGCTCCACCAAACACAATCCGAACGTCGAACTCGTGGCCCAGGGAGTCGCCAATATCTTCTCGCCGCTGTTTGGCGGGCTGCCGGCTACAGGCGCCATTGCCCGTACGGCCACGAATATTCGTTCGGGAGCGAAAACGCCTGTTGCGGGAATGATTCACGCGCTCACCTTGCTCGCGATCATCCTGTTCGCCGCACCGCTGGCGCGCTTCATCCCGTTGGCCGTGCTGGCTGCCATTCTGCTGGTGGTTTCTTACAATATGGGCGAATGGCGCGAAATACCGGAACTGCTGAAGCTATCGCCGCTCGAGATCGGTACCTGGCTGGTCACGTTCTTTCTCACAGTGTTCGCCGACCTCACCGTCGCTGTCGAAGCCGGCATGATTTTGGCGGCCCTTGTTTACATTCGCAAAGTGACCGAAACCACCACCGTGTCTGCTGTGACCGAACAATACCTGCAGGATGGCCACGCGCACATTTTGCAGCACAAGGAAATTCCTCCGTACGTAGCCATCTTCCGCATTCACGGGCCGTTTCTCTTCGGCGCCACCGACAAAATCGACGAAATACTTTCGCAAATCTTGGAGCTGCCGCCGATCGTCATCCTTCGTCTTCGAAACATGACAGCGATTGACGCGACCGGGTTGCAAGCTCTCGAAAAGCTTGCCGACGCGGTACACAGCTCCGGCAGAGGACTGATCCTGTGCGGCGCGCGTGAGCAGCCCGCTCGCTTGATGAAGCAAGCTGAATTCGAGCAGCATGTTGGAGGGGAGAACATTTCCCAAAGCATCGCAGAAGCTCTGGAGCGAGCCAAAGCGCTTTATGCGCTTATGAGGCAACGCGGCACAGCCTCAGTTGCGTAACCGTCCTGGTGATCGCGTAAGAATGCCCGATTAACGTGGTGGCCTCAATGGGTCGACGCAACACTAAGCTCGAACCCACCTTGTATTGAAAACAGAAGCTAAAATCGCTCGCTAGGGCCAGACCAACCGGAACGCTGCGGTGACTAGGTTTTGACCGAGTACATCCAAACTGAAGGTTTCCCCGCTGGAATCATTGTCGAATCAATGCACTGGATCGTGTTGCATCGACCGCTTGAGCCTGCAGCCCTAATCGGAAAAGTGGAGTACTAGCCCGGAAGATGTCCGGTAACGCGACTTATCCTTTTCGACGGCTTTTCTCCATTCTGCTCCGCAAGATTATTTCGAGAATAGCCTCGTTTGGAGTACTCCCAGAATATTGTGTAGCGACTGTTTATCCGTGTGTTCGATCGCTCGAGATTTTGCATCAATTACGTCCCTCGGGTCGCGCGTGCCGTGGTGGCCCGTAATCTGCACAATCTGAATACGAAAATAGACGGGATCGAGAGATCGCGTGGTACCTCGGCTGATCGTTTTGGCATAACCTGGTTCCCACCAGTTTGCTTTTTGTTTGAGGAGCTTGTACGCCAGCTCGCGCTCCATTTTCCATTCAGGAGTATTGGGCAACTCCTCGTAGCGGCCAAAGATGATGATACTCACCCATTCCTCCGAGTTCAGCACTTCATCCGTCTCAACGCAGACAAGCGGGTTCGCGCGCATCCACTCAACTCGTTGCCCAATTGTTGCAAAGCTGTAAAGATAACTATTTTGGTAAGCGAAGTAAAACGGCACGACATACGGTTGAGCACCTTGGGCACACGCTATTCTGCCAAAATGCATATGGGCTAGCAGGTTGAGGTTGTCCTGATTCGTGAGTTCTTGGATCACCATCTCGAACCCCCTGGAGTCTCGGTGTAAACAGGAAAATAGTACTCCGCGCCTTCAACCGTAGAGATCGCGAATGGCGGTCAGCCTCTGTGCCCAGCCAGTCGTGTAACGACAAACGCCAGCGAGATTATACGTCCTGTGTCACCTATCGAAGTGACGTGCGTCACAGCAGCTAAAACTACTGAGCAGTAGCTTTGATTAGACGAGAGGTGCCGTATGAAAATGCTCGACGTTAGTGCTCGCATTCAGCTCAAGAACATTCTGTTCGCAACTGACTTTTCTCCCGCATCAAATGCCGCCGTGCCGTATGCCGCGGAGCTCGCAAAGCGCTATGGAGCAAAAATACACGCCTTGCATGTTAGGCCGCCTGTCGTTAATCCCATGACTCCACTCAGATCCTGGCGGGCTGTGCAGTGGGCTGCAAAAATAGAAGCGGAGCAGCAGACGCGAGAACTGGTGAAGTCGTTCGCAGGTATCCAGCCGGAGATCCTAATTGAGGAAGGCGATCTCTGGTCGAATCTCGCGAGAGCGATCCAGGAAAAGAAGATTGACTTGATCGTGATAGGGACTCGGGGCCGGTCTGGCGCCGGAAAGTTTTTGCTGGGCTCCTCGGCGGAAGAGGTTCTTCGACAAGCGCCGTGCCCGGTATTGACTGTCGGGCCGCACTCACCTGCCAAGGCGCCGCAGGGCGGTGAGTTTACCCGCATCGTGTTCGCCACGGACTTTAGCCCGGAATCGCTCGCCGCGCTTCCTTACGCCGTTTCTTTAGCGCAGGAGTGCCAAGCGTACTTGACGCTATTGCACGTCGTCGCAGAGCCGAAACGTGGTGAGCTGGCGCATGTGCCGGAGTTAACCCGATCTTTCACGGAACTCTTGCGCAATCTCGTGCCGCCGGAAGCGGAACTCTGGTGCGTTCCTGAATATTTGATTGAGCGCGGCGAGGTTGCCGAAACGATCTTGAACGTTACGGCGCAGTCGAAGGCGGACTTGATCGTGCTTGGCGTGCGTCAACCGAGCGGCTTTCCGGGAGCAGCAACCCATCTGCCCATCGCGATCGCGCACAAGGTAGTATCGCACGCGACCTGTCCCGTACTAACGGTTCGCGGTTAGCGGGCTCGGCAGTTCGATTTGCCGGCAATGTACGGAATCGCCCGCAAATTGTGACATTGGAGAGGTGAGCGATGAAACGACCGTTGGGAGTGATTGTTGTAGCGATTTTGATGTTCATGGGGGGCGGGGTGCTAGCTGTAGGCAGTTGGATGTACTTTTTGCTGGGCGCAGCCGCGGTGACGGCCGGTGCCGAAGGGCCGATGTCGCGGTTATTTTCGGATATGGGAACAATCGGCGTAGCAATATTCGCGATTCTGGCCGCCGCTTATCTCATTCTAGCAATTTCGATATTCAGGCTGGTCTACTGGGCACGAGTTGCAGCGATCGTTTCGATCGCGTTCGGCTTACTCTTTGCGATCATCGGGATCTTGGTTTCGTTCCCGCGTCCCGACATGATGGTATTCGGTTGGCAGCTTTTCGTGATCGCGGCCGATATCTGGATACTGGCATATCTCATGAGGCCCCACGTGAGGGAAGCCTTCAACGTGGAGCGTGTCGTCGCGCAAACCTAGAAAAACTGGCTGGCGTAGCTTTCTTTCTGCGGTCCATGCTTGGAACGAGATTTGCGCGATGTATTCGGCCATTACCCAATTGCTCGCCTGTCACGGCAGTCGCGGCGAAACGCAATTAACAGTTTGTTGAAAAACCCCTTTCTTCCGCAACTTTGAGTCGAAAAACTCGTCTGAAGTAAGAAGGTCAAGGAGGCGAGTGAATGCGCGGAGACGATAATCAGCAAGAAG
>Ga0209447_10000081_pt1 | contig 23872 bp, 21 predicted proteins | sample BogFormECP04_OM3_FD_188243 | JGI IMG/M metagenome (GOLD analysis project Ga0209447, IMG submission 188243) | Bog forest soil microbial communities from Calvert Island, British Columbia, Canada - ECP04_OM3 (SPAdes) (version 2) | ecosystem: Environmental > Aquatic > Freshwater > Wetlands > Bog ... | reverse complement strand
GGAGAGGTTTGGAACCACCTGCCGCGCGCGGTCCAGCAAACGATCCTTGAGAAACAATTGAAATTCTTTGTCATTGACGGTTATGCCGTGGCTCGCGATACCGGCATGGGAAACCGAATCAACACCATCATGCAAACTTGCTTTTTTGCGCTCAGCGGCGTGCTTCCGCGAGACCAGGCGATTGCTGCGATCAAAAGTGCGATTCGTGAAACATACGGCAAGCGCGGAGAGGCGATTGTCGAGAAAAATTTCGCGGCCGTGGATCATGCGTTGGCGCATTTGCATCCCGTCGCAGTTCCGACTCAGGTCACCAGCGGATTCGATGTGCTTCCACCGGTGCCGCACCGCGCTCCCAGCTTCGTTCGCGACGTTCTCGGCACGATCATCTCGGGACGTGGTGACGACTTGCCAGTGAGCGCGCTGCCCGTGGATGGAACTTTTCCGACGGGCACGGCGCAATGGGAGAAGCGCAACATTGCGCAACAAATTCCAGTGTGGGATCAAGAGGTCTGCATTCAATGTGGAAAATGCGTGCTGGTTTGTCCTCATGCCGTAATCCGCGCGAAAGTTTACGACTCTTCGCAGCTTTCCAGTGCGCCTGCGGCTTTCAAATCGGCGAAGCCGCGATGGCGTGACTTCGAGACCTTGCGATACACCTTGCAGGTCTCGCCCGAAGACTGCACGGGATGCCGATTGTGTGTGGAAGCCTGCCCGGCTAAGAGCAAGACCGAGTCAAGCCACAAAGCCATCAATATGGAGCCTCAGCCGCCGCTGCGGGAAGCCGAGAGCACCAATTGGAAGTTTTTCCTTGGCCTGCCGGACTTCGATCGGGATCGTCTGTCGCACGGCCAAGTGAAAGACGCGCAGCTCCTCGAGCCTCTGTTCGAATTTTCCGGCGCGTGCCCCGGCTGCGGCGAAACGCCTTATATCAAGCTTCTCACGCAGCTTTTCGGCGATCGGCTATTCATTGCCAATGCCACCGGGTGCTCCTCGATTTACGGCGGCAATTTGCCGACGACTCCCTACACGGTGAATCCGCAAGGCAGAGGTCCCGCCTGGTCTAACTCGCTTTTTGAAGACAATGCCGAGTTCGGACTCGGCCTGCGGCTCGCTGTGGATAAACAGGCTGAATACGCGCGCGAGCTCGTTCGGCAGCTCGCACCGCAATTGGGAGACACTGTAGTTGGCGGGTTGTTAGTCTCCCGTCAAACGAGCGAGCGGGAAATCGCGGAGCAGCGCGGCCGCGTGGCCGAGCTCAAGACCCGACTCGCGGGCTTGCAGTCCCCGCTTGCCGGTAATCTGCTGGCTGTGGCCGACACGCTGGTGCGGAAAAGTGTTTGGATGGTCGGAGGCGACGGTTGGGCCTACGACATCGGATTCGGCGGCCTCGACCACGTTCTCAGTTCTGGCGCGAACGTGAACGTACTCGTGCTCGATACCGAGGTTTACTCAAACACCGGCGGACAAATGTCCAAAGCCACTCCGCGTGCTGCGATTGCGAAGTTCGCGACGGGCGGCAAGAAGACCTCGAAGAAAGATCTGGCGATGGAAGCCATCAGCTACGGATCCGTTTACGTTGCTCGTGTGGCCATGGGCGGCAGCGACACGCACACGGTCAAGGCGTTCCTCGAGGCGGAAGCCTACGAAGGACCTTCGCTGATCATCGCCTATAGCCATTGCATCGCCCACGGGTACGACATGGCATTTGGTCTGGAACAGCAGAAGGCCGCCGTGAATTCAGGCTACTGGCCGCTGATTCGGTACAATCCCGCGCTGCGTTTGCAAGGCAAGAATCCCTTTCTGCTCGATTCCAAAGCGCCGCAGATTCCTCTGAAGCAGTACACCTCGCAGGAAGCGCGATACACGATGCTCGCACGCAGCAACCCTGAAGTAGCCAGGGACCTGTTGAAATTAGCGCAGGACGATGTGGACAGACAATGGCGAATTTACTCGAATCGGGCCGCGATGGCAGGAACCGCTGAACGGCCAGTCACAACCCAAAGTGAAATCAGAACGGCCCCTTCGCCGATCTGCGGGAAAGGAGCTGAAGAATGATGGACATGAGCACTCGTTATCTCGGTTTGACCCTGAAGTCGCCAATCGTCGCATCCGCTTCTCCTCTGTGCGAGTCGGTAGACAATCTTCGACGCATGGAGGATGCAGGAATCGCGGCTGTCGTGCTTCCCTCTCTTTTCGAGGAGCAGCTGCGCCTTGAGAGCCAAGCGCTCGATTCGGATCTCTCGCGCGGAGACGAGAGTTTCGCGGAATCCCTCAATTATTTCCCGTCACTGCAAACCTACAACCTGGGGCCCGAAGGCTACCTCGAGCTGATCCGCCGAGGCAAGAAAGCTCTTTCGATTCCCGTGATTGCCAGCTTAAACGGCGTCTCCGAAGGTGGATGGGTCCGCTACGCTCGCCTCATGCAAGAAGCCGGAGCGGACGCCATCGAATTGAACCTCTACGGTCTGGTAACAGATCCGAGGATCAGCAGTTCACAACTGGAGCAGAGTTATTGCGAACTCGTCAGCAGCGTGAAGGCGAGTGTGACGATTCCGGTTGCCGTAAAGCTCTCCCCGTTTTTCACAGCTATTCCCTATGTGGCGCAACGCTTGGACGAGGCCGGCGCGGACGCGTTGGTATTGTTCAATCGGTTTTACCAGCCGGAATTCGATCTGGAATCCCTTGAGGTTGTGCCGTGTCTAACGCTGAGCAATTCGCAAGAGTTGCTGCTGCGTCTGCACTGGATCGCGCTGCTCTTCGGGCGGGTCAGGGCTAGTCTCGCCGTCACTGGCGGAGTGCACAACGCCGGGGACGTGCTCAAGGCCATCATGGCTGGAGCAAATGTGGCGATGATGACATCTGCGCTCTTGCGGTATGGGATCGAGCATGCCGCTCTCGTGCTCGCAGATCTCAAGAAGTGGATGGAAGAACACGAGTACGAATCGATCCGTCAAATGCGCGGCAGCATGAGCCACCGCTCTGCGTCCCGCCCGGATGTTTTCGAGCGAGTCAACTACATGAAGGTCTTGAGTTCTTACGCCCTGCGCTGACGTCGAGATGAGCAGGATTCGATCGGTAGTAAGCGCTCTTTCAGAAGTGAAACATCCGCGGAATGTGAGTACTCATCCGATATTCGTGGGCCTCTGAAGGCGGAATGCTGCCGCCTAGCGGCGTGCCTGCGTCACACGGCGCAAAGGCGCACTGGTGAGGCGTGACCATTTTCATCACGATCATCTCCGCACCAGGATACACTGGTCCAACCCCGTTCGTTCGCTAGCCACGCACGGTGAGGACTGGGCATGGCGCGTGCGCGACGACCTTATGCGCGGTAGCGCGTTCCAGATGAGTAGCTGCTCCGATCGGTCCGGCAACGCTGCGAACACCAATCACGATTAAGTCGGCGCCGCGCAGCGTAGCGAATTTGACGATCCGGTCTGCCGGCTCCCCGTATTCAACGGCGACTTGCGGAGGAAGATCGAGATGGGCATCCTTTGGGACAATCTCATGGAGGCGATGCATGGCTTCAGCCACCGACATCTCGAACAGTCTCTTATCAGCCTTCTTAAGGGGCAAGGGCCGAGACATGACGAGGAGCAAGAGCAGGCGAGCTTGATTTTCCTGCGCCAGAGTGAGGGCGTAGGGCACTGCCGCTAGCGACTCGGGTGTGAAATCCGTGGCGAAGAGCACGCGGTGGAACCGCCCGCCATTGTGCACGCTGCTGCGCACGCCGGGACCGATCGTGAGCACCGGTACGGGCGAACGGCGGAAGATTTCCTCGGCGACGGACCCAAACAGCAGCTTCTCCGTCTCCGTGCGGCCGTGCGTTCCCAGAACAATCAGGTCAGCGTCGTCTTCTTCAATCGCTCGGCGCACAGCGGGCCAGACCTCCATTCCTCTTTCCACCAACGATGCGTGTTCCAGTCCGGCCAGCCGAGACTCCACCCTTTGCATTTCCGCTTGCGCACCTTCCTCCGCCGCTTCGATCGCGACGGCTGCAAGTCCGGGCGTCATGTGCACGTAGGCTGCCGGCACGAAAACGTGCAGCGCGTGAACTTTGGCGCCATATCCGCGGCCAAGCGTCATCGCAAATGGAAGCGCTGCTTCGGAAGGTTCTGAAAAATCCGTGAGGTAAAGAATATTTTTCACCTTTGCCGGTGCGCTGATGTGGGTGGCTAGCATGTAAGTTCTCCTCCGGGCCGAGGATTTACGGCATCGTGATCAACTTGACCAGCGCAAACAATGGATCATCGTTTGCGGATGCAACGGTCAACCAAACATTAAAGGTAGACCGGAGGAAAGTTCGTCTGGCATGGAACTTTCCTCCGGTCCTGCGCAAACTCTGCATCAGACGTGCGGGTTCGCCGACAGCTCCTTCCGAGGCTCGGTGAGGGGCAAATCGGGCCAAAGCAGTTGCAATACGATCCCATGCTGCGCATCGTGCACCAGAGTGAAAATGTGAGTGCAGCGTTCGCAGAGCCAGAAATGCTTCACACCGTGAAGGTTCTTCGGCGCATCTGGCGCACGAACTGTGTCTTCATCAATCTCGCTGGGCCGAAAACGGAAGAATTTGCCTCCGGTCAGCCAACTGAAAGCAGCCGGGCAAGCCGGGTTCGCGCACTTGGGATGGAACTTCTGAAACAACGGAGTGCCTTACATTTTCGCCCCGTCGGACGCAGGTAGCTGCCGATTGGAATCGAGCTGAGCCGCCTTCCGAGTTTCTTGTAGCTTCCCAATCGTTCTGCGCAGCCAGTCTCCTACCGACTCTTCAATCTCAGGTTGGTTATCGTAGCGGTACAACATGTCCAAGCTTTCTCCCGCTTCGTTCAGTGGAATATGACGGCAGGGAGTTTTCGCGGAACGAAACTCGGGTGGCACAAGTTGCATCAAGACGCAATGACTGCACGGCTCCGGGCTCTCCTTGGAGTCGTAGTTCATACATGTGGGGGAATCCTCGAAGATGTACTGGGGTCTCCAGGCTTCGCGTGGCGAACGCCCGTATCCGCCCTTTTCCACGAATTCCAATTCGAATTTCAAAACTTCCAAAAGATCTCGTTCGTCTGTGTGCATGACCGCCTCCCGCAGCTTTGAGTATCCACGAAGCCGGTCGCCCATGCGGTGACGCCAGTCACCTGCAAATGTGACAACGGTCACTTCGTGGTCGTTTGTTTTGGGCCACTCTTGGCTAAGAAAAAGCAGTGACTCCAAGGGCCGGCCGTGGACATATGACTAGCGAGTTTAGAATTGTTGCGCGCCCAAAAGCGGAGTGCAATCGCCGCCATAGAGAATTTATGCGCGCACCCTACGGTCTCGAAATCATCGAGAACCCCTCACCTGCCCGCACTGCGAGGACCGGCTCTTCTGCAATCTCCCTCCTGCTGCCCTGCAGCGTCTAGCAGCGATTACGTCGGCCGCTTCTTATCCCAAGGGAGCGACGCTATTTGTGGAAGCGCAAGCTCCACGCGGGGTCTTCGTCCTGTGTGCGGGACGCGTGAAGTTTTCGACGACTTCGATTGATGGACGCACACTGATCGTGCGCATATCGGAAACGGGAGAAGTACTGGGATTGCCGGCGACGGTTACCGGGAAACCGTGTTCTGCGCGATCCGTATTGGGTGGGACGCGACGTGAAGCAACGCTAATGCGAACGAAATTCCCAGGGCCCAGCTTGTCCGCATCATGACGGGTCCACCTGATTCGGCTTGTTGGTTTGGGCTCCGATGCAAACGCCAGGTGTGCACCGCATCGGATCTTGCGCTCCGCCTCGCAAATCTGAACGTACGAACAGCAAGACTCCGAAATCGCTAATGATGGCCTCCGCAGCCGTCCCCGAACCGAGGAACCGGAGGTCTGCAAGCCTTAATAAGAAAGGCCCGGAGCTAATTCAACCCCGGGCCCGAGAGATACATACTTACGCCGCCACTCGCTTGGCGCTGGGAGCAGTCTTGACTTCCTTCACTTCGATTTTGCGCGGCAGGGCCGCGACGGCAACGGGCGCCGTAATTTCGAGCACGCCGTTGTGGAACTCAGCAACGAGCTTCTCCGCTGTGATGCCCTCGGGCAACGTCAACGTCCGCTCGAAAGCGCCATACAGAAATTCGGAGTGCTTCACTTCCGCTTCCTTCAAGGTCTTCGCGGTTCTCGTCTCGCCCTTGATGGTGAGCACGTTACCCTGCAGATTGATCTCGATCTCTTTCGGATCGACGCCGGGCAAAGAAACTCGGCAAATGTACTTCCTTGCTTCCGTGTCCATATACGCCTCAACTGCCGGGACGAATGGGACGAAATTGAACGCTCTCTCAAGCGGAAGTTGCTCGGCCACAAATGGCTTGAAAGTGAGCATCTGATTGAAGATCTCGTCGAAATCACGACGGAATTCAAACAGATCGCTGTAGAAATTGTCGCGAAGCATCAGCTTTGTCATTGTAATTCTCCTCATGCCGGTACTTCTTCCGGCCTAATAACATCGATTACCTGCCGGGCGGCGGCTGACGCGGAGTTCTTTTGACCCGAGCGGGTCGCAGCCATTGCGAACCGGCTTTTTTCTTTGAAGCTCAGCGTCGAGCCGCTGCCGCGGAAGGAAGGAAAGAAGGCTCCCAGGTTTATCCCCGGTTGTTCGGTGTCTTCAGGGAGGAGAGGAGAAGTCCGGAACTTTCTCCGGCTGCTTGCCGGATAGCTTTGGGGGCTCTCTTCCATGGTTGCCTCTCAATCCTTCAACCACGGTTTAACCCTATTCTCAATGCAATGAAGTGATCGCAGTCACGGTTCAGCGTGCGCGTTATCACATGGCGTTGCATGGTGGGAGCACCATCGGTGAAGTCAACGCAATGCAGAAGAGCTCAGGACTTTCATGTAATTCACGCGCTCGAACGCGTCGCGGCGAGATGCGGATTGTTGGCTCATGCTGCCCCGGAATTCTCGTACTCTTCTCGAAACTCCGACGGATTCGAGACAAACCTGCGGATCGAACCGGATGTTACGCTTGGATTTCATGTTTGCGGTCTTCGGAAGTGATAACAGCTTGAGATCGTACGGGGAAATCACTCCAAACGGTTCTGACTGTGCCCGATGGCCGCTCGTTCCGGGCACCCCATTCGGCTCTGGCCTGGAGCTGGATATTACGCAATGTACGATCGCCCGTGCTCGCGAAACGTGTCAATTCGTTTCTAATAATCGGCCCGCGCTGAATTTCGAATAATGAGGAACGTGCAAGAAACGAAGCGCGACGGCCTCGGACCCTGATGACGTGATCCACGCTTACTTCGAGAACAGTTTCGCCCGGAGCGCGGCCAGAATGCCTTGAACGGAGTGTTTGCTCGCTTGTTCGTTCGGCGATGGTTTTACGTTAACGCCTTTGGCAGAGTCCGGCGCACTATGGTGACCTGTTATCCGCGCGATCTGAATTCGGAAATAGACCGGCAGCAGAGCTCGGTCGGTCCCTTCGATGATGGTTTTCGCATAGCCTGGTTCCCACCAGATTGCTTTTCGTTGGAGCAACCTGTACGCCAAATCGCGTTCCGAGTCCAACTCCGGCGTGTCTGTCAACTCCTGATAGCGGCCAAAGATAACAATACTTACCCACTCCTCCGAGCTCACGATCTCATCGACTTCGACGCAGACCAGCGGATTGGCTCGCATCCATCTGATCTTTTGACCAACCGTTGAAAAGCTGTAGAGGTAGCCGTCATGATAGGCGAAATAGAATGGGACCACATACGGTTGAGCCCCTTCCGCACACGCGATTCTGCCGAGACGCAGGTGAGCGAGCAGGTTTAGGGCGTCTTGGTGACTGACTTCCTGAATCAACATCCCGAGCCTCCGAGGGCTTGTTGCGTGTTCGTGTCCATCTAGGTTCGAGTGATTTGTTATGCATTCGGTTATAGCACACAGGTCGCGAGGTGACGCCGATCGTCAAGCGCATGACAAGGACAGCCGTGAAGATTCTTCTTGCGTGGGGCATGTCGATGTCACAACTCCGTGAACTTGCTGCAAAGCATCGCTTGGGCCATCTCCCAGAGGGAGTTTTAGATTTCAGCTGCGACGGTGTGTGCTGCGACGAGCGCCTGTCCCAGGCTCAAACCACCGTCGCCCGTGGGAACCTCGGAATGAGTAAAAACCTCAAAGTGAAGGAATTGCAGTTCGCGAATCAAATTTTCGAACACGAGCACGTTGTTGAATGTGCCGCCGCTCAGGCAGATCCGATTCAGCGAGGATTCCTCGCGCAGCAAGCACGCGAGGCGCGAGAGAGTTTCGACCAGCCCGTTGTGGAATCGCCGACTGATTGTTGCCGTGCACACTTTCCGGCGGAGATCCTCGACGATGGCGCCGAATAAAGACGAGGGGTCAATCTGCCAGCACTCGTCCTGACGACAAATTTCGAGGGGATAACCATCGGTCGCGCGCGACGACCGTCCCGACATTTCCAGTTCCATCGCGGCCTGCGCTTCGTAGCTCACTTCTTGCCGAATCCCGATCAATGCCGCGACGGCATCGAACAAGCGTCCGCAACTCGACGTCAAGGGAGAATTCACCCGCTGGTCCATCATGCGCAGAATCAGCTCCGCCCTCCCGCGCTCAAGTCGCTGCACGAAAGGAATGTCCAGGCCAAGGAAATCCTTGCCAAAAGCCTGCGCCAAATAACTCACCGCCATCCGCCACGGTTCATGGATCGCTGCGGCACCCCCAGGCATCGGCACGTACGCGAAATGAGCGGCCCGTTCAAAGCGTCCGTAATCGGCAATAAGCGCTTCGCCGCCCCAGATATTCCCGTCCGTCCCGTAGCCGGTGCCATCGAGCACGAGTCCGATGACCCGCCCCTCGACTCCATTTTCCGCCAGGCAAGATGCGATGTGCGCGTGGTGGTGCTGAACGCCCACGACTCGGACGCCCTTCTGTCCAAGCGCCCATTTCGTCGACAAATAATCGGGGTGAAGATCGTGCGCGATGATTTCCGGTTCGATTTCGAAGATCCTCGAAAGATGGGAGATGGCATCGTGGAAGAAATCGAGACTGTCGACGTTTTCCAGATTGCCGATATGCTGGCTCAGGAACACCAGGTTGCCCCGCGTCAGGCAGATCGTATTTTTCATCTCTCCGCCGACCGCAAGAATTTGCGGGAGTTCTTTGTGCAGTCGAACCGGCGCCGGCACGTAGCCCCGCGATCTCCGTATCTGTCGCAACCTGCCAGCCGAATGACGAACCACGGAATCATCACAACGGAGGAGAATTTCGCGGTCGTGCACAAGAAAGAAATCGGCGATGCCCCCGAGCCGATCCACCGCCTCGCGGTTGCCGATCGCAATCGGTTCTTCACTCAGGTTTCCGCTGGTCATGACCAATGCCGCAAATTTGCCCGCCGCCATGAGCAGATGGTGCATTGGGGTGTATGGCAGGAAAATCCCGAGGTCGCGCTGGTTTGGCGCTACGCCTTCAGCAAACGCAGCGCCTTCAATTTTGGGCGCGAGCACGATCGGCCGCTGCCGGCTCGTCAGAATTCCACGTGCTTCGGCATTGATCTCGCAAAATCCCACCGCAGCTTCCAGATTCCGTACCATCACGGCAAACGGCTTCTCGGCGCGACTCTTGCGCTGACGTAGTCGTTGCACTGCGGCCGGGTTTACGGCATCTGCCGCGAGGTGAAATCCCCCGAGTCCCTTAACGGCGAGTACCTCGCCCAATCGAAGGTGCTCCACCGCCGCTTCGATGGGATCGCTGGCCGCGACCGCGTGGCCTTGGCCGCTCCAGAATTCGAGTTGCGGGCCGCATTTCCAGCAGGCATTCGGCTGCGCGTGGAAACGTCGGTCTTCCGGGTCCTCATATTCCGCGCGGCATTGCTCGCACATCGGGAACTCCGACATCGAGGTGCGCGGCCGGTCGTAGGGTACATCCCGCAGGATTGTGAAGCGTGGTCCGCAATTTGTGCAGTTGATAAAAGGATAGTGATAGCGGCGGTCGTGAAGGTCGAACAGCTCCCGAAGACAGTCTTCGCACGTTGCCACGTCCGGAGAGATCAGCGCACTCGCGTGCTGGCCGGTATGGCTGGACCTTATTTCAAAACCCCGATCCGGCCGGCACGCCGTCTCGCGAACGGATACCTGGGTAATCTGTGCGAGCGCCGGCGCATCCTTCGGGAGGCACGAGAGGAAATCCTCAACCAAGTCCTGCGGGCCCTGAATTTCGATCAAAACTCCTGCCGCCGTATTGCGGATGTTCCCGCCGAGGTTGCGATCAGTCGCAAGACGATAGACGTACGGCCGGAAACCGACTCCTTGCACGATACCGGCGACCTCGATTTCCTTGCGGACTTGCATGATGTTTCAAGATACGGCGGCCGCAGCGCGCGCGACTTCCCGCTTGCGATCCAGCCAAGTGAGCCATTCCGCCATTCCCTCCCGCGTCTGACAGGACACCCGAACGATGTCCATATCGCGGTGGATATTCCTCGCGTTCGCTTCGGCGGCAGCTACATCGAATGGCACGTAGGGCAGAAGGTCGATCTTGTTCAGAATCAGCAGTTCCGACTTATGAAAGATCGAGGGATATTTGAGCGGCTTGTCTTCTCCCTCCGTCACGCTCAGAACGACGATTTTCGCCGCTTCGCCCAGGTCATAGCTCGAAGGACACACCAGGTTTCCCACGTTTTCGATCAATAGCAGGCCGATATCTTCCAAACGCCAGTCGACAACGGCCCTTTCGATCATCCGAGCGTCCAGATGGCATGTCCCGCCGGTTGTAATTTGCTTCACCGGAAATCCAAAGCGCGACAACCGTTTCGCGTCGTTTTCCGTCTGAATGTCCCCGGTAAGAACTGCCACTCGTTCGCTGCGGTCGAAGCTTTCGAGAGTGCGTTCGAGTAGGCGGGTCTTCCCGGACCCCGGTGAACTAATCAAGTTCAGGCACAGAATATGGTCTGCTGCAAAGCGCGCCCTCAAACCGGCGGCAATGCGGTCATTCTCGCTCAAGACTTTACGTTCCAGTGGCACGCGTTCCATCTTCGACCTCCAAATAGGCGAGCTCCAATTCGTCGCCTCCCAAGAATTCAGAATCCCATACGCCGCAGTCTGGACATGCCGAATCTTCCTTCGGTGCAGCGTAGGAGCGCCCACAGGATCGACACTGATAACGGCGCGGGCAGTATTCAATTTCGAGCGCCAGCGGCTCAAGTTCCGTCCCACGTACCAGAGCTTCAAAACAAAAGCTCATGGCGTCCGGGTCCACTCCCGCGAGTTCGCCGATCCGGACGCCCACCTTATAGATGTGGCCGGCCGGGAAGCGCCGTCTCTCCGCGCGAACCGCATCCAGCACCGAATTGGCAATCCCTATCTCGTGCATCAACCGGCCCTCAACAGATTCTTGGCAATTGATCGCCGGAGAGCAGATCGACGATCCGCGATGTACCCAGCCGCGTGCGCAGCGTAACCATCCCTCGGTGGGAGTCCGTCACCGATCCAATGATCTTGGCCTCGCGGCCCAGCGGATGCTGGTGCATGGCTTCCAGAATGGATTCCGCAGCAGCGGGCTCGACTACCGCCACCAGCTTGCCTTCGTTGGCCACATACAACGGATCGAGACCCAGCATCTCGCAGGCGCCTTGGACCTCGTCGCGGATGGGAATTGCACATTCCTGCAGCTCGATGCTCACGTTGGATCGCTCTGCAATTTCATTCAGCGAACTGGACAGTCCGCCCCGCGTCGGATCCCGCAGACAATGGATAGCGCCGCTCGCCCGAAGCATTTCTGCTACCAGACCGTGCAGCGCTGCCGTATCGCTGTGAACCGCGCTTTCGAATTCGAGGCCTTCCCGTTGGGACAGAATCGTGATCCCGTGATCTCCAATGGTCCCACTCAACAGCACGAGATCTCCGGGGCACGCCCGATCAACCGAAAGTCGCACGCCGGATGAGACCAGTCCGATTCCCGAGGTATTCACAAACAATCCATCGCCGCTCCCTTTTTCTACGACCTTCGTGTCTCCCGTGACGACCACAACGCCCGCAAGCGCAGAGGCGACGCGAATCGACTCCATGACCCGGCGCAGGGTATCGATCGGAAGCCCTTCTTCGAGGATGAGTGCGAGACTAAGGAACAGAGGTTTCGCGCCGCCCATCGCTAGATCATTTACGGTACCGTTCACCGCCAGCGTTCCGATATCGCCACCGGGGAAAAATAGCGGCTTCACGACAAAGGTGTCCGTGGTAAACGCAATTCGCGATCCGCCGACATCTACAATGGCTTGGTCATTCAGGCGATCGAGGACGGGATTTTGCAGAGCTGGAAGAAGGATCTCGCGCAGGAGCTTCGCGCTCATTCGGCCTCCGCTTCCATGGCCCAACAGGATAGACTCCGTGGCCGCGATCGGAACGGGACAACTTAAAGCCACATCGACTTTCGTCTGCTGAGGCATCAGTGCTCCGCCTTTGCCGTTAGCGCGTGTCGCCGATATTGGTAATAAGCCGCACAGGCGCCTTCGGAGGACACCATCGGAGCGCCCAGAGGATTTTCCGGAGTGCAACGCGTCCCGAACGCGGAACAGTCGGTCGGTTTCTTGAGTCCCTGGAGCACTTCCGCGCTAATGCACTCCGCCGGCTCTTCCGCGGTCACACCTACTGTGCCAAAAATACGATCCGCATCGAATGCGGCATACTCTTCGCGGAGATTAAGACCACTCTCCCGAATTCTGCCGATTCCGCGCCATTTGCGATCGCAGACTTCGAACACTTCTCGCAGTACCTTCTGAGCGAGGAGATTTCCTTCGTAGGTTACCGAGCGCACGTACTGGTTTTCGACCTCCGCGCGCCCTTCTTCCAGCTGTTTCACTAGCATTAGGATCGCTTCCAGAAGATCGAGCGGCTCGAATCCGCCCACAACAATCGGCACGCGGAACTCCCGGATGAGTTCCTCATATTCGCGATAGCCCATGACCGTGCAGACGTGGCCCGGACCAATGAAGCCTTGCACCCGATTGCGCCGTGAACTCAACAGCGCTCGAATCGCGGGCGGCACCAGGACGTGAGAGGCCAGCATCGAAAAGTTCTCCAGCCCTTCTCGCTTGGCTTGCCAGACGGCCATAGCGTTCGCGGGTGCGGTCGTTTCGAAGCCGACGGCGAAGAACACCACTTTGCGCGCGGGGTGGGCTCGCGCGAACTTGAGAGCTTCGGTTGGAGAATAAACCACGCGCACGTCTCCGCCCTGCGCCTTCACATGAAACAGGTCGGTGCGTGAACCCGGTACGCGCAGCATGTCTCCGTAAGAAATCAGGGTCACGTTAGGACGCGAAGCGATCTCAATCGCCTTATCGATCGTTTCCAGCGACGTCACGCACACGGGGCATCCCGGCCCGTGAACGAGTTCAATCCCGGCGGGCAGCATCTCATCGATGCCATAACGCATCAGCGTATGGGTTTGCCCGCCGCAAATCTCCATTAATATCCAGGGCCGGGTAGCGCGACGGCCCAGCTCGGCCACAATTCCGCGGGCGATCTTCTCATCCCGGTATTCGTCCAAATACTTCATGCGCTCCTTCCGAACTTCGCGAGCGTTGCCTTAAGGGTTTGCTTACGACTCTTCCAACTCCGACTCCAGCTCGCTCTTGAGCAACCCCATGGCTTCGAGCGCCTCATAACTCCGCTCCGCCTCTTCCCGATCCACAAGACTGATGGCGAATCCTACATGCACAATCACGTAGTCTCCGATCGACGCTTCCGGAACAAAATCGAGGCAGGTCTCCCGCGTGATTCCGCCAAACTGAACGCGTCCCACGCGAATTCCGTTCTGCAATTCGCTACTAACGATCTTTCCAGGGATGGCGAGGCACACGTTAGGTGCTTCCTTTTTCGCAAGGTTCGGAAACTATCCGGTCCGAGTGTGGGCCGGGCGGCAAGGCTGATGGTTGGAACTTCAAACCACGATCCGGTGATTCCTTCCAGAGATACAACTCCGCCACCGCTGCATCCACCAAGAGCACAAGGGCAGCCTCGACTTCGGGAGACAGGGTTGTGCCCCAATCGGTATTGGCAGGCTGCAGGCCCAAGACAACAATCTCCTGAGGACCGCTCGACATCAGGAACAGAGCGGCAATCAGATCGGCAACACCCAGCTGATGAACGCTTCTTCCTGCCATCGCGCCCAGCAAATCTTTTCCGGTCATTCGGGCGAGGGCTCCGGGTGCTTTGCCCGAGTTCATGGCGTCTAGGATCAGTATCCGGGAGGCATCCGAAGCATACGGAATCAGCTCGAGACCGAGCGTGCCGCCATCCAGAATCGTCACGCCCGCCGGTACTCGTGGATCACTTTCGAGCAGCCTTGCAGCATGCACGCCGACACCCTCGTCCGAGAGGATCGTATTGCCCACCCCTATCACCACTGTGTCCGACGACCGGAAGTCTTCCATGTCACGCTCCGGTTTGGGAATTTTGTCGAGCGACCGGGCTGGTCCTGAGTTCTTCTGGGCGCACCTCGCCGGCCTCCTCGCTCTCTTCGGCGAGGGCCTCCCGCAGTTCATGCTCGGGAACGAATTTGTAACCGCTGAAGATGCTCTCCATCACACCATTCTCCTCTTCGATCGAAACCAGGATGGCCGTGTAGAGATGGTGAATGAAGAACATCCAAAAGACGAACATCACCAGGAAATGAGTTTCCCGGAGCCATTGAACGTCAATCAGGTGCGGAATCCATCCGAAGAAGAAACTGACGACCCGATTGCCTAAAATCCGCGAGTAGAGCGCGAGCCCGGTCAGTATCTCAACCACTGCCAGCCCATAGATGACGGCGTAGGAAGCGCCGGCCAGTGCGTTGTGACCGATGTGCGGAGTCGGCGACCAGGCCATAAAGCCATAATACTTTCCGGTCTCGCCGATATCGTTCAAACGTTTTCTAGTTATCGGGATGAACTGGTCCCAATGCGACCAGCGGTTTCCGATAAACATCCATACAATCCGTATGAGAACTGCGCCAAGAAACGCGAAGCCGGAGAGTAGGTGTACAAAGCGCATCGTTCCCATGACATAGGCGGTTCTTCCATGCGGAACGATAAACGGGGAATGCATGTAATAGCCGGTGATCGAGAGCGAGACGATCGTGGTGAAAATGATCCAGTGCGCAAAGCGCACCGGCCATTCCCAGACGTATACCCTCACTTGCCCGTGCGCCGGCCTCTTCCATTCCGCCTCTTGGCCATGTCGCCTTTGTGTCTTTTTCATACGCAGCCCTCTGCCCGATCAGGCTTCTGCGCGTGCGAGCACATGCCCGCGAGCGTCAACTACGTGAACGGCGCAAGCCAGGCACGGGTCGAACGAGTGGATTGTCCGTAGAAGTTCGAGCGGGCGATCCGGCTCAGCGATCGGCGTCTTGAGGAGCGCCGATTCATACGGCCCCCGCTGCCCTCGCGCATCTCGCGGGCCCGCGTTCCAGGTGGACGGAACCACCGCTTGGTAATTCTTGATGGCCTGGTCTTCGATCTCCACCCAGTGCCCGAGCGATCCGCGCGGCGCCTCAAAGAAGCCGAAACCTTGCGCGGTCTTCGGCCACGAGTTTGGGTTCCACTTTTCCCCGTTGTGAATGCGCACATTCCCACTCGCCAAGTTGTCGCCGAGCTGTTCGATCCAGCCCACCAAACGGCTCGCGAGCAGTTGCGTTTCAAGAGCGCGCGCCGCCACGCGTCCGAGAGTCGAAAATAATGCGGCGGGCGGAGCCTTGAGTTTTCCGAGCGTCGCATCGACCAGAGCCTTGACCTCCGGCTGGCCCGAGGCGTAGGCCACTAGCAAGCGTGCGAGCGGGCCGACCTCCATCACTTGGTCTTGATACCGCGGAGCCTTCAACCAGGAATATTTCTCATTCACATCGAGGAATTCATAGGGCGGCTTCGGTCCCGAATATTTCGGGTTGGTCTCTCCTGCATACGGATGCTTTGCAACCTGGTCTCCACCCGAATATTCGTACCAGGAACGGGCCACATATTCCGTGACATTTGCCGGATCGACTGGGTGAACCTTCGAAAGGTCGCGGTCCAGGATGATCCCCCTGGGAAGAAAGAAGTCCGCAGGATCCTTGATGGACCCTTGCGGATAACCGCCATAGCACATGTAATTCCCAACTCCCGCGCCGAGCTTGAACCACTCGGGGTAGAATCCTGCCACGGCAAGAACGTCGGGAATGTACACCTGATTCACAAACCCGATCGCCGACTTGGCCACCTGCACCAGGAAATCCATTCGTTCGGGGTTGATTGTCGCGCCCGGCTCGTTCGGGTCCATGGCCGTGGCCATCCCGCCGACCAGAAATGTCTGCAAGTGAGGATTCTTACCGCCGAGAACTGCATGAATTCGAATGAACTCTTTCTGGAACTGCAGTGCTTCCAGGTAATGTGCGACGGCCATGAGGTTCGCTTCGGGCGGGAGACGGTAGGCGGGATGCCCCCAATAACCGGCGCCAAAGAGACTAAGTTGTTTGCTCGCGACCAGCGCGCTGACGCGGTCTTGCACGCCCTTGAAATACTTCTCACTCGAAATAGGCCAATCGGAGATCGATTGCGCGAGCTGCGCTGTCTTTGCCGGGTCCGCCTTGAGAGCGGAGACGATGTCCACCCAGTCCAGGGCGTGCAGATGATAGAAATGGATGACGTGGTCCTGGATCGTTTGTGTAGCGGCGATGATGTTGCGCACCAGTCGCGCGTTGTCGGGAATTTCGATGCCCAGCGCATCCTCGACCGCGTTGACCGAAGCGAGCGCGTGGACCATCGTACAGACGCCACAGATGCGCTGCGCCCAGATCCAGGCTTCGCGCGGGTCGCGGCCGCGCAAAATGAGCTCGATGCCACGGAACATCGTGCCGGAACTCCACGCGTCCGAGATCGTTCCGCCTTCGACTTGCGCTTCGATGCGGAGATGTCCCTCAATTCGCGTGACCGGATCCACCACAATCCGCGCCATGGATTCCTCCTACGCGCCGCGAGACTCCGGCGGTTCTTTTGTTCCTTCTGCGGTCTTCTTCGGCCGAAGTTTGTCGCGCACCATATTGCCGGCGACCTGCGCGACCATCGCCGCGCCCACCGCCGCTGTGGCAACCCATCCGATCTCGTCGGCGGTCACGTCCACTCCGAACCCGGGCACCGAAGGCAACCGCTTATAGAACGGTGATTTCGTATCCCAAAAACGGTGCGAAGCGCACGCAATGCACCCGTGGCCGGCCTTCACCGGCCAGCTCGTTCCATCATTCCAGCGGACGGTCGGACAGTTATAAGTAGCTTCCGGGCCTTTGCAGCCCATCTTGTAAAGGCAATAGCCCTTGCGATGGCCCTCGTCGCCCCATTCCTCCACAAACCGTCCCGCATCGTAATGTGCGCGGCGCTCGCATTGATCGTGGATGATGTCCCCGTAAGCGAAAAGCGGACGGTTGTATTCATCGAGCGCAGGCAGATCGTGGAACGTCAGATAATGGACCAGGACCGCGGCGGTGTTCGCGGGATTGTGCGGACAACCTCCCAGATTAATGAGATTCTTCAGCCCGGGAACCGCTTCATGCAATCCCAGGGCCCCCGTGGGGTTGGGACTCGAACGCACCAATCCACCGTCCCAAGCGCACGCACCGACCGCAATATTGGCGGCGGCTTTGCTGCAAACGTGTTTGGCGATGTCCAGCGCGGCCTTTCCCCCGATCGTGCAGTAGACTCCGCCGTCGGCCGTCGGAATGGCGCCCTCCACCACGGCGATGTACTCGCCGGCATGTTCGCGAACAACACGTTCTAGCGCGTCTTCCGCCTGCTTCCCCGCACCGGCCATCAACGTTTCGTGATACTCCCAAGAGAGCAGATCGAGAACAAATTCCGCGACCGGGGGGTTGCTGCTGCGCAGCATGGATTCCGTATTGCCTGCACAATCTTGAAACTCAAGCCACACCAGAACCGGACGGCTTGCCTGAGTGAGTGCCTTCACCACCGCGCCGAGATATCGCGGAGGCAACGCCAGAGTAGCGACCATCGAGCTGCAAAACTGCACGAATTCACGGCGCGAAACCCCGCGCGATTTCAGCGCAGCCGTTAAACTTGTTCTCGGTGAATGCATTCGTATTCCCCCGGAACGACTGAATCGGGCCGCGAACGGCGACTTCAACGTGGGCACGCCTCGAATTTCTTCGTGCTCTTCTCTTCCAGTGGCCCCTAACGGTTTCAAAGAATCGCCCAATCAGGTATCGCGTGTCTGTGACTGCCGTCACACCCAGCTGTGGTGGAGAGCACGGTAGTTCATGGGTCGGGATGACAGCTTAGGCACCAGAGGTGAGGCCATGCAGAGACGTTCTAAGAATCGACATCTTAACGGTAGAGAGGCAAGGACCCTATTCGGGCACCCGGTTACCGAGCCGCTCGGACATCTGAGCGCCCGCTATCCGTTTCCCGCTCGTTTGGATGAGCGGTACGTGGAAAGACTGAAGGCATCGAATGTCGGGAAATTGTATCCGAAGGGGGCAATTCTTTATGAAGAGGGAGACAAGCCCACCGGTGTCTATGTCGTCTTGGAAGGGCGCGCCAAGCTTTCCGTGAATTCCTTGCGCGGCAAGACGCTGCTGCTCGGTTTCTTTGGCCCGGGCACGATCCTGGGATTGGCTTCTGCCATCTTGGGACGCATCCATGCGGCCACAGCGGAAGTCATGATTCCGACCAAGGTCGTGTTTGTGTCTCGCAAGGAACTGATGAGAGAAATGCAGGGCGATGCGATGGCAGCTCGGCAAGCGGCGGAACTCGTGAGCGAGGCCTGCTATTTCATTTTGACGAAGATGAGGGCCGTCGAGCTCTCCGAATCCACCGGGCAAAAGCTTGCACGTTGCTTGCTGGGATTGCTCGCTCACAATACAGGTTCCGGCGGCGAAGCAGCTCTGCAACTGGATCTGAGCCAGGAAATCATCGCGCAGATGGTCGGACTTTCTCGAGAAACCGTGACTCGGCTGCTGTCCCGGTTCCGCAGGAAACACATTGTGGACTGGAAACGTTCCGGTCTCATCATTCAAGACCGAAAAGCGCTCGAAAGACTCGCCGACTTTTCGGAGACAGACACGAGCTTCGCGGAAAACGTTGCTGCACAGAGAGCCGCCTCGACGCGTGGCGAGTTGCGTCCGGGTTCAAGAGACTGACGGATTCGGGTTGGTCAGAACCGTGTTCTGAATCACGGCTAAAGCTTGAACAGAACCAGAAGAAAGGCCTGTCGGATTGAAAGGTCGGGTGATCCGATGCTTGACTGCATCCGAATACGCCGCTCGATTATGAGACCCCGCGGACCTCGATGAGGTGTGCGCGCTTGCGGCAGATGGAAACATGAAAGCAGGGACTGAATCGCATCGGCTCGCGGTGGCCGGGAACGCTGTGAGCAAACTGAAGAAAGGCGAAGAAAATGGCCGCATCCTCACTACAACTTGCCAAAACCCAGGAAGCCGACAACTTCAGAACGGGTGGCGGCCTCATTCAATCCATCCAGATGTGCCTCGTAATGGCCTGCTAATCGAGCATAAAAGAATAATTGCGAGTTGTGACGCTGGTCACAGTCAAGGGCCCCATCAATATAGTAAAAACCGACCAATTTAACGGACGTCGTTCATCCGGTTCTCTGAAGATTACCTGAGGGAGAACAATGGCGCGCTTTAGAGTCTTCCGCTTGGCGGCGATTGCAACTATTACCCTTCTTGGCGTTCCGCAGGCTCTTGTCCGCGCTCAAGAGAAGCAAGCCGCAAAAAACACCTCCGCTGCGGCACCGGCCGCAACCGCTTCGATTGACTCGCAGCCTGCGCAGTTTGTCGGTGCGGACACCTGCAAAGCTTGCCACGCGGACATTTACAGCGGCTGGGAGAAAAGCCCGCATTGGCAGCAGACGTACAAGGAAGGCGGGATCGCAAAGCACGGTTGCGAAGACTGCCACGGACCCGGTTCAGCTCACGTTGCGGGCGGCGGTGACATCACCAAGATATTCACCTTCAAGGATGCGTCTACAAAGGAAATCGACAACCGTTGCATGACCTGCCATGCGGGCGGCACGCAGCACATGAATGCGATCAACTCCGAGCACGCGCGGAACGAGGTCAGTTGCATTGCCTGCCATTCGCCGCACCACGGCAAAGACTCCGATTTCCTGCTGCTGAAGTCGCAGCCCGAGATTTGCTATTCGTGTCATCTCGCGAAGAAGGCTGATTTCGACATGCCCTTCCATCATCGAGTGAACGAAGGCCTCATCCAATGTACTGACTGCCACAATCCCCACGGCACAGTGCGGCCCAAGCAAGTGCGAACCTCCTCCACACAGGATGCGATCTGCTTCCAGTGCCACACGGACAAGCAGGGACCGTTTGTATTCGAACACCAACCTGTAAAGGTCGATGGGTGCCAGTCCTGCCATCTGGTGCACGGCGGGCCAAATCCCCATATGTTGAAACTGAGCAACGTTAATTTGCTCTGCCTGCAGTGCCACACAACCTCCAGCTTTAGCGGGGCGCCAGGCGCTCCTTCGTTCCACAACCAGGCGAGCCTGTTCCAGTCTTGCGTTTTGTGCCACTCGGCAATTCACGGTTCGAATTTCGATCCCACCTTCTTTAAGTAGGACGCGACGAAAGGCCATTTTCAATTATGGAGAGGGAAGGCAAGCCAAACAGACGACAAGCCAGGAATTAGATGTTCGTAGGGGGGAGAGAAAAGCCATGAAAGCTCGCCTGGGGATTCGGTCGATTCCTTCCGCCATCTTTGTTGTGGCGCTCTGCCTTTCGCCTGCCGCTCGCGCCCAGAGCGGCCCCGGAGAATCGCCAGGGATTAATTCGGGCGATTACAACATCCATTCGATCATCGAATTCGGTTATCGCTTGAACGAAGTCACCGGCAACCAGAACACGTACGATACGTTTGAGAATCTCGGTTCCGGCGTCCGTCTCTTCAATTTCACCTTCGAGATGCGCTCGCTCGATCACCATGGATTCTTTTTTGACAACCTGAGCCTCAGCAGCTTCGGATATGGCGGCGATCCGAACGACGTCACCCGCCTGCGCATTGAAAAGAATAAGTGGTACGACTTTCGGCTGCTGTTCCGCCGCGATAAAAACTTCTGGGACTATAATCTTTCTGCCAATCCATATAACCCGGCCGCGCTGAACCCCGTGGGTTCTTTGACCACCGGCTGCTATGTCGGTCCGCCCACAGCCGCTTTCCCGCAGGGCGCCCCCGCATTTTGCTCGAACCCCGCCGTAGCACAAAACAATTCCCTCCATGATATGGACCTGGTGCGCCGGATGCAGGATTACGACCTCACCCTGCTGCCCCTGTCGAAAATTCGGTTTCGGCTCGGCTATTCGCGGAACCGTGACGAAGGCCCCAGCCTATTTACCACCGACGGCGGCACCATTTCGGCTTTCAATCAAGCGAATAGTTACACGACGAACTCTTATCGCGCTGGAGTCGATTTCCGGATACTGCCTCGCACAACACTTTCTTACGACCAATTCCTGAGTTACTACCAACAGAACAACGTCATCACGGATAATCCCGCCGTCAATCCTGGGAATTTCGGATTCGTGCTCGGTACCGTGCCGGGGCAGGGTACGCCCGCCGGCACACCAGTGGATCTGGGAAACATCTGGAGTACGCAAACGCCCTCGGAGATCTTCCCGTGCCCGATTCCGACCGTGACCGGCACGACCAACACTGCCACTCCCACCTGCAACGGGTTCCTGTCCTACAGCCAGGCCGGCGACCCGCGGAACTTTATGCCTACGGAGCGCTTCCGTTTTCAATCGAACTACTTCAAGAACTTTGAAACGTCGGGCTCAATCGGTTACAGCACCAGCGACTATCACTTCTCAGACCTTACCGAGGTTGTGAACGGCTGGACCGCGCGGACGGCGGAGCGCGGATCCACGTCGGGAGGCCCAATAAAAACCACACGTGTTTCGGTAAATGCGAATTGGTCGGGTGTGTACTCCATCAATGAAAGATTTCGGATCCTGGATCAATTCCAGTATGACAACTGGCGCATTCCCGGCGTGTGGGATACGGACGACACTAATGTGTTCGGGACTCCCTCACCGGCGCCGGGTGTTGTCGGCTTGTTGCTCTCACCCGGGGTGTTTAACTCGACGAACTGTCCCGCCGCTCCCTACAATCAGGCAAATTGTCCGCAACACACTGCGAGCTCCGCCGCCGATGTGACCAACGAGATTGCCACGCAGTTCCTGGGGCAGAACATAAAGTCCAATACCCTTGAAGCTCAATACGATTTCAGCAGGCGATACAGCGCCAGCATCGGCTATCTCTACACCAACCGGACGATCGCCAGCATGGACGCGACTTTTGATACCGGGGAGTTTTACTTTCCGGGAGGGGCCACTGGGACGCCAGCGAACCTCTTTCTTGCGGCGCGGGGAGATTGCGCGTTGGTGGGCGGCGCTCTGCCCGCCGGTTGCACGCTGATAACGACGGGAACTTTGGCTGGCGCAGTTGTGGAAGGTTCGGCCACCAATCTTGTTCCGGAAGCGGGGAACGACACGTCTCGCAATATCACGACCATCAACGAAAATGCGCTGCTATTGGGTATCGTGGCACGACCGATCGATGCTCTGCGCATCACCGGCGATTTTGCGTTCGGCTACAATGACCAATCCTTCACGCGGATCGATCCCCGGCAAGTGCAGTCTTACAAGATCCAAGTGAGCTACAAGCCGCGCCCGTGGGCGAATCTGGCGGGTGCTGTTGAGATTCATAATAACCGCGACAACGTCACGACCGTGAACAACATAGAGCACGACCGTTCCTACAGCGTCTCCGCGATGTTGATGCCGAATCAGCGCCTGTCCGTCGATTTCGGCTTCAACTACTGGAACGTCTATACACAGGCGCTAATCTGTTTTGCATATTCCACTTCTTCGGCGAACCCGGCCCCCCCGCCGGCCCCGGCCAATCTGCCCGTGTCCACGTTCCCTCCCGGCGTGCCGGAGCTCTCCACGGGTACGGCGTGCCCGATTGCGGGCTCGCCTTCGCCACTCGGCGCGCTTTCCACCTATGCCAGCAGCGATTATTTCGCGCACGCCGCTGTGATGTGGAAGCCAATCAAGCGGGTAACGGTGGCGGTCGGTTACGGTGCCAGCTTCGTTCGCGGGAATACGATTTTTCTGAATCCACTCATGCCTTCCGGCACGCTTGATTTCAACTATCAAAGACCTTACGCAACACTGACCGTCGAGGTCTATCGTGGATTCAGCTATATCACGTCCTGGAATTATTACGGATTCAACCAGACGGGAAACACCAGCCCGTTCGGACTGGCAGCCATTCAGTCGCAGGACTTTAACGGCAACAATGCCACCTTCTCACTCCGCTATGCGTTTTAGGCGCGGGTGAGCGGAATAGCATTAGGTTGTGTTCGTCAAAAGGAGGAAGTGCAAAATGAGCTTCTTAATGGATCGAATCGGTAAGAAGGTGGTGTTGGCGCTCGCGATCATGTTCGTCTTCGGGACCTCGGTGCGAGCCGACGGCGCAGGCGATTTCAAAGCGAAGTGCGCGGCGTGCCACGGCGCGGATGGAACCGGCAGCACGGCAACGGGAAAGGCCCTGAAGGTGCGAGATTTGGCTTCGCCCGATGTGCAGAGCCAATCGGACGCTCAGCTCACGGAGATTGTGACGAATGGCAAGAACAAGATGCCGGCGTACAAGGGCAAGCTGACGGACGACCAGATCAAGGGTCTGGTTGCCTACATCCGCGGACTAGCGAAGAAGTAGCCAGCCGTTGTGGGATGGAGATTACTGCGACTCGTGTTCTCGGCGGGAGCAGAAGGAGGCCCGTTGATAGGAATTCTCATTTGTCAAATTGCACTCAGCATCGTACTGGCCTCTATTTTTCTGATTCGGCCTTCTCTCACG
>Ga0209447_10000079_pt1 | contig 24036 bp, 21 predicted proteins | sample BogFormECP04_OM3_FD_188243 | JGI IMG/M metagenome (GOLD analysis project Ga0209447, IMG submission 188243) | Bog forest soil microbial communities from Calvert Island, British Columbia, Canada - ECP04_OM3 (SPAdes) (version 2) | ecosystem: Environmental > Aquatic > Freshwater > Wetlands > Bog ... | reverse complement strand
GTGGTGCAGACCGCGCTCCGCCTCTTCAGTGAGACCCGCGAGGTCGACTGCGACGCTGTTTAGCTGCGTCTTCTTCAAAATATTCGCGATGCGTTTGTTGATGCCCGCGAGCACGGCAGCATCGGGCAACAGCAGAAACTCTTTCAGGGCTGCCAAGCGCGCGACCACGTCGAGCGGCGATGGCGGGCGTAGCGCCAGCACCGCATCCAACATTTCCGTGGTCGTGCCGGGCTGTTCGAGCAGCATTCCGCGCAGACGCTCGGCAATGAAATCATATACCTCCATTACCACCGCTGCGCGCTGCAGCGGCTGTGCGAGGGCCGCGGCATGCAAGATTTCGAATAAATCCAGATCCAGCCGGGCTTCGAGCAGAATGCGCAGCACGCCCAATGCGGCGCGCCGCAAGCCAAAAGGATCCTTGGCGCCCGTCGGCCGCTGCTCGATGGTAAAGATTCCCACCAGCGTGTCGATCTTGTCCGCCAGCGCTACAGCCTGGCCGGTGCTGGTGCTCGGTATGGCATCGCCGGCAAACCGCGGCCGGTAGTGTTGTTCGAGCGCCAGCGCCAGGTCTTTTGGTTCACCCTGCGCCTCGGCGTAGTAGCGCCCCATCGTGCCCTGCAATTCCGGAAACTCGCCGACCATGGCGGTCATCAAGTCGGCCTTGCACAGCTCGGCTGCGCGCCTGATGTCCGCGCCTGCCCCGATGCGGCTGCCGATCAACTCCGAAAGCTTTGCGATGCGTGCAGTCTTGTCGGCATAGCTGCCCAGCTTGGCCTGAAACGTCATGCCCGCAAGCGCCGCCGCATGCTGACTCAAGCTGATCTTCAGATCTTGCTGCCAGAAGAATGCAGCATCGCTCAAGCGCGGCCCGACCACGCGTTCATTGCCTGCGCGCACTTGCGAAGGATCGCGGCTCTCGATATTGCTGACCGTCACGAACCAGCGGGACAGCGCGCCATCGGGATTTTGCACGGCGAAATAGCGCTGGTGGTCTTGCACGGTGGCGATCACGACCTCGCGGGGCAAAGTCAAAAACCGCTGCTCGAACTGCCCCGTCACCGCCACCGGCCATTCGACCAAGGCGGTCACCTCGTCGAGCAGAGCATCGTCAATTCGAGCGCGAGCGCCCGGCGCGACCGCTGCGGCCGCAGCCTCGACCCCGGCGCGGATCGCCTCGCGGCGCTTTGCGAAATCCACGATCACCTTGGCCCTGCGCAGGCGGCTCTCATAGCTCCGGGCGGTCTTGAGGCTGATGGGTTTGGGCGAATGAAAACGATGCCCCGTGGTGATGCGGTCCGCGGTCAGGCCCAGTATCTCGAGGGGCACCACCGCTTCGCCGTAGAGCAGTACCACGCCGTGTACCGGCCGCACGAACTCGGCGCTGTGCGCGCCCCAGCGCATGCGCCTGGCAATCGGCAAAGCAGTGATCGCCTGTTGGAGGATGCCGCCGAGCAAAGTCGTGGTAGCGGCGCCGCGCTCCAGACCGCGAAATTGCAGCCAAGCGCCCTTGTCGGTGGCGAGCGTGGTCAGCTCCGCCACCGGCACTCCGCAACTTTTGGCAAAGGCCATGGCGGCGGCGGTGGGCTTACCTTCCGAATCGAAGCTGTTCGCGAGCGGCGGTCCGCGCCGTTCCACTTGCCGATCCGGCTGATGCTGCGCCAATTCTTCTATCAATACGGCAAGGCGCCGCGGCGTCGCAAAGCCATGAATCCTGCCGCGCGGCACATTTGCGGCGTCGATACCGCGCGCTATCCCCTCGGTCAGCGCCACCGACAATGCCGGCAAGGTGCGCGGCGGCAATTCCTCGGTGAGAATTTCAAACAGCAAATCGGACGCGCTCATTCACGCTACTCGCGAAACTGCGTTCTTGAGCAAAGGGAATCCCAGCGCCTCGCGCATTTCGCGATAGGCCTCGGCCACGCCGCGCGCCAGAGTGCGCACTCGAAGAATGAAGCGCTGCCTTTCGGTGACGGAAACCGCGTGCCGCGCGTCCAGCAAATTGAAGGTGTGCGAGGCTCTCACCATCTGCTCGTAAGCCGGCAGCACGAGTTTGTCCCGCAGCAATTTCTGACAGGCGGTTTCATGCGCATCGAATTGTCCCGACAGCACCTGAACATCCGCCTTATCGAAGTTGTAGGTGGATTGCTCCACTTCGTTTTGATGAAACACATCGCCGTACGTCACCGTGCGATGCGGGCCGTCGCTCCAGACAATGTCGAATATGCTTTCCTTGCCTTGGATGTACATCCCTAGGCGTTCGAGACCATAAGTGATCTCACCCATCACGGGCCTGCAATCCAAGCCACCGACCTGCTGGAAGTAGGTGAACTGAGAAACTTCCATGCCGTTGAGCCAGACTTCCCACCCCAAGCCCCACGCGCCCAGGGTCGGCGATTCCCAGTTGTCCTCGACGAACCTGACGTCGTGCGTCAATAGATCAAAGCCCAGAGCCCTGAGCGAATTCAAATACAGCTCCTGAAAATCGTCCGGCGAGGGTTTGATGCAGACTTGAAACTGGTAGTAGTGCTGCAACCGAAACGGGTTATTGCCATAACGCCCATCGGTGGGCCGCCGCGAAGGCTGGACGTAGGCGGCGCTCCAGGGCTCGGGTCCAATGGCACGCAAAAACGTGGCGGGATGGAAAGTTCCGGCGCCCATTTCCATGTCATAAGGCTGCACCACGATGCATCCTAAGGCCGACCAGTATTTTTGCAGCGCGAAAATCAGATCTTGAAAAGTGCGCGGCGGCGTGAAGTTAGGCATGGGCGGCGAGTATAGCGACGCCTGCCAAAGCTTGTCCTCCGCTCACCGTGCACTCAATTAGCCCGGGAAGCGCATTTTCGTCGCCGAAAGCCACAACACGGCGCCGCAGAAGCGGCATCTGCACCAAGTTAGCGCACTGATTTTTCGCATTCGATCCACTATGATGCAAAAACTGCGCTTAAAGTCCGCAAGTGCTTGATCCCAAATGTGCACACAAATGGCACATTAGCTGCAGTGTTCAATAGCCCCGAGGCCGGGAACAAAATCTATCAACCTTCGCGAGGACGCCAATGACTCCCGCCGATGTTCTGAAATTGATCAAAGAAAAAGAAGCGAAATTCGTCGATCTCCGTTTTACTGACACGATTGGCAAGGAACAGCACGTCACCGTTCCGACGCGGCTGGTGGACGACGGGTTTTTCAAGGACGGCAAGATGTTCGATGGCTCTTCGATAGCTGGATGGAAGGGCATCAATGAGTCCGACATGATTCTGATGCCGGATCCTGCAACCGCGGTGATCGACCCTTTCTATGAGGAAACCACGGTCAATCTACGTTGCGATGTCATAGAGCCGATGACCATGCAGGGATACGGTCGCGATCCGCGTTCACTGGCGAAGCGCGCCGAAGCGCACTTGAAGGCTTCCGGAATCGCCGACTCGGCGCTGTTCGGTCCAGAGAATGAATTCTTCATCTTCGATAGCGTCACGTTCAGTTCTGGTATGAACGGCTGTTCGTACGAGGTCGACTCGTATGAAGGCGCTTGGAATTCAGGCAAAACTTACGACGATGGCAACAAGGGTCATCGCCCCGGAGTCAAGGGCGGCTACTTCCCGGTGCCTCCGGTCGATTCGCAACAGGACATCCGCACAGCGATGTCGATGGCCTGCGAGGAAATGGGACTGAAGTTCGAAGTACATCATCACGAGGTGGCGACCGCCGGACAAGGCGAGATCAACGTCGCCGCCAACACGCTCACCAAGAAAGCCGACGAAGTGCAGATCTTGAAATATGCGCTGCAAAACGTCGCCAACGGCTACGGGAAAACGCTGACTTTCATGCCGAAACCGATCGTCGGCGACAACGGCAATGGCATGCACGTGCATCAATCCCTGCAAAAGGAAGGCAAGGCGCTGTTTGCGGGCGATAAGTACGGTGGCCTTTCCGACATCGCGCTTTACTACATCGGCGGGATCATCAAGCATGCGCGCGCCATCAACGCCTTTACCAATGCCAGCACCAACAGCTACAAGCGCCTGGTGCCGGGTTTCGAAGCGCCCGTGAAGCTTGCGTATTCGGCGCGCAACCGCTCCGCTTCGATCCGCATTCCTTGGATTTCCAATCCGAAGGGCCGGCGCATCGAGGTGCGCTTTCCGGATGCAACCGGGAATCCGTACTTCATGTTCGCCTGCATGTTGCTCGCGGGTCTCGACGGCATTCAGAACAAGATTCACCCCGGCGATCCGGCCGACAAGGATTTGTACGACTTGGAGCCGGAGGAGGACAAGAAAATTCCGACCGTGTGCCACTCGCTGGACATGGCACTCGACTATCTGGACAAGGATCGGGGCTTCTTGAAGGCCGGCGGCGTATTCACCGACGATTTGATCGACGCCTACATCGAGTTGAAGATGAAGGAAGTGACGCGTTTGCGCATGACCACGCATCCGATCGAAGTGGAGATGTACTACAGCTTGTGAGGATTCCTTCAGGGTGCTTCAGGGATTAAGGTGACGGCGGTCACGCCGCCGCCACCTCGTTTTGTGGTCGGGAGGCGATCGGACTATGCTTTGGATCTATGCACCCACGGATACTATGCTTGGTCCTAGGCGCCCTGGCTGCATTTGGCGCCTCGGCCGCCGTGGTCTACAAATGGGTCGACGCCGACGGCGTGGTTCACTACTCGGACCAGGCGGTGCCCGGCGCCGAGAAAATATATACATCGAGCGCCGCGAAAAGTGGCACGGTGGCGCCGCTCCCCGGCGCAAACCAGGCCGCCAAGAAGCCGCCCGGCAAGGCAACCGGGTTCACTCAATTGGCGATTACCTCGCCCGCTGCGGATCAGACATTCTTCGGCGACGAGGTGGTCGGCGTGAATCTGGCGCTGACGCCGGCTCTCGGTCCCGGCCAGATCATCACCTGGCATCTGAACGGCAAGCAGCTGTCGGATCAGGCGCCGGACGCGACCTCGTTCGTGCTGCCGCGCTTGGATCGCGGCGCATACGCCATTGCGGCGACCGTCACCGATCAGACCACGGGCGAGTCGCAGAGCACGCCCAGCGTCAGCTTCTTCGTACGGCAGCCTTCCGAACTGTCGCCGCAGCACAAGAATCCTTAAGTCTCCTTCGCGAGTTTCCGGATGCTCAGCTTGTCGGCTGAGCTGCAATTAGCAACGCCGCGCATCGACGGCACAGAACTGCTCGATGCGATGGTGACCGGCGTTTTTCTGCTGGATCAGGATCTGCATGTCAGGTACTTGAATGCCGCCGCGCAGACCCTGCTCGGGGTCGGACTCAATCAAGCACTCGGACGGCCGATCGCCGAATTGACGCGCGGCGCCGATGCCTTATTGCCGCTGTTCGAGCGCGCGCGCAAGGGCGGCGAAGCCGTGGTGCAGCGCGAGCTCGCATGGCCGGCGGCCGGCGGTGTCGACCGTGTCCTCGACTGTGCCGTGACGCAGGTAACCATCGGGCAGGACAGTGAGCAGCTGCTGTTGGAGATCGAAGACATCACACAGCACCGGCGCCTCACCCGGGAGAACGCGCTGCTGGCGCAGTTGGGCGGAAGCCGCTTGATGGTCCGCCAGCTCGCGCACGAGATCAAAAATCCGCTCGGCGGATTGCGCGGCGCCGCGCAACTGCTCGAAAGGGAACTCCTGGATCCCAGCTTACGCGAATACACGCGCGTGATCATCAGTGAGGCGGACCGGCTCACCAATCTGCTCGATTCCATGCTGGGTCCCGGACGCCCGCCTGCCAAGCAGTTGGTCAATGTCCACGAATTGCTGGAGCGCGTGTATCACTTGCTGCGCAGCGAAGCACCCGAACGTGTGACCATCGATCGAGACTATGATCCCAGTCTTCCGCCCCTCACGGTGGACCCCAACCACATCATTCAGGCGATGCTCAACCTGGGCCGCAACGCAATCCAGGCGCTGTCGGGCGAGGCAGTGCACGCGCCGCGGCTGATCTTGAGAACTCGTGCGATGAACAACGTGAGCGTCGGCGCGCACCGCCACCGGCTGGCTGCGTCCATTCAGTTCGAAGATAACGGCCCCGGGGTGCTCACAGAAATTCGCGACACGATTTTCTATCCGCTGGTATCCGGACGCGCCGACGGCACAGGTCTGGGATTGGGGATAGCGCAGGATCTGGTCAGCCGCCACGGCGGGCTGATCGAATTCGACAGCGCCCCGGGCAGAACGACATTCCTCATTTCCTTGCCGATGGACTCCGTATGAACTCAAAGCCGCTGCAAGTGTGGTTGGTCGATGACGATGCCTCCATTCGGTGGGTGCTGGAAAAGGCCTTGAAAGGCAGCGGCATGCAGGCCAAATGTTTTGATCAAGCGGATAACGTGTTGACGGCGCTACGCGGCGATGCGCCCGACGTCTTGATGACGGACATTCGCATGCCAGGCCGCAGCGGTCTGGACTTGCTCAAGGAAATTCAAGTGTCGCGGCCGGGGCTGCCGGTGATCGTCATGACGGCGCACTCGGATTTGGATGCGGCGGTGGCAGCCTACCAAGGTGGCGCGTTCGAATACCTGCCAAAGCCGTTCGATATCGACAAGGCGGTGGATCTCGTGCGCCGCGCCGCGCAGCAAGCCACGGTCTCCACCGACGTGGACGTCGCCAGACGCAGCATCCCGGAGCTCCTGGGGCAGGCGGCGGCAATGCAGCAGGTATTTCGCGCCGTAGGCCGGTTGTCGCGCTCGAGTATGACGGTGTTGATCACCGGCGAGTCCGGCACCGGCAAGGAGCTCGTGGCGCGTGCTTTGCATCGCCACAGCCCACGCTCTGCCAAGGCCTTCGTCGCACTCAACACGGCGGCGTTCACAGCCGATCTACTGGAGTCCGAACTCTTCGGCCATGAAAAAGGCGCGTTCACCGGCGCCGATACGCTGCGCCGCGGCCGCTTCGAACAAGCCGACGGCGGCACGCTGTTTCTCGACGAAATCGGCGACATGTCGCCGGCCCTGCAAACACGGCTGCTGCGGGTCTTGGCGGAAGGGGAATTTTATCGCGTCGGCGGGCAGACGCCCGTCAAGGTCGATGTGCGGGTGATCGCGGCGACCCACCAGGATCTCGAGGCGCGCGTGAAATCCTTACATTTTCGCGAAGATCTTCTGCACCGGCTCAATGTCATTCGCATCGAAATCCCGCCCCTGCGCGAGCGGCGCGAGGACATCCCGGAATTATTGCGCCATTACCTGTCGGTGGCCGGCCAGGAACTTGGGGTCGAACCGAAAATATTGACGCTGCCGGCAGAAACTGTGCTCGTGACTTTCGACTGGCCCGGCAACGTACGCCAGCTCGTGAACGCCTGCCGCCGGCTCACGGTAACTGCGCCGGGACGCGAAGTTCGCGCCGAGGACATTCCCCCCGATCTCGGCGGCGCTGCGGCCGGCCAGGCCACGAATCACGACTGGATGGTGAAGCTTTCGCATTGGGCGGAGCAGGAGCTGGACGCGGGAACGCTGCGCTTGTTGGATCAGGCGGTGCCCGAAGTGGAGCGAATATTGATCCGCGTGGCGTTGCGCAAGGCCGACGGCCTCAAGCAGGATGCGGCGAAACTCCTGGGTTGGGGCCGCAATACCCTGACGCGCAAGATGAAGGAGCTCGGCATGGAAGACCTCAACTAGCGTTCCGCGAGGCCCGGCGCGGCAGCCTATAATTTGCAATGGGCGATTATCTGGCAAAGAAAATCGGCGCCGTGAACGGGCTGCTGCTCGGAAACTTCGCCTACAGTTCGCATAACCGACGCGCCGTGGCGGTTGAGTAGGCCGGGCGATGTTTCACATCGTGTTGTTGGAACCGGAGATTCCGCCGAACACCGGCAACGCCATACGCTTGTGCGCGAATAGCGGCGCCGCACTGCATTTGATCAAACCGTTGGGCTTTCGGCTCGACGACAAGAGCCTGCAGCGCTCCGGACTGGACTATCACGATTTGGCGAAGGTTTTGGTTCATCCGCACCTGGACGCCTGTTTGACGGCGCTAAAGGACGCCCGCGTATTCTGCGTCGAGACCGGCGCACGACGCTGTTACAGCGATGTTGAATATCGCGACGGCGATGCGTTCCTGTTCGGGCCGGAAAGCCGCGGTCTGCCGGAGACCGTGTTAGCCAAGATGGGCCGCGACAACTCCTTGTTCATCCCCATGCGGGCCGGCAGCCGCAGCATCAATCTCTCCAACGCCGTGGCAATCGTAGCCTTTGAGGCCTGGCGTCAGATCGGCTTCTTAGGCTGCCGCGACGGCGAAAATCTACTGCCATAGTCGGCCGGGCTAGCCCCGATTCCAGGGCCTCAATATTCGCCGCACCGGGTCGTTCACCGTCGCCGTGACCGTAGGATCCAGCAGCCGGCGGCGGCGCAGATGACGAATCGCGGTCTGAACCGTCGACTTCGACAATCCGGTGCGCGTGGCGATGGTCTGCAGGCTGACCGACACCGAGTCGCGCTTGGCCGCCGCTGCGCGGTGCAACAGAAATAGATAAACGACAAACGTAGCCGGCCGCCGATCGTGGCCCACCAGATCAGGCATCAGCACGTCCACCACATAGCTGTCCAAGTTGAAGCGCTGCATCGTTAATTACTATAGCGATAATCGGCGCGAAGCACCCTGGAAATATTGAATAATTCGCGCCAGATTCGTCAGCTCGTCAACGGAGGGTTTTGGATGATTACCCAGCTCAAGTTCGTCGGCATACCGACCAAAGATCAGGACCGGGCGCTGAAATTCTATACCGAGAAACTGGGATTCGACGTGGCCACCGATCAGGTCTTCAACGAGAAGCAGCGCTGGATCGAGCTACGGGTCGCGAATTCGGCCACGCGCGTGGTGCTGTTCACCCCCGACGGGCACGAAAGCCGCATCGGCACATTTTTCAACGGCTCGTTCGCCTGCGATGATGTGGCGGCGACCTACCGGCAGCTCACCGCTCGCGGAGTGGAATTCGTTTCAGGTCCCGAAAAGCAGCCCTGGGGCGAATTCGCCGTGTTCAAGGATCCCGACGGCAATCAATTCGTATTGTCCTCGCCGTAAGCGCGTTCTCAATTGGCCGCGGGTTTGCCGGCCAGCTTCTGCGACCTGATCCAGCTGTCGGTGCGCGAGTCCAAAAGATCGAGGGGCAGGACTCCGCCGTTCAGCATCTCGTCGTGGAAGCTGCGGATATCGAACTTGGCGCCCAACTCCTTTTGCGCCCGGTCGCGCAGCTCGCGAAATTTGAGCTGGCCGAGCTTGTAGGAGAGCGCCTGCGCCGGCCAGGCGATGTAACGATCGGTTTCGGATTGGATCGTGGGCTCATCCACCGCTTCATACTTGCGGAAGAATTCGACCACTTGATCGCGGCTCCAGTTTTCGGAATGCAGGCCGGTATCCACGACCAGGCGCACGGCGCGGAATAGCTCGCTGCTCAAGCGGCCATAGTCGCTGATCGGGTCCTGGTAGAACCCGACTTCCTTGCCGAGCTGCTCGGCATACAGCGCCCATCCCTCGATGTAGCCGGAGTTGCCGGCGTGCTGGCGAAATTTCGGCAATCCCGTCATTTGCTGCGCCACCGACTGCTGCATGTGATGTCCGGGGATGCCTTCGTGATAGGCAGTGGCCTCATCGTCAACCAGCGTGCGGTGCGCGAAATTGGAGGTGGCCACCACGACGCGCCCGGGGCGTTTGCCGTCGGGGGTGCCGGTTTGATAGTGCGTGGCCGCCGCCGCCTGGAATTCCGGTATGGCCTCGACCGTGACCGGCGATCCCGGGATGTAGCCGAAAAGATCCCGAAGCTTGGGCTGCATCTGCGCAATGTATTTGCGGAAGTCGTCCAGAATCTGCTCGGACGAGGTGGGAATGTACTTGGCGTTGGTTTTCAGCGATTCGCGGAACGAGGCCAGATCCTTGAAGCCCAGGCTATTGGCGATGGCCAGCATATCGGCCTGGATGCGTTCGATCTCGTGCAAACCGATCTCGTGAATCTCTGCGGGACTCAGATTGCTGACCGTGGTGCGGCTGCGAATGTCGTTTAGATAGCGCTCCTTGCCGTCGGGCAGCGACTCGACGCTCAAGACGGTGCGGCCCTGCGGCGCGTACTGCGTTGCAATGAACCGAGAGAATTCCTTGTACGCCGGAATCACTTCGTTGACGACCGCATCGGAGATCGCCTTGGCCAGGCGCTGCTGGTCCGCGGCGGAGATAGAAGCCGGAAATTTCTTGGTCGGCAACAAAAACGGGTCCGCCGCGATCACGCCGTCGCACTGCGCCGGAATCTTTTCGATGAGAAATTTCACCGGCATGAGCTTGTCGCCCATCCCGGTGCGAAGTACGGCCTCGGTCTCGGTGAACACGCGCGGTATCTGATGCAGTCGCGCCACGTAGTCCTCATAGCGCTTGACGGAGTCGAGCGGAGCGGACAGCGGCAGATCGGCGAGGCGCAGATGCGGCCCGTCCATCTGATTCACCGGCATCTCGAATTCCTTGAATTTGAAATTTTCATTGCGCTGCGTGAGCGCGCGCAATAGAACTTCGTGGGAGACACTGTCCTGCTCGGCAAAGCCTGCGGTCGAAATCGCATTCAGGCGCGCAAGGTAGCTCTCGTCGCGCTCATGCTGGCGCAGTATGGCGGCGGGAGAGTAATCATCGAGGCGATCGTTATAGCGATAATCCCCGATTGCGGTTGCGCGCTCCGGATGAGCCAGTAGATCGGCCTGATAGTACTCTTCGAACAGCGCGTTCTGCGCCGCGAGCCTTGAGGCGGCGGAGTTCGATGCCGAGCAGGCGGCAACGCAATAGCACGCTGCTAGAAGAAGGAGGATCGCGGATTTGCGGACGGCGTGCTGCGCATCGGGAGTTGCATGCATTGTGTGGCTCACTTATTTGGCGGAGGCCGGAAAAGCCGGCAATTTATCGATGTCGCGCGCATCGTGTTGAATGATGACCGTGGCTTTCAAATTCGCAGCCAGCTTTTTGAAGCGATCGAGCGAGGCCAATGTGTCGGCGCGGTTGGTGTTGAAAGTCGGCACGCCGTTGCTATCGTAATTCTCACGGAAATGCGCCAGGTCGCCGCTGATCAGCACGTATCCTGAATCTTTGAGTTTCACCAACAGGCTGTGATGGCCGGGCGTGTGACCGGGCGTATTCAACATGATCACGCTGCCGTCGCTGAATACATCCTTATCGCCGGCCAGCGGCTCGACCTTGCCGCCACCGCTGATCCAATGAGCGAAATTCGCCGGATTGGCCGCAGGGTTCGGCTTCGGATCAGTCAACACATCCCAATCGCCTTTGCCGATCAGCAATGTCGCTTGCGGGAAGGACGCTACCTGGCCCACGTGGTCGCCATGGTAGTGGCTGATGCCGACATAGGTGATCTGCGCGGGCGTCAGGTTGAGCTGCGCCAGTTGCTCCACCAGGCTTGCCGCGGGCGATGTGGGCAACGGTTTTTCGGGGTTGGCCGCCGGATTGCCGGTGTCCCATACCAGGTAGTCGCTGCCATGCTTGATCAGGTAGCAGCTGAAGGTCAGCTGAATCTTCAATCCAGGAAAGGCGGCAACATCCGAAAAGCGGCTTACGTCGGCTACAGTGGTGGTCTTGCCGCAATCGAATCGGGTCAATGAAACATCGGCGGCCGATTGCGCGGACGCCGGCATCGCGGCAATCCCCAAACTTAACGTCAACGCCGCACTCGCTTTCAAGCGCATACTCATGTCCTGCTCCCGCTAAGTTGAGATATTAAAGACTCACAGAATGTCATTCCGGTTCCGAACGCAGCTCCCGTCCCATGAGCGCCTGGACCGCGGCTCGAACCGGCTTGTTCTCGTAAACGATCTGGTAAATCTCCCGGCAAATGGGCATGTCCACGTCCAGGCGCTGCGCGACGTCGTGGACCGCACGCGCCGCGGGCACTCCCTCCACGACCTGATGAATGGCGCCCTGTGCTTGGGCCAGCGATTCTCCCGACCCTAGCGCCATGCCGAAGCGGCGGTTGCGGGATTGGTCGTCGGTACAGGTGAGCACCAGGTCCCCAAGACCTGCGAGACCCATGAAGGTTTCGCGCTGCGCTCCATGCTTGACCCCCAAGCGCATCATTTCGGCGAGCCCGCGGGTGATAAGCGCCACGCGCGTATTGGCGCCGTATCCCATGCCATCGGCTATTCCTGAGCCGATGGCAATGACATTTTTCACCGCGCCGCCAACTTCCACACCCATGATGTCGCTCTGAGTGTAAGCGCGAAACCGCGGCCCCGAGAGGCTCAAGGCAAGCTGCTTGGCAAACTGCTCATCGCGAGAGGCAACAGTCATTGCCGTGGGCAATCCGGCGCCGACTTCGCGGGCAAACGTCGGGCCGGACAGCACCGCCCCCGGCCGCGCACCCAGGACCTCGTGCACCACCTGGTGGGGCAGCATTCCCGTCGCAATCTCGAATCCCTTCGTCGCCCAAGCGATGCGTGTCTCTGGTTCCAAGTGCGGCCGTATCCTTTCTAAGGTGGCACGAAAGGCATGCGACGGCACCGCGATCAGCGCGTCGCGCGCATCTTTGAGCGCATCGCCCAAGTCAGCGTCGATGCGCAGCGTGTCGGGGAATAAAGCGTCCGGTAGGTAGCGCTCATTACGGCCCGCATTGCGCATGGCAGCGAGTTGCGCGGCGTCGCGTCCCCACAGTTGGATCGGGTGTCCTTCTCGCGCCAGCAGAATGGCGAGTGCCGTGCCCCAGCTGCCGGCGCCAATAACCGTCATCGGTTCCGCGCGCCGCGTCTGCATACGCGGCTCCTTAGTTAACCAAACCCGGCTGCGGCGATCGCGGCGCCTGGGCCAACAAGGCGTCGAAATTGACCAACGGCAGGACAAAATTCGGAAAGCCGCCCTTGATGATCAAGTCGGAAATGACTTCGCGCGCAAATGGAAACAGCACGCTGGGACAGAAGCTGCCGATCAAGCGCTTCAAATCGTCCGTCGATGCGCCGATGATCGAAAACAGCCCCGCTTGCTTGACTTCCACCAGGTACAGCGTCGCTTCGCCCTGCTTCGCCTCCACGGTGATGGTCAATAAAACCTCGCGCACCTCGGGCGACAGTTCCTCAACCGAGGTATTCATGTTGAGCTGAAACTTCGGCTCCCAGGCCTGATTGTTCGGCACACGCGGACCATTCGGCGACTCATAGGAGCAGTCCTTCAAGTACACGCTCTGCAAGCTCACCTGGACTCCACTGGCGTTGCTGTCCGCTTCCGCCGTTCTAACCTCGTTCATCCTGCCCCCTGAATTAGCCGATCCAACTCGCCGCTGTCGTTCAGTGCGTAGAGATCCTCGCACCCGCCGATATGCTTGTCGCCGAGGAAGATCTGCGGAACCGTGCGCCGGTTGCTGCGTGCAATCATCTCGTCGCGAAACTTGACGTCCTCTTCAACATTGATTTCGCTGAAGACGATGTTTTTCTGCGTCAGCAAGCCTTTGGCTCGCTGGCAATACGGACACCAGTCCGATACGTACAGCGTAACGGCCGGCCGCGTCATTTCGAACTACTTTTGCCCCCGGACGCCGTCTTCGCCAAGGGCATATTGTCCTTCACCCAGGCATTGAGTCCGCCTTGAAGATTGAATACCTTGGTGAACCCGAGTTTGATCAGCGCGCGCGCAGCACTTGCGCCATTGACGCCGCTGTCGCAATAGGTGATTACGTTCTTATCGCGCCATTTCTTCAAACTTTCCGCCTGCGAATCAAGTTCGGCGAGAGGCACGTGGCGCGCATCGCCAATATGCCCGGCGTCGTACAATTCCTTGGCGCGCAAATCGATGACCAGGGCGCCTTGATTCATGAGCCTGACAGCCTGCATTGCGCTCAACGCGGCAAATGCCTGCACCCGGGCGCGCAGCTCATACACGAGCACGACGATGGCGGCGGTCACGGCCGCGGCCGCAAGATAGGGATGATTGCCGATGTACTCTAACAGTCTCTGCATGCGCCGCACGTATGGGATTTTCGGGCGCGCAAGTATAGCAGCGGGCGCAAGGCTTGTATGCTTGGCCGTAACATGAAGGCGTTCCTGTGAAGAGGCTGGTTCGAAGCCTGTGCGCGTCCACCGCTGCGGCGGCGCTGCTGTGCGCCGGCGGCCTGGCCGCACCCGCCGAACCTCAAGACGCGGCGCACGCGGACGCCGCGAAAGCCAGACTCGCCGCAGTGCGCGCGCGGATCGCCGAGCTGACGAATCGCATCGGTGCCGAGCTCAAGCAGCGCGACGCCTGGAGCGCGCGCGTTCGCGAATCCGAGCTGGCGATTGCCGCCAAGCGACAACGTCTGGACGAGTTGCGCGCGGCCGAACTCGCCGCGGAGCGGCGCCGCGCGGAATTGCGAGCCGAGCAAACGCGCGCGCAGAACATGCTGCAAGCAGAGCAGTCGACGCTGGCCGCGCAGCTGCGCGAGGCGTACATGCTCGGCCCGCAGGATGAGCTCAAGCTGCTTTTGAATCAAAGCGACCCTGCCGGCCTCGGCCGCACTCTCGCCTACTACGGCTATTTTGCACAGCAGCGCAGCGCCAAAATCGAATTGATCAGAGCCGAGGAGACCCGCCTGCAGCAGTTGGTCGCGCAGATCGAGCAGCAAACACAAAAATTGCAGGGTCTGGAGGAAGAGGCGAATCGTGAAATCGCGGGCTTGCAGCGCGCGCGGGCCGAACGCAGCGACGCGGTTGCCGCGCTGACAAAAAAATTATCGAGCGGCAATCAGCAGCTCGGCGATTTGAAGCGCGAAGAACAGGCTGTGGAGTCGCTGGTGGCGGAACTCGCACGGGTCATGCAGGACTTCCCGGTCGATGCCACACAGAGCTTCCTCGGCATGCGCGGCCGCTTGCCCTGGCCGGTGCAGGGGAACTTGAGCGCGCGCTACAACGCGGCGCGCGACAGCAGCGCCACCGGAGTCCGCTGGAACGGAGTGATGATCGATGCCGCGCGCGGCGCCAAGGTGCGGGCACCCTTCTTTGGCCGTGTGGTGTACGCCGACTGGCTGCAAGGTCTTGGACTGCTGCTCATCATCGGCCACAGCGGCGGCTTCATGACGCTGTACGGACATGCCGAGGTCCTTTATAAGTCCGTCGGTGACTGGGTGGCGCCGGGCGATGTGATCGCCGCCTTGAATGATGGCGACGGCGCCGAGCCGCAGCTTTATTTCGAGATCCGCGAGGGCCGCAAAACCGTCGACCCCAAGATCTGGCTTAGGTCAAAACCGTAGTCACGAACGCCGGCTGGCGGCGCGCCTTCTGCGCACGTATGCTGCGACATCTGATGATCAAGAAACCTGGCAACTTCCTAGTGCTGACCATCGGCATCGCCATTGGTCTATCGCTGGGGCTGGCGCACGGCGTCATGGCCGACAAGCCGGGCCTCGGCGCCGATCTCCCCTGGCAAGACGCCCGCACGCTCGCCGAGGTGCTGGAGCGGGTGAAGCATGATTATGTGAATCCGGTGGACGACCATCAGCTGCTGCAGGCGGCGATTCGCGGCATGGTGTCCTCGCTCGATCCCTACTCAGCGTATCTCGACGGCGAGGACTATGACGAGGTCAAGATCAGCAGTTCGGGCCGCTATTCGGGCGTCGGCATCGAGATTTCGATTGAGGATGAGCAGGTCGTGGTGATCGCGCCTTTCGATGGATCGCCGGCGGCGAAGGCGGGGATTCGCAGCGGCGATGTCATCGTGACCATCGACGGCGTCGCCGTGAATACCAGCGCCTTGGGAGACACGATAGGGCGAATGCGCGGCCCGGAGGGGACGACTGTCAAGATCGGCATCATGCGCGAAGGCGTCGCGGAGCCGATGTTATTCACATTGAAGCGCTCGCGGGTGGATTTGCACAGCGTGCGGGCGGAATTGATCGAACCTGGCTTCGGCTACGTGCGGATTTCGCAGTTCAGCGAAACCACCGGCGACGAATTGGGTGTGGCGCTCAAAGATCTGCGCAAGCGCAATGCTGCGGAGCTCAAGGGATTGGTGCTCGACATGCGCGACAACCCGGGCGGCGTGCTGGAGGCGGCGGTCGCAGTGGCCGATGCGTTCCTTGATAGCGGCGTCATCGTTACGGCGAAAGGGCGCACTCCGGATTCCAAATTCGAGATGGACGCGACGCCCGGCGATGCGCTGAACGGCGCGCCGATCGTGGTGTTGGTCGATGGCGGCACGGCCTCGGCGGCGGAGATCGTCGCAGGCGCCCTCAAGGATCACAATCGCGCCAAACTCATGGGGCGCACGACATTCGGCAAGGGATCGGTACAGACCATAGTGCCGCTTGCCGACGACCGCGCGGTCAAGCTCACCACGTCGCTGTATTACACGCCGTCCGGCGCATCCATCAATCATCGCGGCATTGCACCTGACATCGAGCTGCCGCGCGATCCGACACCTCCGGGAGCGCCTGCCGCCGAGACTGCGCCTCTGCTGCAGCGTGACGCCGAAGTGAGGCGCGCTCTCGAGGAACTGAAGGCGTCACCGAATCCACATGCGCGGCCGGTGACCACCGCGGCCCAAGTCGGATAAGCGCGGTGCGCAGCACGCGGTCCATCGAGATATTGTGTCTGGTGCTCGCGGCGCTGGTGCTGGTTTGGTCACGGGCGCTGATGAGCCAATTTTGGCCGGTTCTCGGCTTGCTCGCTGCATTCGCCGCCGCCATCGTGGTTTTTCGCGCGCGCCGTTTCCTTCCGGGACGCACCCGCACCAAACTGCTGATCGAATCATGGTCGATGCTGGTTTTCATCACCGGGGTGTTGTGGTTCACGGGGAAAGGCGCAAGCCCGCTGCTGAACCTTTACCTCCTGCCCATCATATTGAGCGCGCTCACCCTGGGGCGCTTGGTCACCCTGCTGCAGGTGGCCGCCATTGCAGTGTGCCATTTCCTGCTCGCGCTTGCGACGCCCGGCGTCGAGGTGATCTCGCTGCTGTACGCCAGCCAAGTGGTCGGGCAGCTCGCGCCGTTTCTGTTGGTCGCGTACTTGACCACGACATTGTCGGCGGACATCACCGAGGCGCGCGAGCGCATCGAAAATTTGGCGCAGACCGATTCGCTCACCGGGCTCTTCAACCCGCGCATGTTCAACGAATTGTGGCAGCGCGAACACAGCGCCGCGGAGCGCAATCGCGGCATGTATTCGCTGCTCATGATCGACATGGACAAGCTCAAGGAGATCAACGACGCATTCGGCCACGAGGCGGGGAACAGCGCGATCACGCTGGTGGCGCAATGTCTGCAGAGAAGCATTCGCAATACCGATCACGCTGCGCGCTTCGGCGGCGACGAATTCGCAGTGCTGCTGCCGGGCGCTTCGCCCGAGGTGGCGGAGGCCGTGATCAAGCGCGTTCGGCACAACGTTTACAAGACCACATTGGATCTGCGCTCGCGCATGATTCGCTGCAGCGTCAGCATTGGCGTGGTCAGCTACCCTCAGGACGCGCGCGACACCCGCGAGCTTTTGAGCCTTGCCGAACACAAGATGTATCGCGACAAGGAACTGCGAAGGACCCCCGGTGCCGAGGCAAATGCTTGAAGAAATTGGACTTTTGCAGAAATAATGGCAAAGTTAGCGCTGCGTCACGCCCAGGCCTGATTAACATATGGTGTGCTTTCGGCTGTTAGGTCATTCCCCAAAGAGAGATTAATGCGGTTATTCCATCGAGCGTCTTCGCCCCAGCAGGCGGCACACCTTCTTGCAACGCACAGCCTGGCCGGGATTTTTCTCGGCATTCTGGCGTTCAGCGCAACCGCCAAGGACATCGGCGATCCGAAACTGAAGTCCAGTTCGGTGCTCATCGTCGACGAACGCGACTCGTCGGTGCTGTATTCGCGCAATCCGGACGTGGCCGCGCCGATAGCCTCAATCACCAAGTTGATGACCGCCCTGGTGGTGTTGGAAGCCAGGCAGCCTCTGGATGAACCCATCCAGATCAGCGACGCGGACCGTGACTTCCCGAAGGCGGCGTTTTCCAGGCTTACCGTGGGCGTCACACTGACGCGGGGCGATCTGATGCACCTGGCGCTGATGTCCTCGGAAAATCGCGCCGCACACGCCTTGGGGAACAACTACCCGGGCGGCATGCCCGCCATGGTGTCCGCCATGAATGCCAAGGCCGTGGAATTGGGCATGAGCAACTCGCACTTCGTGGATTCGACCGGACTTTCGAGCCAGAACGTGGCAAGCCCGGAAGACTTGAGCAAGCTGGTGATCGCCGCGTCGAAAAACAGCACCATTCGCGAGTATTCGACCGACAAGAATTACGCCGTGCGGGTCCACCGGCACTTGATCGAATATCGCAACACCGACAATCTGGTGGCCAATCCCGCCTGGAACATCATCGTGCAGAAGACCGGCTATATCGCCGAGGCCGGCAAGTGCTTGGTGATGGCGGCAGTTATTGAAGGCCGCTCGGTGGTGATCGTACTGCTCGATTCGCTCGGCAAGTACACCCGAGTTGCAGACGCCAAGCGCATCAAGGTGTGGATGGAGGCGACCGCCGGTGCCAGCTCCAAAACCCACCTGCAGCAGGTATCGCTGCGTTAACCCCTTGAGGCGGCGCGCGCCGCTACATGACAATAGGGCCGGCATTCTCGGAGACTGCCTGCCAGTTAACGACGGGGGGTATCTATGCGCGCACTTCTCCTATGCATTGGCTGGGCGATCTCGATGCTGGCCGTGCCGGCCGCAGCCGCCGACCGGGCACTATCCGTCACGATTTACAACGATGATCTCGCGCTGATCCAGGACCTCCGGGACATTGAGGTCAAGGACGGCCGCCAGCGAATCGAGTTTCAGGACGTGTCCGCGGAAATCCGGCCGGAGACCGTATCGCTGACGGCCGCCGATATCAGCATCGTCGAGCAGAATTTCGACTTCGATCTTCTGACTCCGGCCAAACTGATGGAAAAGGCGGTGGGCAAAGAAGTCACGATCGTGCGCGTGAATCCGTCCACCGGCGCCGAGACCAAGGAACTGGCGCAGGTGCTCGCCACGAACGGCGGCGTGGTGCTGAAGATCGGCCAGCGCATCGAGGTGCTGCGCGACGATGGCCTGCCGGTGCGCGTGATCTTCGACAAGGTGCCGGATAACCTACGTGCGCGTCCCACCCTTTCGGTGACGGTCGTCGGCGCGCACAGCGGCACGCGCCGGGCCACATTAAGCTATCTCACTCCGGGTTTGGGCTGGAGGGCGGACTATGTGGCGCTCTATAACGAGAGCAACAGCAAACTGGACGTGCAAGGTTGGGTGACGCTGACGAATTCCAGCGGCACCACCTACGACAACGCCCAGACGCTGCTGGTCGCCGGTTCGCCCGCCTCAGCCGATGGCGCGAGACCGGTGGCGTATCGGCCCCAGCCGCGCCGCGGAACCTTGCAGGAAGCGGGGACCGAGAGCGGCAGCCGGGAGCGGCTGGGCGACTTTTATTTGTATCCGCTTGCGGAACGCACGACCATCGCGAACCTGCAGACCAAGCAGGTGAGTTTTCTCGACGTGCAAGGCGTGCCTGCCGAGCACGGCTATGAATATCGCAATCACTGGCTGGGCAGCGCCGAAATGCCGATCAGCGCCAAGAGCGTCTACAGCTTTTCCACCAGCGCGCATGCGGGCCTTGGGGATCAGCTGCCGGCGGGAATCTTGCGGTTCTACATGCGCGACAAGCGCGGCGACCCGCAGTTTATCGGCGAAAGCCGGATCGATCACACGCCGATGGGATCGACGCTGTCGCTCGCCACCGGGGATGCATTCGACGTGAAGGTCCATGCGATAGTCGACAAGCGCACGCACCTGTCGGTGTTCGACTGGCAGACCGAGATGCGCTACGAATTGAGCAATGCGCTGCCACGAGCGGTGGTGGTCAAATTGATTCAGGACGGCCTGTGGGGCGACTCCAGCATCAAGAGCGAGAGTCAAAAAAGTACGCGACGGAGTGCAGATGCGGCCGAGTGGGCGGTCACGGTGCCCGCCAACGGCAAGACCACGCTGACGGCAAGCTTCGAAACCAAGTACTAGGCGCCGACCATGCATGTGCGCCGCGCGAGATGGCTGCAAACGTGCGCGATTTGGCTCGTGGGTTCAGGCGTGTCAGCACCCGCCGCTGCGGACATTCTGGCGGAGCCGCCCTCCGATCTTTCGGTGACCGTGTACCGTGCGCCCTACCGCAACTCGGGTTCGATCGATCTCAATGATCTTGAGGGTTTTGCGCTGGTGAGCGAGACCCGTACCGTGCGTCTGCCCGCAGGATTGAGCCTGGTGAAATTCGAGGGCGTCGCGGATGGAATCGAGCCGGCCAGCGCCATTGTCACGGGATTGCCGCAGGGCGTCATCGAAAAGAATCGCGACGCGAAACTGCTGAGCCCGTCGGCGTTGATCGAGTCGGCGCTCGGCAAGCCGGTGGAGCTGCTGCGCAGCAACCGCAAGACCGGCAAAACGGAGCGCTTGGCCGGAACCCTCAAGTCGGACTCGGGCGGAGTGCTGTTCCAAACCGCGCAGGGCATCGAGGCCCTGCGCTGCTCGGGGCTGCCGGAGACCTTCAGCTTTGCGCCGGGCGGCGGTTTATCGGCCCAAGCAACCTTGTCAGTGCTGGTACAGAGCCCCAAGGCTCTGACCCGGCAGGTGACGCTGTCTTATCTTGCGCGCGGCTTCGACTGGGCGGCGGATTACAGCGCGATTCTATCGGCCGACGGCAACAGCCTGGATCTCGGCGCCTGGGTGACGCTGGCCAATTCCAACGGCGTGGGTTTTCCAGCCGCGCGCACCTCTGTGGTCGCCGGCAAACTGAACCGCGAGAACGGCGAGGTGCAGCCCATCGATGCGGGCGGCCCCATTCTGGCAAGTTGCTGGCCGCGCGGCTCCACCAGCGATTCGCCGATGATTCTGCGTATCAACGGGCTGCGCCGCGAAGCCGATAAAGCGGTGCCCATGGCGGCGCGCGCGCTGAGTCTGCAGGAGGCTTCGGTTACGGCAGGGAGAGTCCAGGAGGAGCAGCTCGGCGATTTGAAACTCTATCGAGTGCCCGATCGGACCACGGTGGCCAGCCGCCAATCCAAGCAGGTGCGGCTGATGGACCGGGCGCGGGTGCCAATTACCACGGTCTACAGCGCTGATCTCGCGGCGAACGAGACCGCCGATGCCGCCCCGGCTTCCCGGCTGATCAGAACCATGAACACCACGGCCAATCACCTCGGCCTGCCGCTGCCATCGGGCAAGGTGGCCGTATTTGCGCTGCATCAAGGCGAAACCCTGCTCGAGCATGAATCCGGCTTGCGCGATATTGCGGTCGGCGAAGAGCTCGAGATCAACATGGGCGCAAGCTTCGATGTTCTGGTATCGGCTCTTAAGGAGACGAGCACGATCGACCCGGCGCGCACAGAAATGCTGCCCCTGGTGCCGGGGGTCACGCTGCGGCGGGTTGCGGTCGACGCCGTCAATCGCGTCGACATCAGCAATGCAAAGCCAACCGACGTCCAATTCGAACTACGCTTACAGTTGCCGCCCGGCGCGCGCGTAGTCCGCGCCGACCATCCCATCGGCGCGAAGAATGGCCGGCCGATATTCCAGCTGCAGGTTCCCGCCAATGGAACCGCGACGCTGCGATATCAGACGCAGCACACAACCGAGCGAGTGACTTGAGGGCCTGTGAACTTCGACGGTAGTCACGGTCGAACTTAAGGTGGATGTCCTACAATGAGCCGGCCATGGTGAGAAGTCGTCAATCGCGGATCAAAAACTATTTCGCCGAGAGCCGGCTGTTCACGGTTCGCAGCATTGTCGCCGGCATCATCGCCACGGTGCTGCTGCTCGCCGTTGCCGGGCGTCTCTTCTATCTGCAGGTGCTCAAGTACGACTACTACCATAACCTTTCGCAGGGCAACAGCATTCGCAACGAGCCGATACCGCCCAGCCGCGGGCTGATTCTGGATCGTCATGGCGTAGTCCTCGCGGACAATTTTCCGGCCTTCAATGTCGAGCTGGTCCGCGAGCAGGTGGGAGACTTGAAGGCCCTCGATGCCACGCTGGCTCAGCTGGTGAGCATCGGCCTGCTGCACGCCGATGAAGTCGGCGCCATCCGTCGCACGATCCTCGTGCACAAGGTGTACGAGAGCGTGCCAATCAAACTGCTGCTGAACGAACAAGAAATGGCGTTGTTCGCGGTGCATCGCTTCCAGTTCACCGGCGTGGATATTCGTGCGCGGCTCGCGCGGCATTACCCGCTGCGCGAAATCGGCGTCCACGCCATCGGCTATGTCAGCGCGATCAACGAACAGGACATGAAGCAGATCGACAGCGCCGAATATGCCGGCACCAGTCTCATCGGCAAACTGGGCGTCGAGGGCGCTTACGAGGCGCAGCTGCACGGCAAACCCGGCTACCGGGAACTCGAGGTGAACGCCGCGGGCCGGCCGGTGGAAAAACAGGGCGGCTACGCATCAGAACTCCACACTCGCGCGCCGGTGGCCGGGGAGGACTTGATCCTGGGGATGGATGTGCGCGTGCAAAAGGTCGCAGAAGAGGCGCTGGTGGGCAAGCGCGGGGCGGTGGTTGCTCTCGATCCGCGCACTGGCGATGTGATTGCGCTTGCCAGCACGCCGGGCTTCGACCCCAACGATTTCGTGCGCGGCCTTTCCGTCGCGCAATACGGCGCGTTGGCCAACAATATCGACGTGCCGCTGTTGAATCGCGCGCTGCGCGGCGCCTACCCGCCGGGTTCCACTGTCAAGCCCCTGTATGCGCTGGCCGCACAGAAGTACAACATCATTTCGCCCCTGCAAGAGGAATACTGCCCCGGCGTTTTCACCCTGCGCGGCAGCGCGCATGAATATCGAGACGACAAGAAGCATGGCACCCTGGACATGCGCAGAGCCATTTCCGTTTCCTGCGACGTGTATTTTTTCCGGGCGGCCGAAAAAATGGGCATCGAGCGCATGGCGCCGTTCATGACGACTTTCGGCTACGGCGTGCTCACGGGCATCGATATTCCGGGCGAAAAGCCCGGGCTGTATGCATCCCCGGAGTGGAAAAAGCGCGCATTCAAGAAAGCCGCCGACCAGGTGTGGTTTCCCGGCGAGACCGTCAGCATGGGCATCGGCCAGGGTCCGATTACCGTAACGCCGCTGCAGCAGGCGCACTTCGCCGCCGAGATCGCGGAACGCGGCAAGATCATCGCGGCGCCGCGGCTGGTGACGGCAATGCGCCCTGCGGGGTCCACCACCATCATTGCGCGTGCGCCGCAGATGATGCCGCCGATCGACATCGCCACCGAAGAGCAGTGGAACGTCGTCTATGACGGCATGTTGGGAGCCGTGTACGGACCCGGCGGCACCGCTTACGCCGTGGGGGTCGGCTCGAAGTACAAGATCGCGGGCAAGACCGGAACCGCTCAAGTGATTGCCATCAAGCAAAACGAGAAGTATCACGCCAAGGATGTCGCGGAACGCAATCGCGATCACGCCTGGTTCATTGCGTTTGCGCCGATCGATGATCCCAAGATAGCCGTCTCGGTTTTGGTGGAGAACGGCGGCTTCGGCGCGACGGCGGCCGCGCCGATTGCGCGCAAGGTGCTCGACTCGTATCTGCTGGCGGACGACGCGCCGGTAATGGTGCCAAAAGCGCCTTGAGGAAACCGAAGGGTCAAATCGGCCGTTCGCCCCGGATCGTGGTTCGAATCAAATGTCGGCGCTCATTCGCGTAGTCGTGCACGCCGCAGTGCTGCAGGAAGCGATTGTCCCAGACGATCAGAGTGTTCGGCCGCCAGCGAATTCGGCATTGATATTGTAGCCGGTAGGGCAGGCCACCCAACTGTTCGAGGAGGCCGCGGCTGTCCTCGTCGCTCCAGCCTTCGAATCGCTTGAAATACGCCTGCGTGACGTACAGCGCCTTTCTACCGGTCTCTGGATGGCGGCGCACCGCGGGGTGGGTGTTCTCGAGCTGATCCTCGGTGTAATGATGGCTTTCGCGCAGGCGCAGGCGCTTGTCCGGGTCGAGTTTGGCGTTTTTTGACCAGATATCCTTGCCGGAATAGACCACCTTCAGGCCATCGACGACCTTATCAAGAAAGAGCTGCTCGAA
>Ga0209447_10000075_pt1 | contig 24450 bp, 21 predicted proteins | sample BogFormECP04_OM3_FD_188243 | JGI IMG/M metagenome (GOLD analysis project Ga0209447, IMG submission 188243) | Bog forest soil microbial communities from Calvert Island, British Columbia, Canada - ECP04_OM3 (SPAdes) (version 2) | ecosystem: Environmental > Aquatic > Freshwater > Wetlands > Bog ... | reverse complement strand
CCAGCACAAATCTTTCAGAGCCACGCGCAGGCCGCAGGTGTGCAGGCTGGAGGAATGGAGTTCGTGTGAGAGTACGTGAATGTCCGTGGCGATAGAGTCTAGCTCCTTTCGCAGGCGATCGAGCATTGCCACGTCTTGCACAGATTGAAAGCCGGTATTTCCGGCACGTTCGAGGTCGAGTTCACAGGCGAGGAGAGAGACGCGCTGGCCGATGTCGTCATGGAGTTCGCGGCTGATGCGGCGACGCTCTTCTTCCTGAGCTGCGATGAGACGGCCGGCGAGACGCTGGAAGCCTGGGCGGGCCAGCATCGCCTGTTTGCGCTGACGCATCGGCGGGTTTGCATCGCCGCCACCAGCGGGCGCTTCATCTCGCTCAACCGGCGCCTGCTGGGCGGCTACGACTCGGCCGACATTCGCTGGCAGGACCTCAGGGAAACACGCATCCGCGCGGGGATCGTCGCCGCCGACTTGACGCTGGTGGCGCAATCCAGCTCCGACCTGAACCTTGGGTCCGAGATCAATCGGGTGTGGACTTTCGAAGGATTGCACAAGGATCAGGCGCAGGCGATGTATCGGATTTGCCAGCAGCACGATCAGGTATGGCGCGAGAAACGTCGCGTTCGCGAGCTCGAAGAACTGCGCGCAAAATCCGGCGGCGTGCAGATAGGTGGCGCCGGGCCGGGCGCCGCGAGCGTCGGCGCGGAGGCCGCCGGCGCTGAGTCCGAGCCGGTGCGCCGTTTGCGTCAGGCGCGCGAAATGCTCGAGGCCAAACTCATCAGCGATTCCGAATTCGAGTCGATCAAAGCAAAAATCGTTTCAGGTCTTTAGCGGTACTAGCCCAAAAGATGGGCAAAGTAGGCGGTGTGCAGCCGATTCAGCGGGTCGGTTCGCTGACGCAGCGCGCGGAACAGCTTGGCGCGTTCGCCAAATGATTTCGTCACGTGCTCCGGCTGCAAGGCGCGCGTTTGATTGAAGGTGGGCGTACCGCCGTGCGCCGCCGCAAATTCATTGAAGTCGATGAGAAAATCATCCCAGCCCGCATCGCCGGTGGACGAGGGTTCCAAGGTGAACATCGGACCCGAGTAGCTGGCACTGAACAAGGAACCGCGATCTTGATGCAGCCGGCTCGCGCCATTGACGACATTGCAGCGGTAGCGGTGTTCCTTGTAGTAGGACTTGCAGAACGCGAAGTAGGCAGCCAGTAATTTCGGGTAATCGGCTTGCGGAAATGCCCAAAGGGAATAGGTATGACGCGCCTTCCACGCCTCCCGCGGCAGGTCGCGCATCCACTCGTGCGCATACATCACCACGCCGCGCGCGCCGCCGGAGAGGGCGCGGTGCATTCCCGATAGAACCGCAGCGCGCAGGCCCGGGGCGGCCAGGACGCTGCCCACCGTCGAACCGAAAGCGGGCAGGACATTGCGCATCACTGATTGTCGAATCTGCCAGATTCCGGAGCGGCTCACGGCGAAGGCATCGTCGAGCGTTCGCCGCTCAACGGTAATGCGATCGTGAAAGGGCGAGACATGCAGCCGCAAAGCGCCCGGAGCGTTGATTATGGACGAATACCGCGAGCTGAATTCCTTCAGCGACAGCACCTGATAGTCGATCTTGACGGCCGATATCGGCCGCACGCGCAGCACCATCTCGTGCACGACGCCGAGCAGGCCGAAACTCGAGCGCAGCACGCGCATCAAATCGCGCTCGCGCTCGGTCACGACCATCTGCTTGCCTTGCGGCGTGATCACCTTCATTTCAGTGACGCATGAGGACAACTGCGCCATGCCCGCCTCATAAGATGGCTGCGGCAATGTGGTCACCGCCACCGCGCCCAGGGAGATCTGGCCCATTTCCGGGGTCAACGGCAGCTCGAGTCCGCGCTCGGCAAGCGCCCGGACCAAGGTGCTTACGCGCACGCCCGCCTGTGCCCGCACGCTGTTTTCATCAAACTCCAATATCCGGTCGAGCCCTCCGGTATCTACCGTGGTCCCGCCGTCGCCGCCCACGCAGCGTGTCTGCGAATAGTCCGCGCCGACCATGCGCACCGGCGTGGGATAAACCTTGCTTCTGGAAAGAATAAGGGGAATGTCTTCGAATCGCTTCAGGCGCATCACGAGCCGCGGCCGCCGATAGGTGCCTGACGAATCCACGCCGCGCGGATCAATGACTTTATTTACCATGTGCTTCCCCGGAAGACTAAACAAGCTTTCGAAACGCTTGCTGTCGGGAGGCACAAAACCTGGCAGTACTTAGGTGCGACTGCGCTTGAAGATACTGGCGACCCCGCTATCGTCAGACTTCCCGTGGGAAATCCCTAAGACCGGTGGTTTTGCGTCCCCACCTTTCGGCGGGTTTGCCCTTAAACAGCAGCTCTACTATGCGATGAGCGCCCGACTCTGTAAAGGGGTTTTTTACTGGCCGCCAGGCTTCAGGCTTTACCCCATCAGCAGCACGGTTTCCGCATGTTCTACGGCCTCCGGGGTGCCGTAGACCACCACCACATCGCCTTCCTTGAACACGGTATCAGGCTTAGGATCGCGTCCGACGATACCATCGCGGCGGACGGCGCTAACGGCGGCAGTGGAGCCACGCTCGGCCAGCTCGATGATGCTGCGGCCGACGGCCCAGGCATGGGGCGGCAGAATGACGCTGTGCAGCTGCTCGCGAAAGGCGTGGCTGTCGTCCAGATGCTCGGCGCCGCTGTCGCGGAAGTACTGGCGCATCATGCTGTAGCGATGGCTGCGAATATCGTTCACACTGCGAATCACACGGCCAACCGGCACCTTCATCAACAGCAGCAGGTGCGACAACAGCATGAGGCTGGCCTCGAAGGTCTCCGGCACCACCTCGGTGGCGCCGGCCGCCTGCAGCTCTTCCAGCTTGGCATCATCCTGCGTGCGCACCAGAATTGGCACATCGGTGCGCAATTCGCGCACCGCCCGCAGTATGCGCAGCGCCACGTCCGGATTGGCAAAGGTGATCAACACTACGCTGGCATGCGCGACGCCGACGTTTTCGAGCATTTTTGTTTGTGCAGCATCGCCGTATACCACCGGATCCCCGGCTTGGCGGCCGAGGCGGATGCGGCGCGGATCGGTGTCGAGAGCAATGTACTCGAAACCGGTCTGCTCGAGCACCCGGGCGATATTTTGTCCAACGCGGCCGAATCCGCAGATCACCACGTGGGGCCGCGCGGCGACCGCCAGGGTCGTTTGCTGTTCGCGCATCGCTTCGGTGAGCGGGTTGCCGGATTCGCGCAGCAGTGTGCGTGTGATGCGCCGATTGTGACGAATGATGAGGGGCGATAAGACCATGCTCAAGACGGTCGCTGCCAGCAGCGGCTGCACGATGCCTGCATCGAGCAATTCACGCCGCAGCAGCAGGATCAACAGCGCGAATCCAAATTCACCACCCTGCGACACCACTACGCCGGTGCGCAGTGACTTGAACCAGCTCTTGGTTACGGGCTTCGCGGCGACCGCCACCACCGCGGCCTTGAGAATCAGCATGCCGACCAGGATCGCGGTCACCAGGGGCAATTGCCGCAGCAGCAATCCAACATCGAGCAGCATGCCGACCGTGATGAAGAACAATCCCAGCAGAACCTCGCGATACGAGCGGATCGTGGCCTCAATTTGATGGCGAAATTCGGTTTCCGCGAGCATCATCCCGGCGAGAAACGCGCCGAGCGCGAGCGACAGGCCCACCGCGTGAGTTGCCCAGGCCGAGGCAAGCACCGCCAGCAGCACCGCCAGCGAGAAAAGTTCCGCGGAGCGCACCGAAGCGATCATGAGAAACACCGGCCGCAGCAGCCAGCGGCCTGCCGCCAGCACCAGCAGCAGCGCGAGCGCAGCGATGCCGATGGCGCTCAAGATGTGCATGGCGTCGGCGGCGCGGCCGCCGCCACCCAAGGCGGACACCAGGGCCAGCAGCAACGGAAAGCTAAGATCCTGAAACAGGCAGATAGCCACGGCGAGCCGGCCATGCGTGCGGTTGTTCTCGGACTGCTCGGTCAGCTGCGCGATGATGATGGCTGTCGAGGACATCGCCACCGCGCCGCCGATCACAACGGCAACGGCCGGCACGACATCGAACAGCAACACCGCCCCGGCCGCAATGATCGCCGTGGTTATCAGCACCTGTGCGCCGCCGACTCCCAGCACCTCCCAGCGCATCGCAACCAGCCGCGGCAACGAGAATTCGAGTCCGAGGGTGAATACCAGAAACACCACGCCGAAGTCCGCCAGCAATTGCGTGGTTTCGTTGTCTGCCGCAAGCGCGAGCGCGTGCGGACCCAGGAGCATGCCGACGGCGAGATAGCCCAGGATCGCGGGCAGCGCCAGCTTGCGAACGGCGGCGACCACGCACACCGATGCGGTGAGCAGAATCAGGATCTGTAACAACGGATCGTTATGCCCCATTGCCTGCTAGCATATCGCTATGAGTCCAACCATGACGGTTCCGTTGGCGCTCGAGCCGGCAGGAACGGGCTGGCAGCTTGAGCTCCGGGGCGATTGGTCGTTGGCGGCTATGCCGCAAATCGAAGCGCAACTCGAGAGTCTACCCAGGGCACTGCGCGGCCCGGTGCTGTGCGATTGGTCGCACGCAGCGGCGCCGGGCATTGCACCCGCATGGGCGCTGCTGCGGCGCCTGAGCGACGCCGGCCTGCCGGCCGCCGAAATCAGCCACAGCGGCAGTCCGCCGCACTTTCTGGAGCTGCTGCAAAAACTTGAGCTCGATCTGCTCAGGCCGTCGGGCCCGCAGGTTGCGCCGCTAAAGTTGGAGGGGCCCATCGCTAAGCTCGGGCGCTGGTCGGTGCTGCAGGGCCGGCATGCGCGCGGCGTGCTCGAATTCCTGGGACGCATCGCGGCGGTCATCGGCCAGGCCTTTAGAAGACCGCGCGCGCTGCGGATCTCGTCGTTGGCGCGGCATGTCTACGAAACCGGCATCACCGCCATCCCCATCGTCTCGCTGATTGCGTTTCTGATCAGCGTGATCGTGGCATATATCGGCGCGCAGCAATTGTCGCGCTTCGGAGCCGATATCTTCGTCGTCGATCTGGTGACCATCGCGGTGTTGCGCGAGATGGGAGTATTGCTGACGGCGATCATCGTCGCCGGCCGCTCCGGCAGCGCGTTTGCGGCCGAGATCGGGGTCATGCAGCTGAACGAGGAAACCGACGCGTTGCGCGCCATGGGCATGAATCCCATCGAGATGCTGGTTGTACCAAGGGTGCTGGCGCTCATCATCGTGCTGCCGCTGCTCACGGTGATCGCCGATGCCATGGGCCTGGCTGGCGGCGGTCTTCTGTCGCTTATCGACCTGAATATCCCGTTGCCGCAGTTCACCTATCGCCTGCGCGAGTCGCTTTCGCCCACGACTTTTTGGTCCGGTCTGATCAAGGCGCCGGTGTTCGCAGCTCTCATTGCCATGGTCGGCACCTACCGCGGCATGCAAGTGCGCGACTCGGCGCGCGAACTCGGCCGCCTGACCACAGCGGCGGTGGTGCAATCAATCTTCTTGGTGATACTCGCCGATGCGTTGTTCGCGGTCCTGTTCCAGAAGATCAATTTTTAGATGCTGGACCGTAGCGTCGACCCGGTGATTCGAGTGCGCAGCCTTGGCAACCGCTTCGGTTCGCAGGTGGTCCACGACGGACTCGACATGGAAGTGCGCCAGAACGAAATATTCGGCGTGGTGGGCGGATCCGGAACCGGCAAGTCGGTCCTGCTGCGCTCGATACTGGGGCTGCGCCACCCGGATGCGGGCACCGTGGAGCTGTACGGCCGCGACGTGCAAACCCTGGCCGCGGCCGATCGCAGCAGTCTGGTGCAAAGTTACGGCGTGACATTCCAGAACGGCGCGCTCATCAGCTCCCTGACCGTTGCGCAAAACATTCAATTGCCGTTGCGCGAGCATTACTCACTGTCCGAGTACACCCTGGACGAACTGGCGCAGCTGAATCTGGCCTTGGTGGGGCTGGAGCCCGAAGCGGGCGCCAAATTTCCCTCGCAGCTGTCCGGCGGCATGATCAAGCGCGCGGCATTGGCCCGCGCCCTCGCGCTCGAGCCCAAGCTTCTGTTTCTCGACGAGCCGACATCAGGCCTCGATCCGATTTCCGCCGCCGCCTTCGATGAGCTACTGTTGTACCTTCATGCGCAGCTGCGGCTCACGGTGGTCATGATCACGCACGATCTGGACACCTTGTTTGAAACCTGCACCCGCGTCGGTGTGATCGTCGACAAACACATGATCTCGGATACCCTGGACGGCATGCTCGAGAATCCGCATCCTTGGATCCATAGTTATTTCCACGGAGCCCGGGCGCGGGCCGCTGAAAAGGAAAACCATGGATAGAGATCCGAATTACGTGGCGGTCGGAGCCTTTGTGCTGTTGGTGATCGCCATGGCCGTTTCGTTCGTATTTTGGTACACCGATCAGCAGGACAAGCGCACTTATCAGCGCTACGAGATCTACTTTCAAGGATCGGTCAACGGCATCAGCGCGGGCAGCGCGGTGCGCTACCTGGGAGTCGACGTGGGCAAGGTGGTGCGCATCATGCTCGATCCCAAGCAGCCGAAGCGCGTCGAGGTGATCGCCGACATCGACTCGACGGCGCCCATCGATGATCGCACGCGGGCCTCCTTGAGCCTGCAGGGAATCACCGGACTGCTTTTCATCGATCTGAAGCAGGATCCGAATGCGGTGTCGACCGGCGTGCTGGAGCAGGGCCAGCGCTACCCCGTCATTCGCTCGGCGCCTTCCGATTTCGACGTCCTGTTGAGCAATTTGCCGGCATTGACCACGCACCTGGTGGATCTGGCGGATCGCTTCAATCAGGTGTTCAGCGATGAGAATGCACGCGCGCTCAAGACCATACTCGAAAACGCCCGGCGCGCAAGCGAGCCGCTTCCCAACACCATTAGGGAAGCGGAAGGATTGGTGGCGGACCTGCGCCGCACCACGCAGGAAGTACAGGGAGCGGCAACCGAACTACGCGGGGTCATTAGTCACTCGGCACCGGATATCGAAGCGGCGATCGCCAATGCCCGCCAAGTGTCCGAGAATCTCGCGAAAACCACGCAGCGATTGGATCGTTTCGTGGCGGCGAATGAGCCTGGGTTGACGATCTTCGCCCAGCAAAGCCTGCCGGAATTCGAGCAGCTGCTGCGCGAGAGCCGCCAAGCGGCACGCGACTTCCGCGATCTGTCGCGCAGCCTGAAGCAGAATCCCTCGCAGCTGATCTACGAGTCCGCCTACCGCGGCGTCCAGGTTCCGCGATGAGCCGGCAAGCTACGCTGTTGTTGCTGCTGACATTCGCACTGGCGGGGTGCGGGGGAAGCCTTTTCCAAACTAAAGCGGCCCCGCCGGCGTTGTACCTATTGTCGGCGTCGGCTGCGACTCCGGCCGCCGCCGCCGCGCCCAGGATTGCCGCCGATCTTGCCGTGATCCGGCCGCGCGTGCGCGCCGGGCTCGACACGGATCGGATCGCCGCGCTGTATCCCGACCGGCGTTTGGAGTATTTCGCCGATGCGCGCTGGAGCGGACCTCTCGATGAAGTGATTCAACAGCTCGTCGTGCAGCAGTTTCATGCAACCGCCAATCTGCGCAACGTCAGCGTCGAGGCGTCGGTTTTCGCCAGCAATTACTGGCTGGAAATCGAGGTCGCGGATTTTCAAGCGGAATATTCGGCCGGCGCCGCGCCGCCGGTGGTGCACGTGCATTTTCTGGCCCGCATCGGCACCTCAGCCGACCGGCACATGCTGGCGGTTTTCGACGCGAATGCGCAGGTCGCGGCAACCGACAACCGCATGAGCGCCATCGTCGATGGCTACAACCGCGCGGCTGACCAGGCGCTCGCCGAAATCATCAGCGGCACGGTGCAAGTCCTCAGCACTCGATGATTTGGGATTACGTTTCCGCGGCTTCGATTGCGGTACCAATCTCCATCCACTGCGCTTCCAGATAGGCGGCGTCTCTTGCCAGATTCTCGAGCCGCTTCTTGAGTTTGTCGTGCAGCGGATTTGCCGCAAGTTCGGCATCCAGCAGCCGGCGCTCTGCCGCTACGGCGGCAATGCTCGCTTCGACCTTGTCGAGCCGCTGCCGCAGCCGGCGCAACGGATCGCGGCTGGTCGCGGCGCGCGCCCCGGCCGCCGCCGGTTTGGCCGCGGCCTGCTTGCGCTCGGTCCGCGATTTGGCGCGCGAACGCAGCCACAGCTGATAGTCATCCAGGTCGCCGTCGAAGGACTGCAAGCGTCCGTCGGCAACCAGCCACAGCGCGTCGGCCACCGATTTGATGAGATGACGATCGTGCGAAACCACCACCAAACCGCCGTCGAAGCCCTGCAGCGCAACGCTAAGCGCCTGCCGCATCTCGATATCGAGGTGGTTGGTGGGTTCGTCGAGCAGCAACAGGTTGGGCCGCCGCGCCACTATCAAGGCGAGGGTCAGGCGGGCTTTCTCGCCGCCGGAAAACCGGCTTATCCTGTCGAAGGCACGGTCGCCTTGAAAGCCGAAACGACCCAGATGATCGCGCACCTTCTGCTCGTCGCCGCCGGCGAATTCCGGGCCGCCGAGATTGCGCAGATGCCAGAATGCGTCGCAATCCGCCTGCAGCTGCTCCAGCTGATGCTGCGCGAAGTAGCCGACGGCGAGATCCGGAGCCGCCGTGCGCTTTCCCGACAGCGGTGCCGATTCGCCCGCCAGGAGTTTTGTCAGTGTCGATTTGCCGGCCCCGTTTGGTCCGAGCAGCGCGATTCGATCTTTCGGGCTGATCGACACATTGATGCCGGCGACGATCTGCACGCCGGCGTAGCCGCAGCTGGCGCCTTCCAGGACCAGAAGCGGCCGCGGCGTTTTCAGCGGCGCGGCGAATTCGAATTCAAACGGGCTGTCGACATGTGCCGGAACGATGCGTTCCATCCGCTCGAGCATCTTCAGGCGGCTCTGCGCCTGGCGCGACTTCGTGGCCGACGCCCGAAAGCGATTCACGAAGGTCGTGATTTGCGCGATGCGCCGCACCTGGCGGGCGTGCAGCGCCGATTGCAATGCCAGTTCCGCGGCGCGCGCATTCTCGAACTGCGAATAGTTGCCGGAGTAGGCGCGGATGGTTCGATTCTCGATATGCAGCACACGGCCGATGACGGCATCAAGGAACTCGCGATCGTGTGAAATCATCAGCAGCGTGCCCGGATAGCCCGTCAGCCACTCCTCCAGCCAGACGATGGCGTCGAGGTCGAGGTGATTGGTGGGCTCATCCAGCAGCAGAAGATCGGCGCGCGAACACAGCGCTCGCGACATCGCCAGCCGCACGCGCCAGCCGCCGGAAAAATCGGCCACCGCGCGCTCGTGATCCGCCGCCCTGAATCCCAGCCCGTGCATGATGGCTGCGGCACGAGCCTTGGCGCGAAAGCCTTCGATTGCCTCGAGCGTTGCATAATGTTCGGCCAGCGCCAGATGCGATCCGCGGCGTTCGGCTTCCTGTATCGCAGCCTGCACGCTGCGCAGTTCCAAATCGCCGTCCAGCACGAAGTCGATCGCGGTCCTGGCGCTGGCGGCGATCTCTTGTTCGACGTGCGCCACTTTGAGCGTCGCAGGCAGTTCGATGGCGCCGCGATCCGCGGCGAGCTCGCCGCGGATCGCCGCAAACAGGCTGGACTTGCCGGCGCCGTTGGCGCCGGTGATGCCGACCTTGTCGCCGCGAAACACGGTAAAGCTGACCTGCTCGAACAGCGGCTGCGCGCCGCGCCGCAGGCAAAGATCCCTCGCACTGAGCATCGAGGTTTTCTAGGAAGACAGTCGCATCGGCCGCAGCACGGTCGGCGCGCACAAAGCGCCGTGATGCGGCGGGCCGCCTTCCTGGCTGGCGAGAATGGCGAGCATCTTGTCCGCTTCCATGGCATCGCCAAACAAGCGCCCCTGGGCGTAATCGCAGCCGTGCGCACGCAGGAAATCGAGTTGTTCGGTTTCCTCCACGCCCTCCGCAATGACCTCGAGATCGAGACTCTTGCCCATGTCGATGATGGTACGGACGATGGCTGCGTCGTTCGAGTCCACGGCGACATCGCGCACGAATGATTGATCGATCTTCAGGGTGCCGATGGGAAACTGCTGCAAGGCCGACAGCGACGAGTACCCCGTGCCGAAATCGTCGATGGCGAGATTCAGGCCCATGGCATAAAGCTCGTTGAGCAGGCCGATGGTGCGTTTCGGATCGGTCATCAAGGTGGTTTCGGTAACTTCCAATTCGAAGCAGGTGGGCGATACCCCATGCTTGCGGAACACACTGCGGCAGCGAGCGATGAAGCTCGCCTGTTTGAGTTGGCGCAAAGACAGGTTGATCGCGATTCGACCGGGCTGCGGCACGACCTTCTGCCACGCACGGTAGTCGTCACAGACGCGATTCAGGACCCATTCGCCGATCTCCAATATCAAACTGGTTTCTTCCGCGAGAGGAATGAAGTGCGAAGGAGAAATGTCGCCGTGTCCAGGCAGCCGCCAACGCAGCAGGGCCTCCGCACCCACGACCCGCCCGGTTCGAAGGTCCACCTTCGATTGATACAGGATCACCAGCTCGTCGCGTTCCAACGCGCGTCGCAGCTTGCTCTTCAACATCAATCTCTCGACCGCCGCTGCATTCATGCTGGGCACATAGAATGCGCAGGAATTGCCGCCATTCTGTTTCGAGTGATACATCGCGGCATCGGCATTGCGGATCAAATCGATCACGTTCTCGGCATCGTAGGGACAGATGGCGATGCCGGCGCTGGCCGTCAGGTAAACCTCCTGCTGGTTCACGTAGAACGTCCTGCTTATTTCGTCGAGCAAGGTGCGGGCCAGGTTACCTAGGGCCGCGCGGTTGTCGCTGTCCACCGGCAGATCGTCGATGAACATCGCAAATTCGTCGCCGGCCAACCGGCCGATCACCGCGTCCTTGTGCAAATTTCGCGTCAGCCGTTCGCTCAAGATCTCCAGAGTTCGATCGCCGGCGGCGTGGCCGAAGGTGTCGTTGACCTCTTTGAACCGGTCCAGGTCCAGGTACAGCAGCGCGAGCGAGCGCTGATTGCGTCGCGCACGCGCGATGGCCTGCTGCAACAGATGCTGGAACTGCATGCGATTCGGCATTTTCGTGAGCGTGTCGTAGCGGGCCAGGTAGCGGATGCGGCGTTCGGCGCGCTTGCGCTCCGTGATGTTGCGCGCCACATAAATATTGCCTTGAAACTGCGGATCTTCCGAGGTGATCGCCGAACTGGCCATGGATACCGGGATGGTTTGCCCACGGGCAGTGCGCAGCACCGTCTCGCGCGCTTCGGGCGCGGAGTTCGTCAAATCGAAGGCGCTGCGATGCACTTCATCGATGAAGCCGGTCAGCGGCTTGCCGAGCAATTCTTCCTCGGTGTAGCCGAGGAGTTGCTGCGCGGCTTCGTTGCAGCTCTTGACGAGGCCGTCGGGAGAGGTGACCAAGACCGAATCGCTCAGGCTGTTGAGCACGGTATTCAGGTAGTTCTTGGTAATGGTGGTTTCGTTCAGTTTCTGCCGCATGCGCTCGAGCGCGAACTGCAGATCGCCGAGTTCGTCGTGGCGCTGCACGGCGAGCGGCCGGGTGTAATCGCCCTCGCCAATTCGATCGGCGCTCTTCACCAAGGCGGATATCGGGGCCGACAGCCGGCGGGCGATGAGCCAGGCTCCGAGCAGACCGCCCACAATCAGCAGCGGCAGCGTAAGTCCGGCGAGCACGCCGCCCACCCGCTTGGTCTGAATGCCCTGTTTGCTGAGCAATTGCGCGCGAATGCTGGACAGCGTCTCCTGCATTTCGGCGCGGCTCATCCAAATCCTGAGAGTGCCGACGCCCTGCACGTCGCGCTGCATGACGAACGGATCCGTGGCGCTGGGCTGTGCGGCCGGATTGCTGCCGGAGTACAAAACGTTGTTGTGCGCGTCCAAGACCTCGACGCGCTCGATGTCGCGCTCGTCGAGCAACCTGGCCGCGATGGTTGCAACGGCGCCGCTGTTGCCTTGGCGGAGCGCCGCGGCCAGGGGAGGCCTGGTGGCATTGCTCACGGAATTGGCGCGCGCCTCCAGGTCGGCTTCCAGTTTCTGCTCGACCGTGACATAGGTCAGCTGGTTGGCATCGGCTGCGTTGAGGCGGCGCTCGTAGTATGCAAAGGCGGCCAGAATCAGCAGCAGTATGGCGCTGACGCCTACGGCAAGGAGCAAATAGTTGCTTTTAAGGCTGCGCGCCATCCGGTGATGATACTCGTTCATGACAAACCCTATAAGGGGCGAGGGTACAATCGCCCCTGATGGACGCTAGTTATGCGCATTGACATTTTTTCCGACACTGTATGTCCTTGGTGCTATCTGGGGAAGCGGCGCTTCGAGCTTGCGCTCGCCGCGCGGCCGCAGTACGAGCCGCGGGTCACCTGGCGTCCGTTCGAGCTGAATCCCGACATGCCGATCGAAGGGCTCGACTACGCGGCTTTTATCGCGGCCAAAATGGCCGAAGATCCCGCCCTGGCGGACAGGCATGCTGAGCTTGTGCGCTTGGGCGAGGCCAGCGGCATTAAGTTTCGATTCGATTTGATCGGGCGAGTTCCCAATACCCGAAGGTCGCACTTGCTGATTGCGCACGCCGCGCGCTGCGGCCTGCAAGGTCGGGTCAAGGACCGCATCATGCAGGCCTACTTCGAAGAAGGTCGCGACATCGGCGACCCCGAAGAGCTGGTACGCCTAGGTGCAGAAGCAGGGCTCATCGAGGCCGAAATCCGCAATGTGCTGATACTGCGGGTGGGCCAGGACGGCGTCGTGGCGGCGGAGCGGCACGCGGCGGTTTTGGGCATAACCGGCGTTCCCACCCTGGTTTTCGATGGCCAATACACCATTTCCGGCGCGCAGGAGGCGGCGACCTTCGCCCGAATTTTGGATCAGGTGGCCGAATTCGCCACCGCTCGTGGGGTCGCTTCGTGAATGCCGACGAACTGACCGGGCAGGCGCGCACGCATATCGCAACCCTCGCCGATCCCGATTGCATGCTGCACGCTCAAGTGGTTCAGCCCTTTCTGAATTTGCGCCGCGCTGCGAAGACCCAGGGGTTCGATCTCAAGCCGCTGAGCAGCTTTCGCGATTTTGCCCGTCAACTTGAGATCTGGAACGGAAAGTTCAGCGGCGCGAGGCCCATGTACGATGTCTCGGGGGTGCAGCTAGACGCGGCTGCGCTCACGCCTTTCGAGCGCGTCAATGCAATTTTGTTGTGGTCCGCGCTGCCGGGCGCCAGCCGGCATCATTGGGGCACGGAATTGGATTTGGTCGACGGCCTGGCGAGCGCTTCAGGCTACCCCGACAAGCTTACGCAGCAGGCCTTCGCGCCGGGAGGGCCGTTCGCCCCGCTCGCTGAGTGGCTCGACATACATGCGCCTCGATTCGGATTCTTCAGGCCTTATCAGGGCATGCGCTCCGGTGTGCAGCCCGAACCCTGGCATTTCAGTTTTGCGCCGATTGCAGAACTGGCCCGTCGCGCATTGAGTCCGAAGGTATTGCGTGCGGCAATCGCTGCCGCACCTCTATTGGGTAAGGAACTGGTACTCGCGCATCTCGATGAACTGCACGCTCGCTACGTCGCGACCATCGACTTGCCCTAGTAGGCCCAGAGTTCCTTCAGTCGATTCAGCATCAGCCCGCGCACCTGGCCGATCTGCGTGTCGTCCGAAGTGAACAGGGGCGGATTTCGCCGCAGCATGGGCCAGCGCTCGGTGCGCAGGACGCGGCCCAGATAACCGAGATTGCGGTCGATGGCCTCGAGGTAGGGATTTCTGCCGCCGAACAGCGGCTCGACGTACCGATAGGCATGCTCGAACTCGCCCTCGAGGCGCTCGATGCGCGTCTCGCGCACGAATTCCGGAGTCTGGCGCAATAAATCCAGGCCGGAGCTGTATTTGACCTGCAGCAAGCCATCAATGCCGGTCGCGGCGGCGATTCCGCCAAGCACGAATTCCGGATACAGCCGGTCGCGGCACTTCTCGAGATAGCAGCGATCCGCCATCTGCGCGATCAAATCCGCGGTGCCGAGCAGGTGCCCCAATTTGCGGTCGCGCGGATCGGCCAGCTGGATCTCCTTGAGCTTGATCTCGTAGCCGGTGAAATGCACGATTCGGGTCGAAATCGGCACCCAGCCTTCCATGCCGATGCTCGGCAGGTAGCGGGCCAGAAAGCGCGCGCTGCGCGTCACGTGATACAGGGTGAACTCAGCACCATTGCTGTGCACCCGGTCGTCGAATTCCCGGATGTAGCCGGCATCATGAAACAGCGAGGTCACCAATCCCATGGCCGCTCGCTCGCTGCCGAAGCGCGATCGACTCTCGACGCTGCGCTCGTAGCCCACCAGGAGGCGCGCCATGGCAAGCGTCATGTCCAGGGAGTGCTGTCGGTCGTGGTACAGCGTGTCGACACCGTGATAGCCGGGCATGCGACCCGTGAACAGCTTGTCGAAGTCGTCAAACGCGATGGCGACCTTTTCGAACGATTCACCCGGCCAAGCCGCGGCGTAGAGCTCGCGAACCGCAACGCTTACCGCGGCTGTGGAACTTACCTGGACGGAATTCGCGACGTCGTAGTCGTTACGCCTAAGGTCGTACATCGCAGCGAGTTTAAGCCCTTGTAGGACATGGCGCCATGGATCTACTTCTCTTTTGGGCCCTGATCCACATCAGCCTGGCATTAAGTCAACGAACCCGCCAGGTCGGTATTTAGTAAACCTTGAGGCCGCCGAATTTGCGCTTTATGCGCCTGGCCAGGGTCGCATAGCCCAGCCAAAAGCCGCCGCCAAGCGCAAGCGCAACGGCTACAGCCGCGATCAAGGGTCCCGTGATGCTGCCGGATGGTGTTCTGAATCCGCCTGCCGGCGCCGCTGCCGCGGGGCCTATTGCAGGCGACGTGGTATCCCGCGCTGCAGCAACCTCAGCCCGGGCTTGCTCAAGCTCCCGAGTCAGCCGCTCCACCTCCTTGCGCGCTGCCGCCTCGGCCAGCGCCGGCGTGGTCGCGCGCCTCTGATCCAGCTCTTCTTCCAGCTGCTTGACCCGGACAACGGCCGGTTCCTTGGTGGTCAGGTAGGCCGATTTTACCCACCCGGTGGTCCCATCGCTCAAGCGCACTTGGGTGAATTCTCCGTTTGCGGCGAGCGCCTCGACGCTGCTTCCGGAGTGCAATGTCGCCAACCGCTGCCCTTGATTGTTCTGCTCGGCGTAAACCCCGAGCACCAGCTCGTCGCTGACGTACGCCGGGCCCACAATCGGGCCTGCCAAGCTCAGCGCCGGCGCGAGCGCCGCCAGCAGCTGCATCACCAGCAGCTGCACCGCCAGCGCCAATTTGCGCTTAAGGGGCCGATTCACGCTGCGATTCCGGTTTGTTTGAGCAGCGGCCGCACATCCGGTTGGCGTCCGCGAAACCGAACGAACGCGTCCATTGCGTCGACGCTACCGCCGCGCGCCAAAATGGAGTCGCGAAACCGCGTCGCTGTGGAAGCGTCGAACACGCCGGCTTCTTCGAAGGCTTCGAAGGCATCCGCCGCCAGCACCTCGGCCCACTTGTAGCTGTAATAGCCGGCGGCATAGCCGCCGGCAAATATGTGCGCGAAACTCGCCGGCATGCGATTGAACGGTGCCGCCGGCGCCACGGCCACCCGCTGTCGTACCGCGGCCAGCGTCGCGGCGACGTTTGCTCCCAGCCTGACGTCGAAGTTTGCGTGCAATTCAAAATCGAAACTGGCCAGCTCGATCTGCCGCAGCGTGTCGAGCGCGGCATTGAAAGTGCGCGTACCCACCAAGCGTTGCAGCATGTCGACAGGCAGGGGTTCGCCGCTGTCGACATGCGCCGAAATGAGCGGCAGAACCTCCGCTCGCCAGACGAAGTTCTCCATGAACTGACTGGGCAGTTCCACGGCGTCCCACGCAACGCCGTTGATGCCGGCAATGCTCGGATACGCCACGCGCGTCAGCATGTGGTGCAATCCATGGCCGAATTCGTGAAACAGCGTGATCACCTCGTCATGGGTCAACTGCGAGGGCGTCGCGGCCGCCGGCGCCGTGAAATTGCATACCAGCTGGGCAACCGGCAGCGCGGTTCCCGAAGGCAATGATTTGGCGACCACGCATTCATCCATCCAGGCGCCGGCGCGCTTTTCGCTGCGCGAATAAGGATCGAGGAAGAAGCCGGCCACCAAGCGATCATCCTTATCGATCAGATCGTAGTAGCGCACGCTCGGATGCCAGACGCCGACGTCCGCGCGCTCGCGGACGCGGATGCCATAAAGCCTGTGTATCAGCGCGAACAATCCGCTCAAGACTTTCGGCAGCGGAAAATACGGACGCAGCGCCTCTTGCGACACCTTGAAACGGCTTTCCTGCAGCCGTTCGCCGTAGAACGCCATGTCCCAGGCGTTGAGTTTGCGGCCGGCGAATTCCTCCAGGTCCATGTATTCCTCGCGCGCCGCGGGCATGCAGCGCCGCGCCAGGTCCTCCAAAAAAGCGAGCACTTGCCTGCTGTTTTTCGCCATGCGGGTGGCCAGGGCGTACTCGGCGTAATTGCCGAAACCCAGCAACTTAGCAAGCTCATGACGCAGCGGCATGATTTCCGCGATGATGGCGTTGTTGTCGAAGCGTCCGGCGCTCGGCCCCAATTCCGATGCGCGGGTGATCCACGCTTCGTATATGTCGCGGCGCAGCTGCTCGCTCTCGGCGCTGGACATGATCGTCATGTAGGTCGGCTGATCGAGTTTGAACAGCCATCCGGCTTGATTTGCTTCGCGCGCATCGGCCGCCGCGCGATCGATGGTGTTGGCGGGCAGTCCAGCGAGTTCCGCGCTGTTGCTGACGCTGCGGCTGTAGGCACGGCCGGCGTCGAGCACATTTTCCGAAAACTTGGTGGCCAGCTGCGCCAGCCGCTGCGCCACTTCCCGGTAGCGGGTTTTGGCTGCGGGCGGTAAATCGACCCCGGCCAGCCGAAAATCGCGCAGCGCGTTCTCAATCACCTTGCGCTGTGGCGGATCGAGCGTGTCGGCTTCGGACTTGAGCACGTAAAGATAGGCGGCCTGCAGCGCAGCGTTCTGTCCGAGTTCCGAGGAATATTCGGTGAGCAAGGGCACGCAATCGTTGTACGCCTCGCGCATCTGCGGGGAATTGGCCACAGCGTTCAAATGTGCGATCGGGCTCCACGCGCGGCTCAGGCGGTAGCTCAATTCCTCGACCGGCGCCACCAACGACGCGAATGTGGGATTGGCTTGCGCGGTCAATTCCTCGACGCGCGCGCGATTTTCCGCCAGCACCTTTTCCAGCGCGGGACGGGCATGGCTTGCCTCGATACGCCCGAAGGCGGGCAACTCGCCAAGATCCAAAAGTGGGTTGTTCACGGCGGCAGATTCTAGCAGACGCTTGGGGCGCATCCTGGCGAACACGTATCATGCATCCTCCTGTAATTTAAGCGAGGAGACCGCTCGTGGCGGACTTGGCATTCGACCTGATCAGCGTCGGCGGCGGCAGCGGCGGTCTGGCCTGCGCGCAGCGTGCGGCCGAATATGGCGCCACGGCTGCCGTGATTGAACCGCATCGTTTGGGGGGCACCTGCGTGAACGTGGGCTGCGTGCCGAAAAAAGTCATGTGGAACGCGGCAGGTGTCGCGTTGAGTCTCAGCGATGCCAACGACTACGGCTTCGATGTCGCGCCGGGCGACAACGATTGGGCCCTGCTTAAAGCCAAGCGCGATGCCTATGTCTTGCGGCTGAACGGGATCTACGAGCGCAATCTCCAGGCCAAGGGTGTTGCCTACGTTCGCGGCGCGGCGCGTTTTCTCGACCAGCGCACCCTTGAGGTGAATGGCCAGCGCATGAGTGCACAGCACATAGTGATCGCGACCGGCGGTAAACCGTGGGTCCCGAATTTACCGGGCGTCGAGCTCGGCATCACTTCGGACGGTTTTTTCGAGCTTGCGGCGCGCCCGCAGCGCGTCGCCGTCATCGGCAGCGGCTACATCGCCTGTGAATTGGCCAGCGCCTTCCGTGAACTCGGCTGCCAGGTGGAACAGTTCATCCGCAAGGAACGACTGCTGCGGAATTTCGATGCGATGCTTGGCAAGTCCTTGATGCGCGAAGTTCGCGCGCAGGGGATCACCATTCACGAGCAGGTGGTGCCGGCCGCGGTGCGCGCCGAGTCGGGCCGCAAGACTTTGGTGGCGGAGGACGGCCGCAATTTCGGCGGCTTCGATTGTCTGCTGTGGGCAGTCGGCCGCGAGGCCAATGTGGCGGCACTCGATTTGGGCAAAGCGGGGGTAGCTGTCGATGACAACAACTACGTGATCACGGATGCCTTCCAGAACACCAATGCGCAGCGGGTGTATGCGATCGGCGATGTGACGGGACGCGCCGCCCTGACCCCGGTGGCGATCGCCGCGGGCCGCCGCTTGAGCGATCGTTTGTTCGGCGCAGACCGCACGCGGCATCTTGAGTACAGCACGATTCCCACGGTGGTGTTCACGCATCCGCCCATTGGCACCGTGGGAGCGAGCGAAGCCGAGGCTCGCGCGCAGTTCGGCGATGCAGTGAAAGTGTACGTGGCCGACTTCACGCCGATGTACCACGCGCTGACGACGCGAAAAACGCATACCGACATGAAGCTCGTGTGCGTGGGAGCGGAACAGCGCATCGTCGGTTGCCACATCATCGGCACCGGTGCGGATGAAATGCTGCAGGGCTTTGCAGTGGCGATCCGCATGGGTGCCACCAAGGCGGATTTCGACGACACCGTGGCCATACACCCGACCAGCGCGGAAGAGCTGGTCACAATGCGCTGACGCTGCGTGCGGCGCCGGCGCTACGCGTGCTGCGCCAAAGCCTGCAGCACGGGTTGGGTATCGGGTCGGATCCCCCGCCACAGCAGGAACGACTCCGCGGCCTGTTCCACCAGCATGCCCCATCCTAAGGTGGTACGTGCCGCGTGCCGGGACTTGGCCCACAAGGTGAAGGGCGTATCGCCGCGGCCGTAAGCCATGTCGTAGCAGACGCTTGCTTCGCCGACGAGGCCCGCCGGCAGGTCCGGCATCTCGCCCTGCAGGCCGGCCGACGTGGCGTTGACGATGAGATCGTACGCAGGCCCATTCACCTCGGCGAACCCGCAGCCGGAGATCTCGCCCATGTCGGCGAATTCTTTGGCCAGTTTGCGGGCCCGGTCCGGCGTGCGGTTGGCGATGACCACCTCGCGCAGGTCGCGTTCCATCAGGGGCCCAAGTACGCCGCGCACCGCGCCCCCGGCACCGAGAACGAGCACTCGCTTGTCGGCCAGCGTTAAGCCTAAATTTTTCTCCAAATCAGCCGTGAGCCCGAGACCGTCGGTGTTATCTCCCAACAGAGACGTGTCCTCGAAAAAAGCGATCGTGTTGACGGCGCGCGCACGCTCGGCGCGCGGCGTGAGCTCGTTCACCAGTTCCGCGGCGGCCTGCTTGTGAGGCACGGTGACGTTCAGGCCCTTGAGGCCGGCCGCGAACAGGCGCAGCGCATCGCGCCGAAAACTATCGGGGCTCATGTCGAACAATCGATACACCAGATTCTGCGCCGTCGCCTTTGCAAACATTCCATGTATGAACGGCGACCAGCTATGGGTGATGGGATGACCCGCGACCCCGTACTGATCCGGCGCTTCTGTCGCGGTGCTTGCGCTCACTCTGCCAGCCACTCCGCCGCGCGTTTTGCAAAATAGGTCAGTATGCCGTCCGCACCGGCGCGCTTGATGCACAGCAGCGCTTCCAGCGCAGCGGCGCGTTCATTCAGCCAGCCGTTGCCGGCGGCAGCCATGATCATGGAGTACTCGCCGCTTACCTGATAGACGAAGGTGGGCAACCCGAAGCGGTCCTTGACGCGGCGCACGATGTCAAGATAAGGCAGGCCCGGCTTGATCATCACCATGTCGGCGCCTTCGGCGATATCGAGCGCCACTTCGCGCAGCGCCTCATCGGAATTGGCGATGTCCATTTGGTAGGTGTGCTTGCCGCCGCTGCCCAACTGGGCAGCCGATCCCACCGCATCGCGAAACGGGGTGTAAAAGCTCGATGCATACTTGGCCGCGTAGGCGAGAATCCGGGTATGGATCAAACCGGCGGTCTCGAACGCAGCGCGAATCGCGCCGATGCGTCCGTCCATCATGTCCGAGGGGGCGACGATATCGGCGCCGGCGTCGGCATGCGAGCGCGCCTGGCGCACCAAAGTCTCCACGGTCAAATCGTTCAGCACATAACCCTTGTCATCGATCAGGCCGTCCTGCCCATGGGTCGTGAACGGATCGAGCGCGACGTCGGTGATCACGCCGAGCTCCGGAAACTGCTTCTTCACGGCGCGCACCGCGGTCTGCGCGATGCCGTCAGGATTCCAGGATTCCCGCGCGTCCAGGGATTTTTTGGCCTCGGGAGTAACCGGAAACAGCGCGATTGCCGGGATCTTGAGCCGCATCAGCGCCTCGCACTCGCGCAGCAATTGGTCGACGGACAGCCGTTCGATGCCGGGCATGGAGGCGACCGGCTGCCGATCGCCGCGCCCCTCGACGACGAAAATCGGGTAAATCAGCGAATCTGCCGTCAGCTGGGTTTCCCGCATCAGACGGCGGGAAAACGCATCGCGCCGCATGCGCCGCATGCGGGTGCTTGGAAATGAATTCCCGGGCGTTCCGGTCATCTTGGCTATGACTCCTCTGTTCTGCTTTGCTGCTGCAAATTCGCCTGGCCCGAGCCCGTTTGAGCCCCCTGCCCGTCGGCGCGACCGGCGTAACGCGGTAATATCGCGTGGGCCAAACTTTAAGCCGGGTGCTGATTTATACATGAACGATGCGATTGGCGGAAATCAGCGGCGCGCCCGGTTCCAGGCGCTGTGCCAGTCGCTGCGTCCGGATCTCCTGCGCTTCGCATTCTGGTTGTGCCGCGACCGGGCTCTCGCCGAGGACGTGGTCCAGGAAAGCATGCTGCGGGCGTGGAAGGCGCAGGATTCGCTGCTGGACGAAGGCGCTGCCAAACCATGGTTGTTGACCATCATCCGCCGCGAATATGCGCGCACCTTTGAACGTAAACGCGTGCCGACGGTTGATGTCGACGAGCTGATCGCCAAGGAGGAGCCGATGCTGGCGGCCGCCGAGGAACAGGACCTTCGAGAATTGCGCGCCGCGCTGTTCAATCTGCCGATCGAATACCGCGAGCCTCTGGTGTTGCAGGTGCTGATGGGTTTTTCGACCGCTGAAATTGCGCGCGAACTCAATCTTTCGGGTCCGGCGGTGCTGACGCGCCTGTTCCGAGCCCGCAATCGGCTGCGCGCGGCCATGGGCGAGGAGATCGGCGCGGACGGTGAAGAATGATGGACCACGCGCGCTATCGAATGCTGATCTCCGCAGATCCCCACAGCAGTGATCCGCAGCTGCGCGCGCACCGCGACGGCTGCGCCGAGTGCGGCCTCTATACGCAGCAGCTGCTGCGTTTTGAATCGCGGCTGGAACGCGCTCTTAAGGTGGATATGCCGACGCCTGCGGCAGTGTTGCCGTTTACGCGTCCGGCCGCGGCGCGCCCGCCCAAGTCGTGGCGCTGGTTGGCGATCGCGGCCAGCGTGCTTTTATGCATCGTGGTCGCGGCGGGGATTTGGATCGTACTGCCGGGAGCCAGCCTCGCCGCCGACGTGGTCGCGCACATGGCGGGGGAGCCCCAGGCCTGGAAGCTTACAGATGTCGCGGTGGCGGACACTGAGCTCAACGACGTGCTGCGCGATTCCCAGCTGCGCTTGACCGGAGCCGCGGGAATTGTCAGCTATGCCGCGAGCTGCGCCTTCCGGGGACATCGGGTGCCGCATCTCGTGGTGCAAACGCCCTCGGGACCGGTGACCGTCATGGTGCTCGTGCATGAATCGGTGAGCCGCCATACGCAGTTCGATGAGCAAGGCTATCGCGGTACCATCGTGCCCGTGCCGGGCCACGGCAGCATTGCCGTTCTCATGCAGGATCCCGGCGGCACGCATGTGCGCGATCTGCAGGGCATCATCGCGCAACTGCGCGATGCAATCGTCTGGACGCGCTGAGAGCGCCGTTTCGGTTTCTAGATTCCGACCTCCGCCAGCAGGTCAATCAGCCGCCGCGCACTCGCCGCCAGCGTCGGGTGCAGGGCTTCGAACTGCACGGCGACTCGTTCCAGACGGTCCGGAAGCGATGTATCGGCAGGCAGGGCATCGGCGCCTTGCCGTTCCAGCATGCGCTTGATGTCGGGAAGAATCTCCTCGAGCGCCTGGCGGGTTGCCGGATCGTCGCCATGCGCGTTGGAGAGTTCTGCATGCAGCTTGGCGAGCCGCTCGCGCAAAGTGTTTTGATCCATCGATCTCCCCTTGAGGCTGGCGAGCCTTATTGTGCCATTCGCTCGGGCGTGAGGCGGGCTACTTCGACGTAACCGGCTCCCGCGGCGGCGATTCCTTGGTGAATCGCGCCATAGGCTTGGCGTAGATGCTCATCCGCACCGTAGGGCGGATTCACAATCATCAGCCCGCTGCCCGCGAGTCCCAATCCGGCGTCGTCCGGGTGGATCGCGAGATCCGCGAACAGCATTTTCGGAATTCCCAGGGACTGAAACCGCGCATGCACCGTATTGCGCTGCGTGGCGCTGCGAATGGGGTACCACATGAGATATACCCCGCTGGGCCAACGCCGATACGCATCCGCGAAAGCCTTGAGCATCAGCTTGAGCTCGTCGAGACTCTCATAGGGCGGGTCGATCAGCACCAGGCCGCGCCGCTCGTCGGGAGGCAGAAAGGCCTTTAGCGCCGCATAGGCGTCGTCGATTTCCGTTCGAACCCGGCCGAGCGACTCGATCTGCCGCTCCGCCGCACGGGCCTCCGCAGGCACAAGCTCGACGAACAGCGCACGATCCTGCACGCGCAAGCCGGCCGCGATCAATGCCGGCGAGCCCGGATAGCGCGCGAGGCGTTTGCCGCGCCGGGCGCGTATTGCCGCGAAGTACGAGGATAATGGCGCAGCGTCCAGACTATTGACGATCAGGCGCTGCACGCCGCGCTCCGCCTCGCCCGATTTCTGCGCCTCGGCAGCCTGCAGATCGTAGAAACCGCGCCCCGCATGGCTGTCCAGCACGAAGAACGCGGCCGGCTTGCGTTTCAGCGCACTCAGGCAGTACAGCAAGCCGACATGTTTGGCGACGTCGGCGAAATTTCCCGCATGATAGATATGCTGATAATTCATCGCGCGGCATTGTGCCTGTCGCGGCGCATCCACGCCAAGCGACTCAGTCGCGCAGGCCAAGCCCCAGCGCGCATGCGGCGGCTTCGTCCCTTGGTTCGCGTCCGTCCGCGGCGCGCTCACTCCACGCCGATCCAATGCATGCATCGAGTATCGCCGTTACGCTCGCGCGCATCCGTGCTTCGATCGGCCGGCGGCGCGCCTGCCCATGGCTTTGGTGGGCGACGTCGGCGAACGCGACAATTCTCGCCGCGGCGTCGTAGCGCCGATCGATGCAGGCAAGATATGCCATCGCATCCAGCACCGAGTAGAGCTTGCCGGCGTCGAGCCGGCGCGCCAGTTCAAGCAGTTCCGCGCCGGCCGCGCGCGCTTGCGTGGTATCGCCGGCGATCAGCAGCGCGCTGAACATCGTCATCAGCAGTTCGAACCACGACTCGCGGCGCCCGGAGTGACGCAGGCTCAGGGCAAGCGGGCGTCCCAGCTGCAGAGCGGCGGCGGTGTCGCCGCAGGCAATATCCAATTCGACGATGTTGACGGTGGCGGCCAGCGCCTGGCGCTCGCTGGTTGCCAGGGCCAGGCGCACGGCCCGCTGGTACGCAATACGCGCCTCTGCGTACTCGCCACGGCTCATCAGCAGCGCCCCATCGGTCAAAGCGCCATGAGTCAGCAGACGCGGCGGCCAGGTGGGATCTTCGATACGCCGGGCAACGTCGAACGCCGCGCGCGCCGCCGCATCGTCGCCGCGCCAGTTGAAAGCCAGCAGCGTCAGCGCGTAGTAGCGGGCTCGGACATCGCCCGCGGCGCCGTGCATGTCCGCGGCAAGCTCCGCGGCGTAGCGCGCGCGATCGCATTGCCGTGTCGAGTCGTAACTGGCGATAGCTTCCCAGAATCGGCCGACGCGCGCGCGCGACAGAGCGTCGGAGAGCAGCGCCACCGCGCGCTCGTAGCGAGCCCGGCTTTCCGCGTACAGATCCGTCTCCACGAACAAGGGCCATGCGGAGCCGTACAGCGCCACGCCAAGCGCGCGATCATTGTCCATGGCCCAATTCATGGCGGCGCGCACGTTGTCGAGTTCGGGCTCGTAGCGATCCAGCCAGATGGCTTCGTCGAGCGACCAGTATTCCTGATACGCCGTGTCCAGCAGTTGCAGCATCGCCTCGCCCATCCGCTGCTGTGCCGCGTTGAGTTCAAGTTCCGCCTCAA
>Ga0209447_10000073_pt1 | contig 24678 bp, 27 predicted proteins | sample BogFormECP04_OM3_FD_188243 | JGI IMG/M metagenome (GOLD analysis project Ga0209447, IMG submission 188243) | Bog forest soil microbial communities from Calvert Island, British Columbia, Canada - ECP04_OM3 (SPAdes) (version 2) | ecosystem: Environmental > Aquatic > Freshwater > Wetlands > Bog ... | reverse complement strand
CTCGCGAAGCTCGCCCCGGACGTGGCCATCATCGTCTATAACGATCATGCCAACGCGCTCTCCCTGGAGATCATTCCCACTTTTTTAATCGGGGTTGCGGACAGATTTCCCATCGCCGACGAAGGTTTCGGTCCACGCCCGGTGCCCGTGGTACAAGGATGCGCCCCGCTCGCCTGGCATCTCGCCGAGTCGCTGATACTCGACGAATTCGATATGACCATCGCAAATGCAATGCCGGTGGATCACGGCCTAACCGTGCCGCTGTCCGTCACCTGCGGCCAGCCGGCGGCATGGCCGTTTCCGGTGATTCCCATCTGTGTCAACGTGGTTCAGTACCCGCCGCCCACCGGCGCGCGCTGCTACAAGCTGGGGCAGGCGATCCGCACTGCGGTGGAGAAATTCGATCAAGATTTGCGTGTTGTGATTTACGGAACCGGGGGCATGTCGCACCAATTGCAGGGCGAACGCGCCGGTCTGATCAACCGCCGGTTCGACACCGCGTTTCTGGACGGCATGACCAGAGACCCGTTGGCGCTGACGAAGATCACTCACACCGAATACATGCGCGAAGCGGGCTCCGAGGGAGTCGAGATGGTGATGTGGCATGTGATGCGCGGTGCGTTGGATGAAAATGTCGTGGAAATATATCGGCACTATCATGTGCCCGCCTCCAACACCGCGGCCGGCGTGATGGTCCTCGAGAATAGGAGCGCCGCATGAAGGTATGCCTGGCCGGCCACGGAGCTTTTGGGATCAAACACCTGGAAGCGATGGCAAAGATACCGGACATCGAGGTGATTTCTCTGGCGGGATCGAGCAAGGAATCCGCCCGCGAAGTGGCGGCGCAGTGGAAGATTCCCCATTGGACCGGAAATCTGGCCGAGAGTCTGGCGCTGCCCGGGCTGGATGCGGTCATTTTGAGTACGCCCACCCAACTGCACGCGGCGCAGGGTGAACAATGCATGCGCGCCGGCAAGCACGTCATGATCGAAATTCCCATGGCCGACTCGCTTGCAGATTCGGAACGCTTGGTGCGCGTGCAATCGGAAACCGGAGTCATCGCGATGGCCGGGCATACCCGCCGCTTCAATCCCAGTCATCAATGGATTCACAAGCGGGTGGTCAGCGGCGAACTCAAGGTGTTGCAGATGGACGTGCAGACCTACTTTTTTCGCCGCACCAACACCAATGCATTGGGAAAGGCGCGCAGCTGGACCGACCATTTGCTGTGGCATCACGCCTGTCATACGGTGGACTTGTTTGCGTATCAAACCGGCGAGAACGCGTCGCGGACCTTTGCTCTTGAAGGACCGAAGCACCCGGCGTTGGGGATTGCGATGGACATGAGCATCGGATTGAAGGTCGCATCGGGGGCGATATGCACGCTGTCCCTGTCCTTCAACAACGAGGGACCCTTGGGCACGTTTTTCCGCTACATCTGCGACAATGGCACCTACATCGCACGCTACGATGAGCTGCTGAACGGCAAGAGCGAGCCCATCGACGTTTCGAAAGTGGACGTTTCGATGAACGGCATCGAACTACAGGATCGCGAGTTCTTCGCCGCCATTCGCGAAGCGCGCGAACCGAACGCCAGCTTGGCGCAATGCCTGCCCGCCATGAAAACCTTGGACCGCCTCGAAAAACAGCTGCTGCGCACCGATTAGGCGGCGATCAGGCCGGGATTTCAAACGGCAGGCCAACATAATTTTCGGCAAGACTGGTCAGGGCCGCGGTCGAAGCGCTCAAGTAGTCGAGTTCCGCCAATTGCAGCCGGTGGGCGAATGGATCGTCTGAGAACTTGTGCGTGATCGAGGTGAACCACCAGGAGAAACGTACCGCCAGCCACGCGCGGCGCAGGGCCATTTCGGAATACCGATCGAGAAGGTCGGTGCGCGACGTTCGATAGTATTCGACCAACGCCTGATACAACACTCGCACATCCGCCGCGGCAAGATTCAACCCCTTCGCGCCGGTCGGAGGGACAATGTGTGCCGCATCGCCCACCAGGAATAGCTGACCGAAGCGCAGCGGTTCCACCACGAAGCTGCGCAGCGGCGCGATGCTTTTTTCGATCGACGGACCGGTGATCACGGCAGCGGCAACTTCATCGGGTAGGCGCAATCGCAACTCATCCCAGAATTTCGCATCAGGCCATGCTTCCAATTTCTCATCCAATCCGCATTGCACGTAGTAGCGGCTGCGGTTCAAGGAGCGCATGCTGCAGAGAGCGAAGCCTCTGGCGTGATTTGAATAAATCAGCTCATGACTGGCGGGCGGCACGTCAGCCAATATCCCCAGCCAGCCAAACGGATAAATGCGCTCGAAGGTCTTGAGCGCCCCTCGCGGAATGCTCTGGCGGCAAACCCCGTGGTAACCATCGCATCCGGCGATGAAATCGCACTTAAGCTCATGTGTCCGCCCGTCCTGCCGATAGCGCACCTGCGGGTGCGCGCCGTCGAAGTCCGCGATGGCCACCTCGGCCGCGTTGAATACCAATTTACCGGCTGCAGCAAGGCGCGTTTCCAGCAAATCCTTGGTCAACTCAGTTTGCCCGTAGACCGATACCGACCGGCCGGTCAAACCCTTCAAATCGACGCGCACGGTTCGTCCTGCAAATGCCAGGGACACGCCGTCGTGGACCAGGCGCTCTGCGAGCATTCTTGTGCCCAGCTTCGCCTTTAGCAGCAACTCGACGGTACCCTGCTCGAGGACGCCGGCGCGAATCCGTCCGGCGACATACTCGCGGCTCTGCCGCTCGAGCACAACGTTGTCGATTCCGTTCAAGGATAAGAGCTGTGAGAGCAGCAGCCCCGACGGGCCTGCGCCAATGATTGCTACCTGGGTGCGAGCCACGTCAGCGCCGGAATGTCAGCTGCCGCATCACTCGGGTCGAAGCAGCAGCGCGCTTCCGCCCACCACGAGAACAGGAACTTCCTGCTCGGACAACGGCATGACCTGGCCCCTCCCACGTGCGCTGGCATGCCCCTATAGTGCGCGCTCCATAGAAGAGAGATCAACGCCACCGGCGCTGCGGGAAACGCATGGTTTTACGATTAATGCACGGAAGCGCCGGGCGGGTGCTTCTCCGCCGCAACCGTGGCGCTGCCGCTAACCATGGCAAGCGCGGCGACTACGACACCTAAGATCACATTGTCCAAAAGCGCTCCGATGTTCGCAGTGTATTCGCACAACCACGGCGAGGCGACGGTCCACACCCCCAGCAGCACGTTGACTCCGCTTAAGCCCGCGGTCGAGCGAAGGGAAGCAAGGCGGTTGGCCGCGATTATCGCGATCAGGGCGCCGGCCATCACACTGCTCAATACGGCGGGTCTGCCGCCATAGTCGAATATCCAGGGTGATGCGATCAGCCAAATTCCCAGCAACATATTGATGGTGCTCGCGGTGCGAGCTTGAGCGGCATGGTCGCGTGTTTTCGTCAACATGACGCACTTCTCCTCAGATGCCCGATCGCGCTATTGCGCTCCCGCTAACCGCCCGCCTGAATGACCTTGCAAGATCGGCCGGCATGTTTGACGTTTGCACAAGCGGCGTTCGCATCCGTCTCACTCATCTGCGCCGATGTGATTCGATAGTCGCGGCTATTTTGATCGGGCGCCAGCACGACAACTTGCTGCAAGGTCTTGCCGAAGCGCTTTGCCAACGCGTCGCGCTCGCGGTCAGCCAAACTCTGACTGCGAGTCATCCCCAGCTCGGCCCTATACCCCGCAATCGTTTTGAGTTTATCGCGCGCCTGATCCGATTCGTCTCCCGTAGGGTAGTTTTGCAAGAATGCCTCCAGCGACTGTGCCGTTTCGTTTGATTGCGCAGTGCGCCAGGCGGCGAGGCGCTCGCGCCGCGAGACTTCTTCGCGCGCAGCAGCTACATGCACGCCGTTAGGCTCGTCGCTCAAATACTGCTGGTACCCGGACACTGACGAGGCGACTTGCGCCGTCGACCATGCCTGCTCGTCCTGCAGTGCCGCAACCCGGCTTTTGGCATCGATGGCGTGCACATCGGTGGGGTACTTCGACAAAAATGTCTGGTATGCGGCGATCGTGTCCATAGCGTTCGCTTGTGACCAGTCATATTTGGGTGAATTGCATGCGGCAAGAAGTGCGGCGCAGCAGATGAGGCTGAAGAGGGAAAGGCGTCGAGCGTTCATAAATACTCCATGTATCCTTAGGACCTATACGCCAACATAAAGATGATACAAAGATGCGACCGTATATAGGATACACAGTGTATGAAAAAGTTCCCTGCCGAAGGAAAAAACCTGGCGCCACTGAACCGGCGTGATGCAGCTGCACCGGGTCAACCGCTGCGGCAGCGCGCCATCCGTGGTAGACCCATAGACTCGCGCATTGAGCGCGATGTGGTCCTTTCCGTATTGAATTTGCTCAAAACAAAGAATTACCGTCATGTCACGATCGAACGAGTCGCGAGAACGGTGAAACGCGCCCGTACCAGTCTTTACCGCCGCTGGCCGAGCAAGCGTCTTCTAGTCGCTTATGCGGTAGTCAGCACCCTGGCGGCAGAACCGGCGCCGGATACCGGTTCGCTGCGCCGGGATCTGATCTCCGCGGTGGACACCCTGCGGCGCGCGTTCGCGGGGCCACTGGGGCAGGCGCTTCCTGGGCTGCTCGGCGACATGGCTCATGATCGTGAACTCGCGAGGGTGATTCGCGAGGAGGTCCTGATGCGGAGGCGAACCTCGATTAGCAATGCGCTTACACGCGGTATCGCCCGAGGCGAAATCCGCCGTGGCATTCAAATCGATGTGTTGATCGACCTGCTGACGGCGCCCTGTTATTTTCGAGTGTTGTTTCGCCATGCGCGGATCACCCGCGCATTCGTCGAGACCGTGGTCGATTACGCATTACGCGCCGCGGCGTTTAACACGGGGTAAATCGTCGGGCTCTCGTACTTTGGCAGCGGTTCACTTGGCATTCATTCCAGCTGGCAGTTGCCTCGATATGCGGGTCACGTGCTCACCCTGAAAGCGGCACATCTCCAACTCGAGAGCGCCCGGCATCCGCGCATCCGCGCCTGATCCGGTTACGCAGCTCGCGCCGTAGGGGGTGCCGCCGGTGATTTCCTTCATCGTCGCGAGTTCCTTGAAGGTATATGGCAATCCAATGATGATCATCCCCTGGTGGAGCAGGGTCGTGTGAAACGAGGTGATCGTCGCTTCCTGGCCGCCATGCTGACTGGCGGTGCTGCAGAAAACAGACGCGATTTTTCCGACCAACTCGCCGCGCGCCCATAGCGCTCGCGTGCCATATTGCCGAACCGTGTCGGCGTACCAAAAATGATCGCATCGTATTTATCGAGTTCATCAGGGGGCAATAGCTGCGGCTTGATCGAGCTTGCACCCTGACCATCCGCTCTCTGACCGAGCAAGGGTTAGGAGCGCATGGCTTCCATCACCGCATGCGACGAGCGCGCAAGACCATCGGCCAATTCTGAAGCTGAACAGCGCGCCTCACCTGCAAGCCAGGTGGTAATGAGTCCGAGTGTGGTCTCTGAAAGTTGCCATGCCAGCAGCCGGCGAGGCAGCCGAAATTTTACCCGCGACTCCTTCTCACGGTGTTTAAGTCTATTTTCGATCTCAAGAACCAATACAGTCGCGGCGCGCTGGCGCACCGATCCTTGAAGGACGCCGCGTGCAAAGGCGCGATTGGTCCAGAAATGCTCGAGCAGTGGCACGAGTTGCAGCTGCTTCGCGCACAGCAGGCCATCTGCCAATATTTGGAAGGGACCCGCGATACTCTGCGTCAATAGATCCTGCTTGCCGTTGAAGTGTTCGTAAAACGAAGATCGCGACACTGCGGCTCGTCCAATGAGTTCTGCTACGCTGATCTCATCATATTGCTTCGTTCCTATGAGCTCGGCGAACGCACGCAACACAGCTGTCTTCGCCGGCTGCACGCGCGATCGGACAAATTCGATACTTTGTCCGGGCAGCGCGCGAGACTTTCCCTTAGCCTCACGTGAACGTCGCATAGGAACCGATCATGACACACACAGCGATAGCGAATGGAAGCATGTCGAAAAGGCTGATGGCCTTGACGGCTGCCTTCTTGATATTGACGACAATCATCGAGGTGCTGGCGATAATGCACCACCCGCATGTGCAAGATCGCGATCAACTGCACGCCACGCTCGAGATAGCCTCACTGAGTCAATTGTCCGGTTGGATACACGGAGCGGCTATCGGCTGCTGTTTACTGATTGCATATTGCTTGGGCGAGCTGCTGGGAAAACGAATGCCGGCCCCTGCCATGCGGCTCGCAGCCCTGGTGTACGCAGCTGGAATCTCCGCTTGGATCAGTGCGGCGACCGTCGATGGCCGGGTGCTCGGACGGTTAGCCGGCAGTTTGCCGCACGACACGGTGGCCGACCTTGAGAGCAATGCTCGAATCTTCAAGATGTGTATGGCCTGGGTGGTGGCGAGCACCAATGTGGGATTCGTGCTGACTTCCGTCGGTATCATCGTCGCGTCCGTGGGGCTGCTGCGAAACGGACGCTTCTGGCAGATCGCAGGCGCTCTCGGGCTGCTGGTAGGCGCCGCTTTGTCTTTCAGTATTCTGGCAGGCCGTCTGACCATGGATGGGCACGGCGCGCGCGTGGCGGTTGGTTTACAAGGGCTGTGGTTCGTCTCGGTGGGTATCGTTTCACTCAAGACGGCGTGGCAGTCCTGACGATTCTATCGGGGAGTACGGCGCGCGACCCAGTAAGTGGCGCCTTCAGGACCGTAGCGCTCAGAGTGAGGTGTATTGGGTTCGAGTTCGAATGTTCCGCCGGCGCGGATATGCTGGGTGTGGCCGCCTATGGTGAGCCACATCTCGCCGCGTACGACCAAGGCTTTGGCGGCGAATGCATGTACGTGGGTATCGATGACCTCGAGCGGCCGATATTCCCGCTCCAGAACAGCATCGAAACCTTGTGCTCGTAGTTGAGCCTCGAAATCTTGAAACTTCGTGATGTCAGCGGGTTGGGTGGGCATTGGGTCGCTCCAAAGCGGGTGTACCGGCGAAATACACTACCGCTGATCTGCTTTTCGGGGAAGCCGTGTCCATATGGCGGTCACGTCTGCATCTCCCAATACGCCGACCTCGAGCGCGCGCACCCGCTCGAAGCTCGACTGGAAGCCTGAACAACCGGGCCTGATTGCCGGTATCGATCATCCGGCTTATTACTGACGTGTTATGCGGCCATCGATGGAAATGATTTGGATTCCGCGCGGCCGCCGGCACTTCGCGACCGCGAGGCATTGATCGGCCTCGCGAGCAAATAGCGATCGCCTAGCCACTCGACTGCTCGGGCAATGCCTACGCTGTAGTTCGCCACGGGCAGCGATTGCAGCAGAGGATCTCTTTTTTCGGGCATTTGCGTACTCCTGAACAAAAAATGGCATCTCAGCGGACAGCTAGTCGTCCGATGGATTCATCATCAGCGGGACATTGGATGGGCTGACCTGAGCCGCTGCCATCGCGTTTTGCAGTGTCGCGCCCGCCGCTTCGTGAAGAGGTCCATAGGCGACCGGCTTGGGCGCAGCTATAACCGTACCGGAATAGCGAGCGCATGGTCGCGGTGCGGAAGTCAAATGGGTCGAGCCGCGGGTAGGCAACGGGAATTGCCGCGAACTGAAACTGTGCGCCTTCAAGTTCTGCGTCGGTGGCGGTCAGTTCAAGCGTCGTGCGCAACATGTGATTGAGTCCCGCGGAAACGCTGCGCGTTAGTATCGATCTCGTGCGCAATCGAATCGCAGCCGGCTGTTCGCTCAAGCGCCCATCGACGATGATGTAAACCGTGGCTCCCTGCGACGGGTCCCTTGCGTCGCGGGGTGGCTCGAAGAAAGCGGGCGGAACGAAGAACGGTAGCGTAGCCGTTCCATCAACGTGAACCTCTTCGAAAAGCGCCTGCTGTTCTTGCACGCGGATAACTACAGGCGGGAAGAGTCCCGGCACGCTGGCTGAGGCCACCAAGACATCCCGAAACAGCGCTCTTGCGCCCGAGCCGCCGTTTATCGCGATCGATCCTAAGTCCCACACGACCGGCTCTCCGGTGTTGACATCCGTTGTGGCCACGAGCAGCAATCGTCCGGTCGACGCCTCGTGCGCTACCGCTTGAATCAATTCATCGGTGGCGTAGCGATCAACAAGTGCTTTAAGCGGCGTGCCGCTATACACACTGGAGCCGAAGAGCGCCCCTAGCCCGCGGGACTGAAGCAAGTGTTCTGCGCGACCGGATGTGTACACCTCGACCAGCTGGTCGTCCCAGGCGGGACCCAAGAAAGCGTAGGGAGCGATCAGCGCACCGGCGCTCACCCCCGTGACAACAGAGAACTGTGGCCGCGATGCTGAGCGCGTAAGTCCGACCAGCGCGCCTGCCCCAAAGGCGCCGTCGGCGCCGCCCCCCGAGAGTGCAAGAATGTTGACAGCTTGTCCCGCGCGCTGTGCGCGCAGGCGCCGTGCGACGCTTTGTGAGGAAAGGGTTGAGAAGCGTTGATCGGGCCCAAGTGTGCGGATCGCGTTCGGTGCTTCCCCTTGCGCTGATGTCGGCTCCCGTATGGCGATGCGCGCGCATCCTTGTAGGGCGAGCAGGGTAGCGCACGTGATCAGGATGGCAATTGGGAATCGTACGTGCATAGGAATTCACGCGTTATTGCACGAAGCGTAGATTGCAGCGTTGATCGCGGAATTGTTCGGGTCCGGTTGCGAAGTAGCGATTCGTTCGATCGCATTGGTCGAGCCCAGGCTGCTCCATCCGCATTGCGCCACCCGCAGGGCGCGCAAGGTCAACCAAGGTGGGCGATCCCAGAAGGGCCGTGAAGCCGCGCGCAACGCCTCTTGTGTGAGGGCTGGCGCGATTCGGTTTTCGACACCGGGGACGTGCGACTGTTCAAGATGTCGCAGAATCTTACGAGTCAATGTCGGCCAGTATCTATAAAGCAGCGCGGCCAGAGCGCTAGCGGAGGCGATATAGATGCCAGTAGCAACGACTGCTCCTCGTCGAACAAGATCGTGCGCGACCCATTGCGTGGGTCTTTGTGCCGTATAGGCAACAGCAACGGTCGGCCGATCGTCCGGCTCCCTCAGTACCAGATAGTCCTCGTCGAGTCCGGAGCCGATGATTCCGAGCGTCAGGATGCCTTCAGAGAGCAAGCGCCGTTCTGAGAGTGCTTTATGCAGTGCGAGTGTCAGGGTCCACTCATCCGCGACATAGCAGCGAGCGGGCAGTAGCGTTATCAACGCGGTGGGCGTGCGCGCGGCTATCGAAAGGACAGCTGCGGCGGTGGTCAGCAATGACCACCCGGGGGACTCGCTCACGAAGCGATGCTCAGCCCGCATGAACCACAACGCCTGTTGCCAATGCGATCGATTCGCTTCGGCCGCTGTGACCATGACGCGCGCCGCCTGGGATATTCGAACTGCGCGATGTAGTGCCTTTTGCAACATCGTCGTGGGCTCCCCGAAGCCGCAAAATTGAACCGGCGCCGATTGCAAGTTGATGTCTTGCGAGAACGGCCACTCCGGGCCCGCGGCATCTGCGACAACGATGCACCAACGCGGCCGCGTCTCACGACGTGTGCTGGTCATACGTAGTTGCTGCGCGTAGATGTTTCATGTGGAAAGGCTAATGCCCAGGCTTCGCTTTTGGTAGCCAATATCTTTCGATGGTGTTTATCGGTTTAGCAGATGTGCGCGGACGGCTTTCGTTGAGTGATCATCGCTGCCTGGGTGCGCGGAGAGGCGGTGGGGTGGGACCTGCCCGCGCTCGCCATAAACGGCGGTGCGCTTACGGGAACAATGCTTCGCGTCTACGAATGCACCCAGGCAGCACGGCTCCGGACCTCGTTCCATACTGCCAACAATGACTGACAAACGCAGCGCTGCTTGCCCGTACCGCTTCGGGTACCGGCCAACGCGTTCAATTCGTCATATCGACAATGACGATGAGTCCTATCGAGAAATATGCGATTCCGAATGAAACGCGGACCCTCTAACCTGTATGCGCTAATTCCACCCGATGGAGGGCCTATGTCACATGCCGGTGCTTTTAAGAAAGGAAGTGGAAGAGTCGTGAGCCGGGTCGACACTCAGGCGGGACTCGTCACAAGTCGGATCCGCGAAAATGGCCACGAGAGCACGAAATACGAACTCAAGAACCTCGCCACCAGTAAGGCTGCTAGATTGAATGCGCTGTCCGGAACCCTGGGACCCGACGCGCTTGAGATCTCGCATCTGATCCGGGATCTTGGTGTCTTCACCTATGATCCCGGCTTCATGGCCACGGCCAGCACCGAAAGCAAGATCACCTACATCGACGGCGATGCGGGCGTGCTGCTGTATCGCGGCTACCCGGTGGAACAGCTAGCTGAGAAATCCAGCTATCTTGAAGTCGCCAGTCTACTGATCTACGGAGATTTGCCAACGAGAACGCAACTTCAGGCATTTCAGACCTCGATCATGCGACATACCATGGTCAATGAGCGTCTGCTGAGATTTTTCCATGGGTTTCATCACAACGCGCATCCCATGGCGATGGTCTCGGCGGCGGTCGCATCGATGGCAGCTTTCTATCACGATACGATGGACATCAACGAGCCGCGCCAGCGGGAGATTTTCGCACATCGGATCATCGCTAAACTGCCGACGATCGCCGCTGCCGCCTACAAACACACCCTCGGGCAGCCGTTCATTTATCCGCGCAACGATTTGCGCTACTGCGCGAATATGCTCAACATGTTCTTTGCCGTTCCCTGCGAACCGTGCGCAATCGATCCGGTGGCAGCGGAAGCAATTGACTTGCTATTCATTTTGCATGCCGACCATGAGCAGAATGCCAGCACCTCGACGGTACGTTTGGCAGGAAGCACCGGCGCCAACCCTTACGCAGCGATTTCCGCGGGCGTTTCGGCGCTGTGGGGACCCGCTCACGGCGGGGCGAACGAGGCCGTTCTCGAAATGTTGGACGGCATCGGCTCGAGCGCAAACATCGGCAAATTTCTCGCGCGCGTGAAAGATAAGTCGGACAACGTGCGTTTGATGGGATTCGGTCATCGCGTTTACAAGAACTTTGATCCGCGAGCCAAGATCATACGAGCAATGTGCTATCGCGTACTTGAAAAGCAGGGCATCAGCAACAAGCCGGTTTTTGAGTTGGCCCTGAAACTCGAAGAAATCGCCCTCAAGGACGAATATTTCGTGTCGCGCAAGCTCTATCCGAACGTCGATTTTTACTCGGGTATTATCTACAGCGCTTTGGGAATTCCGCGCTCCTTGTTCACAGTCTTGTTCGCCATCGCACGCACCGCGGGTTGGGTCGCGCATTGGCAGGAAATGGTCTCCGACCCGCATATGAAAATCGGCCGGCCGCGTCAGCTATACACGGGGCCCGCACAACGAGACTACCAGCCCATTGGAGGGCGCTAAGCGTGAACACGGCGAGCAGGCAGGATACAGTGTAACGAGAGGACTACGTTTCAGGTGCGCCGTTGGACGCCGGTGGTCTGGAAAGCGCCGTCGACATCTCGGTGGTTATCCTTCGGCACACCATAATCATTGTTGATTTGGCATCGTGCGACGAATACGTCGCCAGCTGCTCGACTCATGCCCCTAAAGCGCCGAAACGACCTGCTGACAAGTGACTGGTCGGCGATTCCGCGGGCGGCAGCAGGAGCATGGATTTACCTGCGCCAGGATCTCGAATTCCGAGCGAGTTATTACAGAGCAGGCATCACGGGCGGATGATAGGTAAGGGATAGCCCCAGCAGCCATAGCAGAAACAGCACCATTGGCAAATGTACGGCGAACTGCAGGAAGCTGAATCCAATCAGATCTCGCGCCTTGAGACCGACGATGCCCAGGAGAGGCAGCATCCAGAACGGGTTGATCAGATTCGGCAAGGCTTCAGCGGCATTGTAGACCTGCACAGCCCATCCAAGGTGGGCGTGCAGCTGATTTGCCGACTGCATCAGATACGGCGCTTCGATCAGCCACTTCCCGCCGCCGGAGGGTACGAAGAAGCCGAGCACCGCAGAATACACGCCCATCACCACGGGAAAACTATCCGCCGTGGCGATGTGAGTGAAAAATGTCGCCAGCTGCTGCGCCAAGCTATGCCCGTCGGCAGCCTTCGCGGAGGTAAGGATGGAGGCGATTCCGCCGTAGAGCGGAAACTGGATCAGCACCCCGGTGGCACTCGGAACAGCGCGGGCAACGGCATCGAGGAACCGCCGAGGATTCCAATTCAACAGCAAGCCCAAAGTCAGAAACAGGAAGTTGTAGGTGTTGAGGTTGGAGATGGCCAGCGCCAGCCCCTTGCCAGATATCTCGTGTATGAGCCAGCCGGCACCGAGCGCCAGCAGCAGCAGATTCAGCACCGGACTGCGCTCGAGCCAATCCCCTGGCCGTGTCCGCGGCGGAAGCTGTGTCTGCACGACACGGGGATCTACGCCGAGCGCCTCTGCCGTGCGCGCGGTAGGTCCCGTCGGGGCCGAAAGCCAGGCGATGCCGACCGACACGACGACGAGAATCCCTGCAAGCAGCAGCGATTGCGGTAGAAAGATGGTCTCGGTGAAGGGGATGACGCCCGTGGTCGCGAGCAGCGCCGCCGTCATGCTGCCGGGATTCGCCTGCAATTGCGCGGCCGAAGAAGACAGGCCGAGCGCCCAGACGGCGCCCAAACCTAAGTAGGCCGCCGCACCGGCGGCACGATAGTCCATGCGCAAGTCCTCGCGTCGCGCCAGCGCGCGGACCAATAGGCCGCCGAAGATCAGACTCAATCCCCAGTGCAGCAACGAGACCAGCGTGCTGACGAGCGCTATAAACGCCACTGCGCCGCGCCCGCTGCGCGGCAACCGCGCCAGCATCTCGATAATGCGCGCCACCGGCGGCGACGACGCGACCACGTAACCACCAATGATGATGAAACACATCTGCATGGTGAACGGGATCAGACTCCAAAACCCGTCGCCAAAGGCATAGGCCGCCGTGGCGGGGGAGACCCCGCTCACAAGCGCCAGCAACCCCACTACGACGACGCCGAGAGCCGCAAAAACGTACGCATCCGGAAACCACCGCTCCGACCAATCGCAGCAGCGCAACGCAATGCGGGTCAGCCAAGTTTGTTGTTCCATACGGTCCCCCTTTGCTTATAGCGAAGCATATATCGCTCAACATCGCTTCGTCGAACCGTTTTTCATCGCCTGCACCACGTCACCGTTGACGTAGTGCGCGGCGCCTTTTGTAAGGCAGCCGCAAGCACGGGTCTATCGTGTTTAACGATGGGGGCTATCGAAAGATCGTAGCTTCTCACCGCCAGCCCTTCGTACTAGTCTGCAGTACGAAATGTTCCGCGAGTCGATAGGATTCGCAGCTGTCCGAGGTACTACACAAGAAGCCCATCGATGCACAGGATTTTCTGTCGCGCGTCGAACTAATGCGGAGGCTATCAAACACCGGAGACTCTTTGGCGACGAAGGCCGCTCTCGCCCAATGAAGGCGACAGGTGAGTTAAATGAAAGATCGTGACGTCGTTCTGTGTCATCCGGTGAGAACCGCTATTGGCACGTTCGGAGGTAGTCTGAAGGAAATTCCGGCGACCGATTTGGGCGCCGCGGTTATTCGCGAAACCATCCGCCGCGCGGAAGTCGCTTTCGCCGTCGGCGCGGTCATCATGGGGAATGTCATCCAAGCCGGCAATCGCATGAACCCCGCGCGCCAGGCCGCTTTGCACGGGGGTATCGCGGCGTCCGTGCCGGCGCTGACGGTGAACCGCGTCTGTGGTTCCGGTGCCCAGGCGATTCTGTCGGCTGCACAGGAGATCCTGCTTGGCAATGTGCAAGTTGCTATCGCAGGCGGTATGGAAAATATGGATCGTGCTCCCTACCTATTAAACGGCGGCCGCTGGGGCTACCGCATGGGTGACGCGCAAATCCAGGACAGCATGCTGCTTGACGGGCTGAACGATGCCTTCTCCGGCGAACACTCCGGCTGGCACACCGAGGATCTCGTCACTAAAATAGGACTCACGCGGGAAGAACAAGATCGCTGGGCCGAACGTTCGCAACAAAGCTTTGTCGCCGCGCAGTCGGCCGGGAAATTCGAGCGCGAGATTGTAGCGGTTGAGGTTGCAAGTAAGGCAGGCCCGACGGGATTTGCACGCGACGAGCATCCGCGTCCCGATACCACTTTGGCGACCCTTGCAAAATTGCGCCCGGCTTTCCGCAAGGACGGCACGATCACGGCCGGAAACTCGCCTGGACTCAACAGTGGCGCCGCCGCAGTGGTGGTGGCCGAGCGATCCTATGCCGAAACTCATGGTTTGAGGCCGATGGCCCGTTTGGTTTCATATGGGTTGGGCGCGGTCGAACCGGGCATGTTCGGCCTCGCCCCGGTGCCCGCCGTTCTTCAAGCGCTGGAACGTGCACGCTGGAACTTGTCCCATCTGGACCGTGTTGAGATCAACGAAGCCTTCGCTGCGGTTCCGCTCGCCGTGTCGCGCGAACTCGGTCTTCCCCTGGACATCGTGAACGTCGAAGGCGGCGCTATCGCTCATGGTCACCCGATTGGCGCCACCGGGGCGGTGTTAACGACGCGCTTGCTTCATTCCCTGACCCGCGACGGTCTCAAGCGCGGGTTGGTGACGCTGTGTATTGGTGGCGGGCAGGGGATCGCACTCACCTTCGAGATCCTCTGAGCGAGAATGGCCCGCCCATATCGATCTTAACGATAAAGTCTATCGAGAGATGTGGGCTAGGCGGCTAAAGTCCATTGTACTAGCCTTCAGGATTCGCACGTCGGGAGACGGGCCGGATGTTCAACAAATGTTGGCGATTTAATGAAAACAGGAGAGCTAAATGAGCAAATGTAGAGCGATCCCTCACAGGGAGACGCCATGAGCGATAAAACAGCGAGCGTTCATTGGGAAGGGCGGGGCAAGCAGGGGGTGGGCAAGATCAGCACCCAGACAGATGCATTAAAATCCTATCCCTACGGATACAGCAGTCGTTTCGAGGAAGATCGTCGCGGAACCAATCCTGAGGAGTTGCTGGCTGCGGCACACGCCGCGTGTTTTACGATGGCGTTTTCGTTCGCTTGCGATGCGGCCGGCTTCGCAACCAGCGCCATCGATACGACGGCCAGCGTGAAGTTGGTAATGAAGGGCAAAGGATTCTCGATCGAGCACATCGGTTTGCGCCTAGAGGCGAGCGTGGTCGGAATCGACGAAGCCACGTTTCAGAAGTTAGCAACCGCTGCGAAGCAGGACTGTCCGCTATCCAAGGCGTTGGCGAGCGTACCCGAGATCACGCTCACCGCGGTCCTTCGAAAATAGGGGGCGCCAGCTTCGCTCAACGCGTGGCGAAATATTCGAAACGGGTCGTCCGCTGGACACGGCGGCACCTGCTGCGTTCGCGCCATGCTGCGAGACTCTTCGTTATTGTTGTCAGCGCGCGGGTATGCTGTCCAGAGTCGTCCCGCATTCGCGCATTCGTACGCATAACGGAAGAGAAGTCGCCGAATCGTGGCGCTAAAATCAAACGAATCCGCGAGCGGATAGCCAGTTGGCAGGGAGGAATACTCCAAATCAGCGCCATCCAGCTGAGCGGTCGCCGCGGTCAGTTGCATCGTAGTCAACATCAAGTGGCTCAACCCTACGTGAATGCTGCGCGACAGGATTGCGCGCGCCGTCAATCGCGTCGTTCGGGCCGCTTCGCCTAGCGAACCATCTACGATGACGAACACCGCCGTATGGTGTGCGCCGAGCGTGGCCGGTGTTGTCTCCAAAAAAGCCGGAGGCACAAAGAAGGGCACCGTGGCGGCGCCATCAACGTGCGCTTGATCACGTGCCAGACCGTCCTCATTGACCCGGATAATGACCGGCGGGAACATGTCAGGAACGCTCGCCGATGCCACCAACACGTCGCAAAATAGTGCTCTCGCGGATGGTCCACCGTTCTTGGCTATCGCGCCCAAGTCCCATACCACCGGCCGACCGCTCGCCACATCCGTGGTAGCCACGAGCAGTAAACGGCCTTTTTCTGCTTCGCGCGCGACCGCCAGAATCATGGCCTCGCTGACGTGAGTTTCAATCAGCTGCTGCAAGGGTCTGCCGCTGTACAAGCTTGAGCCGAAGATCACCCCCAGTCCTCGAGATTTGAGCAATTTGTCTTCAACCAAGCCGGTGAAGGCTTCAATTAGTTGCGCATCCCATGTCGGACCCAGAAATGCGTAAGGAGCAACCAGGGCGCCGGCGCTGACGCCGGTTACGACGTCGAATGTCGGTCGGGCACCGGTGCGCGTGAGGCCAGCGACTGCGCCAGCGCCGAATGCGCCGCCGGCCCCGCCAGCAGAGAGTGCGAGGATGCTGAGAGGTTCTCCCGAGCGCCGTGCGCGAACTTGCTCGGCGACAGCCACGGAGGATAGCTTCAAGAATCGATGATTAGGACCCAACGTGCGAAAGGGTCATGGATAGTTCTGCGGACTGCCGCCCATCAGCCATCAATTTCGATTCGCCGACCGCGAGTCCTCCTTGAAGCGTAGGAAGGAAGAAAAAGGACAGAATCGCCAGTGAGAGGTTACGTGACGAAACAACTCGGCGGATCCACGTCTGTGCAGTTCCGAATAGCGGCTGTAAGCCGACAACTGTGCTTAGGAAGGAGAGCACATCGAAGATTCGCACGGCACTATTCCGGGCATCGGTACTGTCGGTGCAGCGCGCGATGCGGTACGAGGTAAGAAAATGACTTGCAACAAGTGGGCCTCAATGAAACTTACGGACTGCTAAGCGCAGCGTAAAAGCAGGGGGTCTGACTGAATAGACTTTATCTTTCGATACGACGTATCGAGTCTCAGGATAAGCACGTTTTTCGCTATCGTCGCGGACGATAGACGTCATCGAAAGATCGAGGCTACCCGGCAAGAGGAGGCGGTATTAACCTTTTCGCCATGAGTAAATTTCTCGAATCAACTGCCTCGCGAATAATTATCGAAGCCCAGCGCATTGGTGCCAATCTTGACCCCGAAGTTCTGTCATTGCCCGGTGGATACTTTATCGCGGTGTCGGTTTGCCTTTACGCGAGAGCCGCGGTTTTTGCAGGAGATTTCATCGAGCGACACAGTCGACCGACTTCGCGAGCATGTGAGGACCATCGAATTGTTCCACCACACAAGGATTCTTGGTGATCGGTCTTGTAGGTGTTGGTGTGTTCATTCTTGGCTTAGGAGCTCTGTTGCTTTTCGGGCTCTTGGCGATGGTCAGAGAATTGTTTTGCAAGTCCATGCTTGCGGCTTCCTCCGTGACTGACGCAGAGGCCGCAGCAGATCATACGGACCAATCACCTTCCGGGTCGTTCTCGGCAATATCTATAGACAGAGAGCTGACCCACGCAAGTCGCCAGCCAATCACGTCGCGATGATCGTCGTATCACTCGCCAAATCCTAAGCACTGATCCCAATGCGTTATCCCACCGGCGGCTGGAAAGGAGTCATTACGAGTCACTTGACATCGGGAGACGGGCCGGATGTTCAACGCAAGTTGGCGATTTATCTATTAGCTGAAAACCGGAGAGTGCAATGAGAAAATATGGCGCGATTTACGCTTCGGCCCTGGCCGTTGTCTTGGCGGCCGCCTTTTCAGGCTGTGCGACGTACGAGAAATGCGGGCTCCGCGGTTGTCCCGGGGACGCGGATCTCAGCAAAAATGTACAAGAGAGTATCAATCAACATATGGGCTCGGCAGCTCCGGATTCGATCAAAGTAACGACGCTTGATCAAGTCGTGTATCTGAATGGCCAGGTGGATTACGGTTTGCAGAGGAGCACTGCCGAATCTGTCGCCCATCAAGTGCCCGGTGTCGCGAAGGTTGTGAATAACCTCTATGTTGGGCACTGAAAAAGACTCGAACAAATGAAAGCTGCGGTGGGTTTGAAGTCTGGGCTCGCTCCAACGGGGATGATCGAGGCGGGCCCTTCATCGGCAGTTTATAGCGAGGGGCTCTGTATTGGCTCGATCTCGGCGCCACACTCGTTTTGGTAGTGGTAACTAACATGTCAAGTGGAGATCGTTATGCATCAAGCCAAAGAGACACCAGCGGCTGATAACAACGAGATCAATTCTCCCGCTCCGAGATCGCGGGTGCGTGATCGCATCATGCAAGCGGCCAGCGATTTGTTTTATCGCTACGGCATTCATGCCGTGGGCGTGGAGACCATCGCCAGCGCGGCCGGTACCAACAAGATGAGTTTCTACCGCAACTTCGCCTCCAAGGACGAGCTCGTCGCGGCGTATTTGCGCGTCGAGGAGAGTGAGTGCTGGGACTGGTGGGATGAAACTGTCGCGGCGCACGCGGGCAATCCGCGCTTGCAGGTCGAGTCCTTGTTTGATGTACTGGTCAAGAACTCCTACGAAGAGGATTCGCGGGGCAGTGCGCTTGCCAATGCCGCGGTGGAAATCACCGAGCCGGACCATCCGGCACGCCCCGTGATCGAGAAGTACCAGGCCGACATGAGCCGACGCTTTCGCCGGCTTGCGCATGAAATGCATGCCTGCGAACCGAACGCGCTCGGCGACTCACTGATGCTTTTATGGAATGGAGCACATTTGGCCCGGGTTACCATGGGCCAAAATGGCCCGGTGCAAGCGGCCGCGAAAGCGGCGCGGGCGCTGATCACGGCGTACGCGGACTGAATATCGAGGTGCCCCTACTCTGGCCCGTAATATCGCCTTCCCGATTTTCTAGATTCGATCTGGCTGCTGTGCGCTGAAGATGGGATTCAAAACGCAGGGATCCGCAGGCGAAACGGAATTCAGGTCGCAATGAACCGCTCGACAAATGAAACGAATGCGCGCGCCCTGGCGCTGGCGAGGCGACCTGCCGGGTAAACGGCGGACAGATTGGTCGGCGGCAAGGTCCAGTCATCCAAGATCGCCACGACCTTTCCGGATCTCAGCTCGGGAGAAAAATTCCACTCCGACGATATTCCCAGTGCCATGTCGCAGTTCACCGCCTCGCGCACGCCCTCCGCCGCGGTCACTTTCAATCGTCCTTGGAGAACCACCGAGACCTCCGCAGTCGCCTTTCGAAACGTCCAGGAGTCCCATGGCACGGCGCCGCGCGTGTAAATGACAGCCTTATGGCTGATCAGCTCGCCGGGGGAAGTGGGGGTTCCATGGCGCTCTAGATACGCAGGACTGGCCACAACGATGCGTCGGCCCTCCGCGATTCGGCGCGCGGTCATGTTGGAGTCCGGCATCGCCCCCATCCGCAGCGCGACTTCGATCCCGTCGCTTATGAGATCGACATGCCGATCGTCCAGGACAAGCTCAACATCAAGGTCGGGGTGTTCGGCTAAAAACGCCGACAAACGGGGAATGACATGGAGCCTTCCAAAACAGACGGATGTCGACACGCGCAGCGTACCTGAGAGGCCCGATGCGCTCCCTCGCACTGCCACGACGGCCTCGTCCGCCTCCGCGATCGTCCGCTTCGCACGCTCATAAAAAATCAGGCCAGCCTCGGTTGGGACCACACTGCGAGTCGACCGCATCAACAGGCTAACTCCTAGCCACTCCTCAAGCTGAACAACAGCCTTCGACACGGCCGGTTGTCCAATACGTTGATTGCGAGCCACCGCGGAAAACGAGCCGGTGTCGACAACTCGCACGAAGATATCCAATGCCGCGAGTCTGTCCATTTAGGGCTCCTTTAGAATGAACAACATCTATTTATGCACTTATTGCCAACAATTTGGAATAGATAGCTGTCCGGAGCAGAGCAGCTCATCTCGCCTCAAACGGGAGCGTTGCCCCTTTTGTATCGCACGCGGCCCATCGAGTTCAGCCTCAATCTTCGACGCCGGTGGCATAAGCCATATCCGCGTCCGCCTCTACCGCCGCCGCTCTACCATGGATATCTTTAAGACGTCAGTCGCAAACCAACGGAGGTGGGTATGCCCGAAATCGAGCCAGGTCTGTCTACCCCAGAAGAACTAGACGCCGACCAGATGGCCGCCATCACAATGGCGGTAGCGGCCGCCTCTGGCCGAGCGCTGCGGGCCGGCTGCATCGCTCCAGATTTCCGGCTCCCAGACCACGGCGGGCGCCAATTCAGCCTTCAGGAGATCAGTGCCCGTGGGCCGGCAATCGTCCACTTTTACCGCGGCTCCTGGTGTAAATACGGCCACGACAGCCTGACCGACCTAGCCGCGGCGCATGACGATATCCGTGCTGCCGGCGGGCACGTGGTCGCCATTGCTCCACCACCATCGCCGGAATGCGTCGCAGTCGAGCAAGCCGACGCGGCGCGCCTGCCGTTTACGACACTGATCGATGAGGGAATGAAGGTGGCGATAGCCTATGGAGTCGCCTACACCTTGCCGGTTCAACTGCGACCAATTTACCTCGAGCACGGATATGCACCGCCTCGTAACGCAAAAGCAGGAGAATGGCTGGTGCCGATTCCGGCGACTTATCTGATCAGCTCAAACGGTACGATTGTTCTGGGCGCGGTCGATGTCGACTATCGCAATCAACTTCACTCCGGGCAACTCGTCACCGCCCTCAACGGCATGCATGGACGTGGGAGCACGTGACGCTCTCGCAGCTTATTGGCATGTGTCCTTGTCCGCACCGTCGAAGGCGGGCCGCCAGTGCCGGTCAACTGATCCCATCGACACGGTCCGGATAGAAGGCGACGTAGTCCTCGATCTGCGCCATCGATTCAAATGGCGTCTCATAGGTCCACACCGCATTAAGGGAGCGATCCCCGCCAACCGGAATGTCGTAGTAGGAAGCCTCGCCCTTATAGGGGCAATACGTCGTGTGTTTGCTACGCGTGAGCGCGTCCATATCGACATCCCGACGCGGGATATATTGAACCGCCGAATAGGAGGCCTCGCGAAGAGTCAATGCATCGCGGCTGTCGGCGATAACCTTGCCGCCGACCGTGACTACAACGCGAGACGGGTTCGCATCGATCGAAATTGGGTGGTCGGGCCCCGGAATCTTTATCTGCCTGTCAGTCATGATTAATATTCCTTCTGAGTTAAAGACAGTGTGTCCGCGCATGATCGATAGGATGAGCTGCATTTCGATAGCTGCCTCAAGAAAATTTGAGCTACGCCTCTTTGACATGCAAGCCGAGATCCAAGAGTGACTGCCGGGCATCGCCAAATAACATGGATGTCTTCGGGTCGACGAACAGATCGTTCTCCACGCCGGAGAAGCCCTTGCCTTTGCCACGCTTAAGCACGAGAACGCTCTTCGCATCCTCTACCTTTAAAATCGGCATCCCAAAGATTGGTGATGTCGGATTGGTGTGGGCAGCAGGATTGATCACATCGTTCGCGCCAACGACGATGGCGACATCGGTTTCGACAAAGCGATCATTGATCTCGTCCATGTCGATGAGCTTGTCATAAGGAACGCCGGCCTCGGCCAGCAAGACATTCATGTGTCCCGGCATTCGCCCCGCGACCGGGTGGATGGCGTATCGGACATCTCCGCCGCGCTTCTCGATTAAATCTCCCAGCTCCCGCATCTGATGCTGTGCCTGCGAGACGGCGAGGCCGTATCCTGGAACCATGATGACGCGCTCGGCATAGGCGAGCCGTAACGCGGCGTCCTCGACGGTCGTCGAGGACATCTCTCCGCCGGCAACGGTCACGGCGGGCCCATCAGTGACGGTCGAACCGAACGCCCCAAAAAGCACGTTCGCGAAGGAGCGGTTCATTGCCTTGCTCATGGCGATCGAAAGAATTAAGCCGCTCAGACCGTCCAACGCACCGACGATAATCAGAATATTGTTATCTATGGCGAATCCGGTCGCGACGGCCGCTAGGCCCGCATACGAGTTCAGCAGCGACACCACGACCGGCATGTCCGCCCCGCCAATCGGCAATACGAACAGGATTCCCAAAAGGACGGCGAGGACGACCATGACACTGAAGACACCTACCTGGGCCGGAAAAGCGATCAGCCAAATGAAGGAGCAGCAGCAGGCCGCAAATAACAGCGCATTGATGGCGTTTTGGCCTCGGAAAGTCCAAGGCCGGCCCGTCAGAATTCCCTGTAACTTGCCGAACGCCATCAAACTGCCCGTGACCGTCACGCCGCCGAAAAGGACTTCTAGGCCGAGGGCCGCTACGGTCGATCGGACAAGGGTGCCGCCGGAGCAGCCGATGATGTACTCGCCGATGCCCACCAGGGTTGCCGCAAGGGCTCCGAACGCATGGCTAAGCGCGATGCGCTGTGGCATCGCGGTCATCGGCACCCACATGCCAAGAGGATATCCGGCTACCGTGCCAACAGCCGTGCCGACGACAATCCATTGATAGGAAATGATACGGGCCTGAAAGAGGGTCGCCATGATGGCGATACCCATGCCAAACGCGGCCAACTGCATGCCGCGCCGAGCACTGTCGGGGCGACCCAGCGCGCGCAGAGCTGTGATAAACAGGAACGCCGCGAACAAATACGCGAGCTGAATTAGAACCTCGGTCATGACGAAGTACCAGCGCTCGAAGCGCCGCTGTTTGAGTTGTCTGTCACGGCAGTTCTGGTTCGCCTGAACATTGACAGCATTCGATCGGTGATGAGAAACCCGCCGACGATATTTGCCATGGCGCATGCGACCGCGATCGTGCCGAGGACTGTGGCTAGAACGCCTTCACCACTGCCTGCCAGCACCAGAGAGGCGACGAGGGAGATGCCGGAAATCGCATTTGTCGCCGCCATCAGTGGTGTGTGAAGTAGCGGCGGAATTCGATTTATGGTTTGGACACCGACGAAGCCGGCTAGCATGAAGACAAATAATTGGATGACAGTCGTTGACGGCATGGTGGATTTCCTCAGGCCGCGGCAACCGCAAGGTTCGTCGTAAGCTGACCGTCAAGCAGCGCGCTGCTGATAGGATCTGAAGCGTCAAGCTGCAATCGGCTCGACCGTTCGAGTAGATAAGCCAGCAGTGAGCGGATGTTGCCGCTGAATAGTCGGCTGGCATCGCTTGCCACAAGGCTCGGCAGGTTTGTCGGCCCCATGACGCGTACGCCGTTCACCGTGATCGTCTCGTCGGGCCGCGTTACCTCGCAGTTTCCTCCCGTTTCTGCGGCAAGATCGACAATGACGGACCCCGGTTTCATCATGCCGAGCGTCTCTCGATCGATCAGCACAGGAGCAGGGCGGCCGGGGATCTGGGCAGTGGCGATGACGAGTTGCATCGTTGCCAAGTGAGTGGAGAGGGCCCGGCGAAGCTGCACTTGCTGGGCGATCGTCTGTTCACCGGCATAGCCGCCGGCGCTCTCGCCAGCGCCGATGTTGGTATCCACCAGAGCGAATCGAGCGCCGAGACTTTCCACCTGCTCGCGAGCGGCCGCGCGAACATCGAAGCCGTGAACCACTGCACCGAGCCGACGCGCAGTGGCGATGGCCTGCAAGCCGGCCACGCCCGCGCCGAGTGCGATCATTCGCGCAGGCTTGATGGTGCCGGCCGCCGTGGTCAACATGGGGAGCAAGATACCCAGTGCTCGGGCCCCCTCAAGCACCGACGCGTAGCCAGCGATGGACGCCTGAGAGGACAGGACATCCATTGCCTGAGCGCGGGTTGTCCTCGGAATGCGTTCCAAAGCGAGGTGAATAACCGAGCGCTTGCGCAATGCATCGACAACGTAAGGATCTCGGCCGCCGAGTGAAACGAGCGTGCGACCAGAAAACGGTATTTCACCAACGCCGGGCGGCTTTATCTTGACGATGACATCAGAGATTTCGAGGATTTCACGCTGAGCTGCAATTCGAGCGCCCGCGCCGACATATGTGTCATCATCGAAGCCGGCCTCGCGGCCGGCGCCGCTCTCGACAACGAATGTGGCTTTCGAATCAAGTCTCCTGATATCGGCCGGGATCAATGCGACGCGGCGCTCCCCAGTAGCCCGCTCCCGGAGAACGCCGATCTTGATACGATTGGAAGCATCGATAGGCATGATTTACTCCTGAAGTCAGACTGACGCTGGGCTAGCCAAATTCGTCGAACAAGCGCGAAGCGGCCGAGAGGCAAGAGCGCGCCTTAATCCGGGCGCAGAGGAAATCTCCGCGCCCGGTAGGATCAGTTAATGGTCATACCGCCATCGACGTTGAGGATGTGACCCGTGATGAACGACGCTTCATCCGACGCAATGAAGACGATCGCGTGGGCTTGCTCCTCGGAGACGCCGAGACGTGCCATCGGAACCTGAGTCACCAGCGCCGCTTTGTTTTCCGGCGTGTGCGTAAAGCGGGTCAACATGCCAGTGTCCACAGGACCAGGCGCCACGGCGTTCACGCGGATTCCCGACTTGACGACCTCGAGAGCCACCGACTTCGTGATGCCTTCCACGGCGTGCTTGCTTGCCACATAGACGGAGGCAAATGCCGCACCCTCGTGCCCGTAGGTCGAGGAGATGTTGACAATATTGCCGCTGCCCTGCTTTTGCATGACGCGCACTTCGTGCTTCATGCTCAAAAGCACGCCGAGTACATTGGTGTCGAATGTCGCGGCATAGCTCTCCGCGGTCTGGTCCGTGATAGGCCCTACCTGACCTTCGGTGGCTGCATTGTTGACGGCGACATCGAGACGCCCAAACCGAGCGACCGTTTTGTCGACCGCACTGCGGATGTCCTCTTCCTTACGGACGTC